>Ga0256866_1000056_pt1 | contig 18854 bp, 17 predicted proteins | sample RVTome_16_FD_187338 | JGI IMG/M metagenome (GOLD analysis project Ga0256866, IMG submission 187338) | Soil microbial communities from uranium-contaminated site in the Upper Colorado River Basin, Wyoming, United States - RVT152D67 HiSeq ...
TGCGTGGGTCGACGCCGAGCCGCATGGCGACCTCGACGGTGGGGTCGTACTTCGTGGTGGCGGTCTGCTTGGCGAGGCGAACCGCCTCGACCGGCGAGTACAACCGCCCGCCGTCGATCTTCTCCATGGCGGCCCGATAGGCTTTGCTGCGCTTCATTGCTGCTCCTGTGTCTGGTAGCGGAGTCGTGGTCGCGGGCCAGCGCGTGGCCCTCCCACTCGAGGGCTCGTCAGCCCTCGACCGTGACGCCCATCTGGCGGGCGGTCCCGGCGATGATCTTCTCGGCGGCGTCGAGGTCGTTGGCGTTGAGGTCGGGCATCTTCTGCTCGGCGATGGCACGGACCTGCTCGCGCGTGATCGTCGCGACCTTCGTCTTGTGCGGCTCGCCGGAGCCCTTCTCCACACCCGCGGCCTTGAGGATGAGCTTGGCCGCCGGCGGGGTCTTGGTCACGAAGGTGAAGGAGCGGTCCTCGTAGACCGTGATCTCCACCGGGATCACGTTGCCGCGCTGCGACTCGGTGGCCGCGTTGTAGGCCTTGCAGAACTCCATGATGTTGACGCCGTGCTGGCCCAGGGCAGGGCCGACCGGCGGGGCGGGCGTGGCCTGCCCGGCCTGGATCTGCAGTTTGATGAGGCCTGCGACCTTCTTCTTGGGGGGCATGTCTCTGCGGGTCCTTTACGGGTTCGGACGGCGCGGCCTGACAAGCCCGCGCCGGAGGTGTTCAGAGCTTCTGGATCTGGTGGAACGACAGTTCGACGGGAGTCTCCCGGCCGAATATCTCGACCAGCCCCTTGATCTTCTGCGAGTCGGCGTTGATCTCGTTGATCGTCGCATGCAGCGTGGCGAACGGTCCGTCGACGACCATGACCGAATCGCCGACCTGGAAGTCGACAACCTCGACCTGCTTCTGCCGCTCGCCGACGGGCTTGGTGCGCTCGACCACCTCGGGAGCGAGCCACCGCTCGACCTCGCCGAGGGTCAGCGGCAACGGCTGATGGGCATGGCCGACGAAGCCGGTGACCGCCGGGGTGTGCCGGACGGTGGCCCAGGACTCGTCGGTCATGTCCATGCGGACGAGGACGTACCCGGGGAACCGGTTGCGCTTGACCAGCCGGCGCTGGCCGTTCTTGATCTCGGCGACCTCTTCCTGCGGAACCACGACCTCGAAGATGAAGTCCTCCATGTTGAGGCTGCCGATCCGGCTCTCGAGGTTGGCCCGGACCCGGTTCTCCATGCCGGAGTAGGTCTGCACGACGAACCAGTCGCCCGGCTTGGACCGGAGCACCCGCCGGAACTCCTCGAGCGGGTCGTCCTGGGTGTCGACGTCGCCTGGGACCACGGCGTCCTCCGCGGTGTCCGGCGCCTCGGCCTCGACGGCGTCGGGCGTCTCGTCGGCATGACCGTCCTGGCTCGGTGCGGTCAGGACGGACTCCGGCGAGTTCTCGGGCGGGTGCTGCTCGGACACGGTGGTGACTTCTTCCTCCATAGACGGCGACGGGCGGTTGCCTCAGCCGAAGATCCGGAACACCGCCCAGCCGAAGGCCAGGTCGAGGACCGAGACGATGGCGATCATGATTCCCACGAACACCAGCACGACCGCCGTGTAGGTGAGCAGCTGCTGGCGGGTGGGATAGACGACCTTGCGCAGCTCGGCCACGACCTGGCGGACGAACAGCGCGATCCGCGACGGGCGCAGGCGGGCGAGACCGCCCCGCTGCGGCGGGCGGCCGCGCTCGGGTGTCGCGGTCTGACCACGCGTCTCCGTCACGTCGTACCTCGCTGTCGGGCCGCTCCCCGAAGGTTCGCGGCGTTCTGTTCTCCGGGCGTCGAGCAGGGCAGGAGGGACTTGAACCCCCAACCGCCGGTTTTGGAGACCGGTGCTCTTCCAGTTGAGCTACTGCCCTCCGATGGCCGCACCGATCCACCCGATGCACACCGCGGCGGGCGCGCTTCGGCAGGGGTCCGAGACCACCAGACAGACGAGTGTACGGGGTCGGCCCGCCACAGGTCGAACCCGCGATCGACCGCAGGCACACCCGGCCGCTGTCGGCGCCGGCCGGCACGGGGGTGCCAGGATGAGGGCCATGACGACCCCCGCGTCCCCCGGACTCGCGTCCGGGCCGATCCCGTCCCGGGTCTCCGCCCGGGTCGGTTCGATCACCGAGTCGGCGACTCTCGCGGTCGACGCCAGGGCGAAGGCCCTCCGGGCGAGCGGCCGGCCGGTGATCGGGTTCGGCGCCGGCGAACCCGACTTCCCGACCCCGGAGTACATCGTCGAGGCCGCGGCCGACGCCTGCCGCGATCCCCGCAACCACCGGTACACGCCCACGGCGGGGCTGCCGGAGCTCAGGGAGGCGATCGCGGCGAAGACGGCGCGCGACTCCGGCTATCGCGTCGACGCCGCTCAAGTGCTCGTCACCAACGGCGGCAAGCATGCGGTCTACGAGGCGTTCGCCACGCTGCTCGATCCCGGCGACGAGGTCTTGCTGCCGACTCCTCACTGGACGACCTACCCGGAGTCGATCCGCCTGGCCGGCGGCGCCCCGGTCGCGGTGCTGTCGGACGAGACGTCCGGGTACCGGGTCACTGTCGAGCAACTGGCCCGGGCGCGGACGCAGCGGACGAAGGCACTGCTGTTCTGCTCCCCGTCCAACCCGACCGGTGCGGTCTACGACCGGGAGGAGGTCGCGCAGATCGGGACGTGGGCGCACGAGAACGGGGTCTGGGTCGTCACGGACGAGATCTACGAGCACCTCACCTACGGCGGTGCGGCGTTCTCGTCCATGCCCGTTGAGGTTCCTGAGCTGGCCGACACGTGTGTCGTCGTCAACGGTGTCGCCAAGACCTACGCCATGACCGGGTGGCGGGTGGGGTGGCTGATCGGCCCGCGCGACATCGTCGGTGCGGCCACCAACCTGCAGTCGCATGCGACCTCCAACGTCGCCAACGTGTCCCAGCGCGCCGCATTGGCGGCCGTCGCCGGCGACCTGTCGGCGGTCTCGACGATGCGCGAGGCCTTCGACCGGCGCCGGCGCACGATCGTCGCGATGCTGGGCGAGATCGACGGCGTCGTGTGTCCCGAACCGCAGGGTGCGTTCTACGTCTATCCGTCGGTCAAGGGAGTCCTCGGCCGTCAGATCGCCGGGCGCACGCCGACGACGAGCGCACAACTGGCCGAGCTCGTTCTCGAGGAGGTCGAGGTCGCCGTCGTGCCGGGCGAGGCGTTCGGACCCAGCGGGTACCTCCGGCTGTCGTACGCCCTCGGGGACGACGACCTGGTCGAGGGCGTGTCCCGCCTCCAGCGACTCCTCGCGCGCTGACGGTGCCGCGCGACCTGAGATCGTTGCCGAAGGCGCACCTGCACCTGCACTTCACCGGCTCGATGCGCCACTCCACCCTGGTCGAGCTGGCCGCGCGGCACGGGATCCGCCTGCCCGACGCGCTGGCGGAGGACTGGCCCCCGCAGCTGTCCGCGACCGACGAGAAGGGCTGGTTCCGCTTCCAGCGGCTCTACGACACCGCCCGGTCGGTGCTGCGCGGGGAAGACGACCTGCGACGCCTGGTGCTCGAGGCCGCCCAGGACGAGGCGGCCGAAGGGTCGGGCTGGCTGGAGCTCCAGGTCGACCCGTCCGGTTACGCGTCGCGCTTCGGCGGGATCACGGCCTTCACCGACCTGGTGCTCGACGCGGCCCGGTCGGCGGCGGACGCGACCGGCGTCGGTCTCGCCGTGATCGTGGCGGCGAACCGGACCCGTCACCCCCTCGACGCCCGGACCCTGGCCCGGCTCGCCGCCCAGTACGCGGGCCGCGGCGTCGTGGGGTTCGGCCTGTCCAACGACGAGCGCCGCGGTGACGTGCACGCCTTTGCGCCGGCGTTCCGGATCGCGGCGAGCGCCGGTCTGCTCTGCGTGCCGCACGGCGGCGAGCTCCGCGGAGCGGACAGCGTGCGGGCGTGCCTCGACTCACTCGGCGCAAGCCGGCTCGGACATGGCGTCCGCTCCGGCGAGGATCCGTCGGTGCTGGCGCGCGTGGTCGACACCGGCGTGACCCTCGAGGTCTGCCCGGCGTCGAACGTGGCGCTCGGCGTATACCCGAAGCCGTCCGACGTTCCTCTTCGCCAACTCGTCGAGGCCGGCGCACGCGTTGCCCTCGGTGCCGACGACCCGTTGCTGTTCGGCTCCCGCCTGGTCGACCAGTACGAGATCGCCCGCTCGGCGCACGCCTTCGGCGACACCGAGCTCGCTGCGCTCGCGCGGATGTCGGTCGAGGTGTCAGCGGCTCCGTCCGACGTCCGACGCCGCCTGCTCGCGGGCATCGACGCCTGGCTCGCCGACCCCGCCGTCCCCGGCGACCAGCCTTCAGTCGACCGGCCGTGAAGATCGTCGTGCAGCTCTAAGCAGGCGGCGCAGCGGGCTGGACTTGCACGACGATCTTCACGGCTGCAGGCGCCTCTTCTTTGACCTAGAGAGAGCACCCGATCAGGACCGGCTCGGTATCCAGCTCGACATGGAAGGTCGCCCGCACACCGTCGCGGACCTCCCTGGCGAGCTCCAGCAGGTCGGCCGTGCTCGCGCCGCCCCTGTTGGTCAACGCCAGGGTGTGCTTGCCGGAGAGCGCAACGCGGCCCCCGGGGCCCTCGTAGCCGCGCGAGAACCCCGCCTGTTCGATCAGCCAGGCTGCACTGGTCTTGATCCGGCCGCCCACCGCCGGCCAGCGCGGAGCCTGTTCGGGCAGGGCCTCCGCCCGTCTGCCGTCGAGTACCGGATTGGTGAAGAAGGACCCTGCGCTCCACGTGTCGTGGTCGGTCTCGTCGAGGACCATTCCCTTGCCGCGTCGCAAGGCGATCACGGCCGTACGCACGTCGGCCGCCGGGGCACGTTCCCCGATTCCGATGCCGAGCGTCCGAGCCAGTTCCGCGTACCGCACCGGAGCGGCCAGGATGCCCTGCCGGAACTGGTAGCTCACCTCGAGGACGACGTAGCGATCGTTCCCCCTGAACCGGCTGGTCCGATAGGCGAAGCCGCACTCGGCATTGGCGAAGGTCCGGACGACCTTGTCGACGCGATCGTAGGCGCGGACCGACCAGATGGTCTCGGCGACCTCCTGGCCGTATGCGCCCACGTTCTGCATCGGCGTCGCCCCGACGGCACCCGGGATGCCCGACAGCGCTTCGACCCCGGACCAGCCCTCGTCGACGGCGCGGGCGACCAGGTCGTCCCACGGCTCGCCCGCGGCGACCGTCACGACGACGCCGCCGCAGGCCGCGAGGTCGTCAGGTGCGCATCCGGCGCTGTCCACCTCGACACCGCGGGACGTGACCAGGACGACCGTGCCCTCGAATCCCTCGTCCGCGACGACGACGTTGGAGCCGCCACACAGGACCAGGACCCGTTCCCCGCGCTCGTCGCACTCCCGGACCGCCTCGACGAGTGCGGTCGACGTCGGCGCCTCGACCAGACGTGCCGGCGCACCGCCGAGGCGCAGCGTCGTCAGGTCCGAGAGACGGACGTTCTGCCGAAGGTGGGACACGAGACCGCACGCTAGTCGCGGGCCACGGCGACCACGGGCAGCGGCCTGGCCGCACCGGTGACGGCGAAGCTCAGTACCAGAGCCACGAGGATCACCAACAGAGCGCGAAGCACCCCGACCCGGTCACCGAGCAGCCCGATCAATGGCGGCCCGGCGAGGAACGCCGTGTACCCGATCGACGCGACGACGCTGACCCGGGCGGCCGCATGCCGCTGGTCGTCGGAAGCGGCACTCATGCCGACCGGGAAGCCCAACGACGCACCGATCCCCCACAGCGCAGCACCGGCCAGCGCGAGGGCCAACGATCCGCCGAACACAAAGACCACCACACCGGCGATTGCCGTGCCGGTGCACACGCGCAGCACCACCACCCGGCTGTACCGGTCGAGCAACCAGGTGCCCGAGATCCGACCGGCGGTCATGGCCGCGACGAACACAGCGAAGCCGACGGCGCCGACCGCGTGGCTCGCGCCGTACCCGTCGACCAGGGCGAGGGCGAGCCAGTCGTTCGCCGTGCCCTCGACCAGAGCGACCGCCAGCACCATGAGACCGATCAGCAGGGTGCGGCGTTCGCGCCAGGCCGCCAGCGGAAGGCGCCCGTCGGTGGTACCCGCCGAACTGGCCGCGGACACGACCGGCGTGAAGAAGCGGACCGACACGAGGACACCGGCAAGGATGAGGGCTGCCGCCGCCGTCAGGTGGACGTGGAGCGGTAGGTCCGCGGCCGCAGCGAGCGCTCCGGCACCGGCGCCGGCCACGGTGCCGAGGCTGAAGGCCGCATGGAACCTCGGCATCACCGTCCGCTCCAGGCACCGTTCGACATCGGCCCCCTCGACGTTCATGGCGACGTCCCACATACCGGCACCCGAGCCGAATGCGAACAGGCCGACGGCGACGACCGCCGCACTGCCGAGTGCACCGCCGCCGACCCCGACAACAAGCATTCCGGCGCAGGCCGCGATCCCGCCCGCCGCCACCGTCCGGGCCGGACCCATCCGCAGCACGACGGCGCCGGCGGATGGAAGCGCGATCACGGCTCCGGTCGACATCGCGAGCAGGAGCAGGCCCACCTGCGCCGGAGTCAGCTCCAGTTCGTCGCGGATCGCCGGGACACGGCTGATCCAGTTGGCGATGGCAAGCCCGTTGAGGGCGAACACCGCGGCCACGGCGTTGCGCGATCGCAGCAGGGCCCGCCGCCCGTCGTCGCCGGGCGACCCTTGGGCGGACACCATCAGCCGTCGGCAGGCGGGCGGACGACCGCACGTGCCTGGGTCAGCACCTTCTCGCCGCCGACCCTGACGCTGACCTCCACCCCGACGAGCCCGTCGTCGCGGATCTCCGTCACCACGCCGCCGACGGTCAGGACGACTCCTCGGTCGTCGTCCGGAACGACCACGGGCCGCGCGAAACGAACCCCGTACTCGACCACTGCGGCGGGATCGCCGGCCCAGTCGGTCAACAGCCGGCCGGCCAACGCCATCGTCAGCATGCCGTGGGCGATCACGCCGGGCAGACCGACGGCGGCCGCGACGCGGTCGCTCCAGTGGATCGGGTTGAAGTCGCCTGCAGCCCCCGCATAGCGAACCAGGTCCTGCCGGGTGATGCGGAACTCCCGCTCGGGGAGGGTCGTGCCGACCTCAGGCACCGTCGCCACCGACCTCGCGGACCAGCAGCGTTGCCGAGGCCGTACAGATCCTCTCGCCGGTACCGGACTCGACCTCGCAGCGGATGGCGAGCAGATCGTTGCCGCCGACAGACCGCACGGTGTCGAGCGTCGTGGTGGTCCGCAACTGGTCGCCGGCGCGGATGGGGCGGGCATGGACGAAGCGCTGGTTGGCGTGGATGACCCGGGCGTAGACGATGCCGAGGTCGTCCATCAGGACGTCGAACCCACTCAGCACGGGGATCATCGCGAACGTCGGAGGGGCTATCACCTCGGCATGGCCGAGCGCCTTGGCCGCCTCGGTGTTGCGGTGGACCGGGTTGGCGTCGCCGACCGCTTCGGCGAACTCGCGGATCTTCTCGCGGCTGACCTCGTACGCCTGCGTCGGGTAGACCCGGCCGGTCGCGGTGGGGTCGATGGGCATGGCCGCGACGCTACCGGGCAGGTAGCGACCGTCGTCGGGTCAGCGGGTTTCGCGATGGGTGGTGTGCCTGCGGCAGCGCGGGCAGTACTTCTTCAGGTCGAGCCGGTCGGGGTCGTTCCGACGGTTCTTCTTGGTGATGTAGTTGCGCTCCTTGCACTCCGTGCAGGCCATGGTGATCTTGGGGCGGATGTCGGCGCTCTTGGCGGCCACGGGTGCCTCTCAACGGTCGGTCAGCGTGCAAACGCGACAAGAGTAATCGACCGTGCGAGCGTCGTCCGAATCGGAGATCGTCACGGCCGACTGCTCGGGTCCGTAGCGGGGGCGGGACTCGAACCCGCGACACAACGATTATGAGCCGTTTGCTCTAACCACCTGAGCTACCCCGCCCTGTTCCCGGCGCCGCGGTGACGGTACCGGTCGGAGCCCCAATACGGAATCGAACCGTAGACCTTCTCCTTACCATGGAGACGCTCTGCCGACTGAGCTATTGGGGCGAGCCGCAGACGAGGGTACCAACCACACGGACCGGCGAGAAAATCCGTTCGGCGGCCCGCAGAGGATGGCCCGGAGGTGACACCGATGCCCTATCAGGTTCTGACGACGGTGATCCTCGGGCTGCATTTCTTGTTCGTCGCCTATGTCGTCCTGGGCGGCTTCCTGGCCTGGCGGTGGCCCCGCGCGATCTGGCCGCACCTGCTCGCTGCCGCCTGGGGCCTGGCGATCGTCGCGGGGGGTGTCGACTGCCCACTGACCTGGGCCGAGGACTGGTCGCGGCAGCGGGCGGGCGAGGCGGAACTGACCGCGGGCTTCGTCGACCGCTACATCGAGGGCGTGCTCTACCCCGAGCGGTACGGGAGGCTCGTCCAGGCGCTGGGTGCCCTTGTCGTCGCCGTGTCGTGGGCCGGTGCGTATGTACGGTGGCGCCACCGGCGGCCCGCCCGCGAGTCGCTGCCGATGCGGTCGTGAAGATCGTCGTGCAGGCTGAGGCAGCCCTGCCCACCGGGTTGCTCTGCACGACGATCTTCACGACTGCTGGCAGACAGCCGCGCGACCCGGACGGTAGACACCTCATGGCCGTGGTCGCAGGCATCGGATTCGATCCGACATAGGCGAAGCCGACGGGCTTAGAGACGCCCATCCAACTCGGCACGGCGAACCGGCCGGCCATTCGGTCGGTGGGCTGCTGAGGTTCACGCGGTCGTGCAGAGCCCGGCTCGATCAGCGGCTTCGCTGGGACCTGCCAGAGGTGCGACACGCGGGAAGAAACTGAGTTCGGCCTCCACAGACTTTGTTCGTCGGTTGGGCACACTAATCACATTGTTCACACTGATCACAGCAGCCACTGCATTAACAACGGGTCGAGCACTGGAGGCAGCATGTCCTACGAAGCTCCGGCGATGGACAAGGCCGAGGACGGAGTCAAAGGCTGGAGTCGTGTACAGGTGGCCGGCGTCGACTACCTGCGTCACCCGGTTCGTACGCGTTGGCTCCATGAGGCGGACGAGCTTGTCTGGTCGTTGCACGAGCACCTCGAGATGGCTCGGCCAGGCGACACGGTCGCAGTGAGCGAGAAGGTCGCCGTGCTGCTCACCAGCCGAGCCGTGAGCATCGATACCGTTCCTCCGGGGCGCCTGGCGCGCGCCCTGGCGCATTGCGTGCACACGCGCACCGACTCGCGCGGGCTCTCGGTGCCGGAGAAGATGGAGTATGTCGTCCGCACAATCGGTCGCGCCCGCGTGATTGCGGCGGCCTTGGGCGCCGCCGTGACCCGACCGTTGGGCGTGCGGGGAGCGTTCTACGTGCTGGCCGGATCGGTTGCCCGGGACATCGATGGTGGGCGTCCGCCGTACGAGGGCCTGCTGTTCCCGCCGCTCGACGCCGCCGTCGCGCAGGTCATTTGCACCGAACTTGAGCAGGCGCTGGGCATCGGCGTCGGCATCGTCGACCTCAACGACTTCGGTGGGTCCATCCGCGCGGTCTCTCCACAGTCATTGCCGGCCCCGACTCTCGCCGCCGTGCTGGCCGACAATCCGATGGGCCAGCGCTGCACTGGGACGCCCTTCGTGATCGTCCGACCGCCTACCCCGACGATCCCTGCCTCACCGAAGCGGGCGGTCACCGTCGCCTGAGCGTCACCAGGCGCAGAGCCTCGGTGAGCAGGTGCCGCTCGGGTGCCTGCACGATGTACAGGACGGCCACGAAGACACCCAGCACTGCGAGGCCGGTATAGGCCACCGACTCGAGGTTGCCACCGACGCCGGCGTCGGCAGGTGGAGACAGCACTCTGAGGACCAGCGCACCAGCGGCGGCCCCGGCGGCGGCCGCGCCGGCCGTGCGTCCCACCACACCCGGTACGGACCGGAGCGCCACGGCGCCATGGCGGCGGCCCAGCAGCCACGTGTTCGCCACCGCGGCGAACACAAGCGACAACGATGTCGAGGCGGCCAGTCCGGAGATTCCGAAGATCGGACCGAGGGTCAGGTCGCCGGCCACGTTGACGGCCATGGCAACAAGCGCCACCAGCACCGGCCTGCGGGAGTCCCCCAGCGCGTAGGAGGCGTGCACGACAACCTCCCGCCAGCCGAGGGCGAGCAGGGCCGGGGCGTACCAGAGGACCGCAGTGGCGGTCCGACGGGTGTCGCTCGGGCCGAAGCTGCCGTGCTCGAAGACGAGCGCCACCACCGGGCCCGCGCAGACCAGCAGGACTGCGCAGACCGGAAACAGCACGGTCGCAACAGTGGCCAGGCCACGGCCAACCAGCCGCTGCATCTCGTTCCGATTCTGGACGCCCGCAGCGGCGCCGAGGGCAGGGTAGAGGGCGGTCAGCAGCGACGCCACGAGCAATGTCTCCCCGATGCCGATCAGCCGCCACGCGTAGGCCAGCGCGGAGATGGTCCCGTCGGCGATCGTCGAGGCGACCGCCCGGTCGACGAGAGTGTTGACATTCCCGAGGGCGCTTCCCAGCAAGAGAGGCGGAACCAGCCGGGCGATGGCCCGGAAGCCCGGATCCTTCACGTCCAGGGAGGGGCGCAGACGCAATCGCAGAGCACGCAGCGGCACCAGCTGACACACCAGCCGTGCCGCCGAACCGACGACGAAGCCGACAGCGAGCGCCGTGACGCCGTAGCGGGGGCCGAGTATGACCGCTGACCCGATCATGATCAGGTTGAACGGCACTCCCTGCACGCCGGCCCAGAAGAAGCGGCGATGCGCCTCGGCCGCGGCGGCGAGCAGGTTCGTCCCAGCGATCAACACCGTCGCGACCAGCACGATCCTGGTCATAGAGCTGGCCAGGGCGGCCTGCGGTCCTTCGAAGCCCGGGGCGAGCACCGCCACCACCGAACTCGTGGCCAGGCCCATGACCAGGGATCCCAGTCCCAGGACCAGCAGCGTCACCGACAGCGCTACCGAGAGCGTGCGACCGACTCGGTCGGGCCTGCCGTCTGTCGCGTTCTGGGCGGCGAGCACTGGGACGGTTGCCTTCGCCATCGCGCTCGCGACCAGCCCGAGGACGAGGTTCATCAACCCCTGCGCCACAAAGTAGGCGTCCAGCTCCGCGCCGGCACCGAACACCCCTGCGATCACCACGTCGCGAAGGAAGCCGAGCATCGCCGACGCCGCGGTCAGTCCGGTCACCAGCGCGGCCGCCTGCGCTATTCCCGCGCGGGCCTTCACGGTTGCGAACCTAACTGGCGTGGCATGGAACGTGCCTCATGTGCCACGCCGACCACGCCGACGAAAAGGTCGGACCGGCTGACAGCGTGCGCCGCTACACGGCGCGCGGGCTAGATCGCTCCGGGCTGAATGAGGCCGTTCTCGTATGCGAACACGACCAACTGGATGCGGTCGGTGAGCCCAAGTTTGTTGAGGATGTGACTGACATGTGTCTTGACGCTGCTTTCGGCGAGCTGCAGCTCCTGACCAATCGCAGCATTGGAACGCCCCCGGGTCACCAGGGCCAGCACCTCATGCTCTCGCTTGGTCAGGCTTCGCAGTAACTCCGAGCCGGCGGGGGTGGTCGGTGGTAGACGATGGGCGTATCGGTCCAGCAGCCGCTTTGTGACTGCGGGGGCGAGCAGCGCATTGCCAGCCGCGATGACGCGCACCGCATGTACCAGCTCTTCGGCTGTTGCGTCCTTCAGCAGAAAGCCACTGGCACCGGCGCGCAATGCCTCCACAACGTAGTCGTCGAGATCGAACGTGGTGATAACCAGTACCTTGACCGATTCACCGTTCATTCCGGAGGCAAGTCGGCGAGTAGCCGCGACACCATCCATGTTGGGCATGCGAATGTCCATGACCACCACGTTCGGACGCAGACGTTCGGCCAGCTCGACTGCTTCTTCCCCGTCTGCCGCCTCCCCCACCACATCGAAGTCGGGTTCCGCCTCCAGATACATGCGCAGGGCAGCTCGCATGAGTGGCTGATCGTCGGCGATCAGCACGGAGACGGTCATACCCGTTCGCCGTTCACGGGCAGCTTCGCCGAAACCTCGAATCCCGTGGTGCACCGAGGTCCGATCGTCACATCACCTCCGAGCAGCACAGCCCGCTGCCGCATGCCGACCATCCCATGACCCGGCGTGAGGCTCTGGCCGCTTCCACGACCTTCGTCGCGGACACGTAGCTCGAGAAAGTCCGGGTGATACGAGAGGTCGACCTCGGCAAGAGTGGGGCCTGCGTGCTTGAGAGTGTTGGTGAGAGCCTCCTGGACGATGCGATAGGCGTTCAGCTCGACACCTGCCGGCAGGGTTCTGGGTTCGCCGTGGACCGTGAGTTGGACGGGCAGTCCAGCTCGCTCCATCTGAGCAACGAGTGCGGGAAGCCGTTCCAGCCCGGGCTGTGGTGCCATCGATGCGTCCCCTTGAGTCCACAGAACGCCGAGTAGGCGACGCATCTCGATCAATGCCTCGCGTCCGAGGGTCCCGATCGAGTTGAGTGCGTCCTTGGCCCGCTCGGGCTCGACGTCGAACACTCGCCTGGCCGCTCCTGCCTGCGCGACGATGACGACGACGCGGTGCGCCACGATGTCGTGCAACTCGCGAGCTATCCGGGTCTGCTCCTGCCTGATGGCCGCTTGGGTCTTGGCGGACTGCTCACGCGTCAGCTGCTTGGCTTGATCGTCCAACAGTGACGTACGCACACGGTTGAGCCGGACGCCGTAGCCCAACAACCAGGCGGTGCCCACGGAGAGCAGGTAGTCGAGGACATCGTCGTCCAGCGGACCAGGGTTGGCGACGAAGACGGCGACGGCGCCGATCGCCAACACGCCTGCCGCAGATCCCGACAAGGCTGGCCGGCTGTTGGACGCCACGGCATAGAGCGCCATCAGCGGCGCAAATGCCAGCAGCGGTGAGGCAGACCCGAGGAGGTCGGTTGCTATGAAGGCGACGCCGCTGACCACCAGCAGAGGCACGGCGGCGGGTCGTCGCAAAACCAGGGACAAGGTTGCCGCGAGTAGTAAGGCCACCGCGACGGTGTTGGTGAAGTCGAATCGTACTGCTCCAGCGGGAATCTCAGTGCCCTCGACAGCCCGATAGATCAGCGTACTCAGAGCTAGAGCGGTCACGAGCATGACGAGCAGGCCGTCGGCGACCAACAGGTTTCCCCGGTGGGCTCGGCTTTTCAACGCTGGCTCAGCGGCTCCCACGAATCGAGCGTACGGCGCGAGTGATCACCGAAGTGGGCGAATTCGACGATTGCCGGACCTCGTGTCCCCCCGAGGGCGGAGGCAGCATCGTCCAATACGCCGGTAGGCGTCACCTCCGGAGGAGGACTACACGATCGCATCGCCAGGCGGAAGACGCCGGACTTCGGTCCATTGACACTAAGAGAGTCAGATCCATTGGGGAGGGTTGTCGGGCCGGCAAACGGAGCTGGCTGTTCCTCCGCGTTGCTCGCCGCTGCCGCATTCCGTCACGCAGCCTTTCGCGGTGAGAACGCCAGCGTGAGCGTTCCGCACGGGTTTGGGCGCTGCAGCAGAGGTGAGGACGATGCGTTGGATCATCGAGTCGAGCCTCCGGTTCCGTCTGCTCGTGGTGGCAGTTGCTGCAGCGTTGCTTGGCTTCGGCATCGTCCAGTTGCGGAACATGCCGGTGGAGGCCCATCCAGAGTTCACGCCCCCGCACGTGGAGGTGCAGACCGAGGCGCTCGGATTGTCGGCCGTGGAGGTGGAGCAGTTGATCACTGTTCCGCTCGAGGCGGACCTGCTCAACGGGGTGGCGTTCCTCGACGAGATCCGCTCGGAGTCGATCCCCGGCCTGTCGTCGATTGAGATGATCTTCGAAGCCGGTACGGACGTGTTGAAGGCACGGCAGGTCGTGGCGGAACGGTTGACTCAGGCGCATGCCCTTCCACAGGTGTCGACACCACCGGTGATGATCGAGCCGGTGGCCTCCGCCAGCCGGGTCATGATGGTGGGCCTCTCCTCGCAGAGCCTGTCCCTGATCGAGCAGTCGGTGCTGGCCCGGTGGAAGATCAAGCCGCGCCTGATGGGTGTGCCCGGCGTAGCGAATGTCTCTGTCTGGGGCCAGCGAGAACGTCAGCTTCAGGTGCGGGTGGACCCACAGCGGCTCGAGGACAACGGCGTGTCGCTCGTGCAGGTCATGGAGTCGACGGGGAACGCGCTGTGGGTGTCGTCGCTCAGCTTCGTCGAGGCGTCGACGCCTGGGACCGGCGGGTTCATCGATACGCCGAACCAACGCCTGAGTGTGCAGCACATCTCCCCGATCGTGAACGCCGAGGACCTCTCGCAGATCACCATCGAGGGCACCGACGACAGGATTCTCCGCCTGGGCGACATCGCCGAGGTCGTGGAGGACCACCAGCCACTGATCGGAGATGCGGTCGGCACGGACGGCGCAAGCCTCATGTTGGTCATCGAGAAGTTCCCCGGGACCAGCACTCAGCAGGTCACCAAGGACCTGGACGCGGCGATCGCGGCTCTCGCCCCCGGGCTGCCGGGCGTGCAGATGGACACGACGGTCTACCGGCCAGCCGGCTACCTCGATAGTGCCATCGGCAACCTCGGCTTGGCGCTGCTGATCGGCATCTTCCTGTTGCTCGTAGCGCTCGTCCTCATCCTTTTCGACTGGCGGGCGGCCATTATCAGCATCGTTACCATTCCGCTGTCCCTGGCTGCGGCCGGGGTCGTGTTGTACCTACTGGGTGCCACGATCAACGCGATGGTCGTGGCCGGCCTGGTGGTTGCGATCGGTGCTCTGGTCGCCGATGCCGTCCTCGACGTCGACAACATGCAACAACGCCTACGGGAACACCGACAGCAAAGGGAAGACGAGGGCGCCGCCCGGTCGGCCGCCGGCGCCGTGCTGGACGCCGCGCTCGAGATGCGCGGTTCGGCGCTCTTCGCAACGTTGATCATCCTGGTCGCGGCCGTTCCGGTGGCGCTGCTCGCAGGGTTGACCGGATCGTTCACGCGGCCTCTCGTGCTCTCGTACGCGCTGGCGGTGCTCGCCTCGATGGTCGTGGCGCTGACCGTGACACCCGCACTGGGGCTGCTCTTGTTTTCCGGCGGGCGGCGGAATCGTGCGGAGTCGCCGATCGTCCGCTGGCTGCAGCCGCGGTACGACCGGGCCCTGACCTCGGTCGTACGCAACTCTCGATGGGCGTACGTTGCCGTCGCTGCGCTCCTGTTGGCAGGCCTCGCGACGCTGCCGCTTCTGCGTACGCCGCAACTGCTCCCCCCGCTGCGGGAGCGGCAGCTGGTGATCGAGTGGGACGGCGCGCCCGGCACGTCGCATCCGGAGATGTCACGGATCGTGGCCCAGGCGAGCAACGAGCTGCGCGACATCTCCGATGTCCAGGACGTCAGCGCCCACGTGGGCAGGGCGATCACGTCCGACGAAGTGGTCGGTGTCAACTCCAGCGAGCTTTGGATCACCATTCGGCCAGACGCCGACTATGAGCGGACGGTGGCTGCGGTACGCGAGGTGGTCGGCGGGTACCCAGGTCTTGCCGGGGATGTCGAGCTCTACCCGGAGCAGCGCATTCGAGAGGTTCGGACGGGTGTGGATGAGGACCTCGTGGTGCGTGTGTTCGGCCAGGACCTGTCCATCCTGCGTGCGAAGGCCGAAGAGCTACGCGAGGCCATCAGCGGGATAGACGGCGTCGCCGACCCCACCGTGGATCTGGGCGTGGAGGAGCCAACGGTTGAGGTCGAAGTCGACCTGGCGGCGGCGCAGCGCCACGGCATCAAGCCCGGCGACGTCCGTCGCGCGGCGGCCACGCTGTTGTCCGGCGTGGCAGTCGGAAACCTCTTCGAAGAGCAGAAGGTCTTCGACGTCGTCGTGTGGGGGGTACCGGAGATCCGGCAGAGCGTGACCGACATCCCTGAGCTGCTCGTCGACACACCGTCCGGCGGTCATGTGCGACTGGGGGACGTCGCCGATGTACGAATCGTCTCCGCGCCCACGGTCATCCGTCGCGAGTCGGTGGCGCGGGTCGTGGACGTGGCGTTCAACGTGAGCGGACGCAACGCCGGAGATGTGATGGCCGAGGTCGACCGTGCCGTCAGGAACGTCGAGTTCCCGCTCGAATATCACGCGGAGTTGCTAGGGCAGCTGATGGAGGAACGAAACGCTGCTCAGCGCACGTTCGGGTACGCCATCGCCTCAGCGATCGGCATCCTGCTCCTGCTCCAGGCGGCGTTTCGCAGCTGGCGGCTAGCGCTGATGCTTCTCCTCACTCTGCCGGCAGCATTGGCTGGTGGAGCGCTGGCGGCGCTGGCCGGCGCACGAACCTTCACGCTTGCCGCAATGCTCGGCTTCCTGACCGTGCTGGGAATCACGGTCCGACACGGCATTCTGCTGGTTCGTCAGTATCGGGAGGCCGAGCTCGGCGAGCCCGACGCCTCTCGTGACGACCTGGTCGTGCGCGGAACCCGGGAGCGGTTCGCGCCCATCCTGCTGACCGCCGTGGGGACGGCGCTGATGCTGGTGCCGCTCCTCGTACTCGGGAACGAGCCGGGTCTCGAGGTGATCCGGCCGGTGGCCATCGTCGTGCTGGGCGGGCTCGTGACGTCTGCCTTCTTCACTCTGTTCGTCCTACCGACGCTGTACCTGCGGTTCGCATCGACACCGGAACCGGACGTAGCGGATCCGTTCCTCTCGCCAGTTCCGCGTCAACCCGAACGGGGAAAGCAGCTCGTCACGCTGAGGGGGAACCTCGATGCGGCACCGTGAGCAGCCGACTAGGCAACGCATCACGCACTGGGTCGTCGGCGTGTCGATGGCCACCCTTGCCCTCTCGGCGTGCGCAGGCACACCGGAGGAGACGGCCCCTCATGCCGAATCCGTCAAGATCGAGTCGATGGAGGGCTCGGAGCTGGCACAGCTCACCCTGACGGATCAGGCAGCCGAACGACTGGACATCCAGACGGCACCCGTCGACGAGGCGATGGTGGCGGCGACTGCGACCGGCGAAGGCGCCCTGGTTCAGCGGCGCGTCGTGCCATATGCCGCTGTCCTCTACGACCGGGCGGGCGACACCTGGGCGTACACCAACCCGCAGCCTCTCGTGTTCGTCCGGCACGCAATCACGGTGGACTACATCGACGGGCAGCAGGCCGTTCTGTCCGCCGGTCCGGACATCGGCACACAGGTCGTCATCGTCGGCGCAACAGAGCTCTTCGGCGCCGAGGTCGGCGTCGACCACTGACCGGTGAGGGGTCGTTGCACGTGATGCGCTGGATCGTGGGATCGAGCTTGAGACTGCGGTTCATCGTGGTCGCGATCGCCGCGATGATGATGTACTTCGGCCTCGCCCAGATTCGTGACATGCCGGTCGACGTCTTTCCGGAGTTCGCACCGCCCCGGGTAGAGATCCAGACTCCGTCACTCGGGCTGTCCGCTGGTGAGGTGGAGTCCCTGGTGACCGTCCCACTCGAGCAGGCTCTGCAGGGCGTGGAAAACCTCGATGAGATTCGATCCAAGTCGGTGCCCCAGCTCTCGTCGATCCAGCTCATCTTCGAGCCGGGCACCGACTTGCTCGAGTCTCGGCGGCTGGTCCAGGAGCGCATCGACGCGGTGACGTCACAGCTTCCCACCTGGGCCAGTCCCCCATTCATGATCCAGCCACTGTCGGCCACAAGCCGGGTCATGAAGATCGGCTTGTCGTCGACGGAACGATCGTTGATCGAAATGTCGATGATCTCCTACTGGACCATCAGAGAGCGTCTGCTCCGCGTTCCCGGCGTAGCAAACGTCGCCATCTGGGGCGAGCGGTTGCAGATGCTCCAGGTGCAGACCGAACCCGAACGCCTTGCGGCGCACGACGTCTCGATGCAACAGGTCATGACGGCGACATCTCAGGCGCTGGACGCCGGCCTGCTCCAGTTCTCGACCGGGTCGCTGATCGGCACCGGCGGATTCGTTGAGACCCCCAACCAGCGGCTGAGCATCCGTCACGTCCAACCCATCACCACGCCTGCCGAGCTGGCTCAGGTGGCCGTCGCAGAGAAGGACGGCAGAACGGTTCGCCTGCAGGACGTCGCAGATGTGGTCGAGGATCACCAGCCGCTCATCGGCGATGCGGTCATCAACGATGGCCCCGGACTCATGCTCATCGTCGAGAAGCTTCCCTGGGGCAACACCCTCGACATCACCCGCGGTGTCGAGCAGGCCATGGCCGACCTGGCTCCGGGCCTGTCCGGTATCGAGGTCGACACCACCATCTTCCGGCCGGCCACGTTCGTGGAGATGTCCATAGAGAACCTGGGCTTGGCGATGCTGCTCGGCTTCCTGCTCGTGGTGATCATCATCGTTGCCTTCCTGTTCGAGTGGCGAGTCGCCCTGATCAGCGTGGTGACGATTCCGTTGTCGCTGATGGCGGCGGTGCTCGTCCTCCATTGGCGCGGGACGACGGTGAACACGATGGTGCTCGCAGGGCTCGTGATCGCCCTTGGCGTCATCGTCGACGACGCGATCATCGACGTCGAGAACATCCTGCGGCGGCTGCGCCAAAACCGGCGAGAGCACACTGGCAAGTCGACGGCGGTGGTCATCCTGGAGGCATCCCTCGAGGTTCGGGGGCCGATCATCTATGCCACCTTGATCATCGTGGCGTCGGCGCTGCCGGTCTACTTCCTCTCCGGCCTGACCGGAGCGTTCTTCAAACCGTTGGCGCTCTCCTACACGCTGGCGACCCTCGCGTCGCTCGTGGTGGCACTGACGGTAACGCCGGCGCTGACCCTGATCATGCTGCGGAAGTCCGCGCTCGAGCGG
>Ga0256866_1000057_pt1 | contig 18833 bp, 16 predicted proteins | sample RVTome_16_FD_187338 | JGI IMG/M metagenome (GOLD analysis project Ga0256866, IMG submission 187338) | Soil microbial communities from uranium-contaminated site in the Upper Colorado River Basin, Wyoming, United States - RVT152D67 HiSeq ...
CTGGTGGTTCCGGTCTCTACGATCCTCCCTGCATACATGACCGCAACCCGGTCACAGATTTCCTTGACCAGCGATAGATCGTGGCTGATGTAGAGAACCGACGTCTCGAGACGGTCTTGAAGCTCGGCGATGAGTTCGAGGATCCTGGCCTGGATGGTCACGTCCAGCGCTGTGGTCGGTTCGTCGGCGATGAGCAGATCGGGATTGCAGGCCAAAGCTTGCGCGATGAGGACACGCTGTTTCATTCCCCCGGAGAGCTCGTGTGGGTAGTTATCCATGATCTTGCGAGGATTCGCGATCTGGGTCTCGGTCAGGGCGTGAGCCACCAAATCGTCGACCTTCCTCCGCAACTGCGCCGCCTTCTCTCGCCATGGAGGGATCTTGAGCAGGAGTCTTTCGACGCTGGTGGTCCGCTGTCTCGCCGCACGGCGGACGACCTTCGGCACGTTCGGCCCCAAGGCCGCCAGGATCTCCTCTGAGCGGTGCTGGTAGAACACCTCGGCCATTTGGCTCCTGATGGAGAGGGCCGGATTGAGCGCCTTGCCAGGGTCCTGGAAGATCATGGCGATACGATCCCCGCGAATCGCGAGCATGTCGCTGTGGGGGATCTCGAGGAGGTCGATCGGGTCCGCACCGGTCCGGCGGGCTGCTGTCGACCAGAAGTCGATCTCCCCACCGGCGTAGATCCCCGGCGGAGTCGGGACAAGCCGGATGAACGAACGCGCGGTGACGCTCTTGCCACAGCCGGTCTCACCGACCAGTCCGAGTGTCTCCCCGTCCCTGATCTCGAAGGACACACCATCCACGGCGTGCACTCGACCCGCCTTCGCCTCGAAGTGCACCCGGAGGTCCCGCACCGAGGCGACCAGGGGTCTGGTCGCAACGTCATGAACGGTGTCCGCTCTGAGAGTCATCTGCCCTCTGTCCTGGGATCCAATACGTCGCGCATGCCATCTCCCACCAGGTTGAAGGCAAGCGCCCATAAAAAGACCATCAGGCCAGGGAAGGTGGATGCCCACCATTTCCCCGCAGAGATGCCGGCCTGACCGTCGCTCACGAGGACGCCCCATTCCGCCAGGCCCGCTTCGGCCAACCCGATGAAGCTCAATGTAGCCGCCGTGAGGACGATGCCTCCCATGTCGAGTGTCGCCTGCACGATCACAGGCGTGATGGAGTTGGGCAGCACGTCCTTGCGAAATATGTTGAGCTTGGAGTCGCCCGTGATCCGGGCCGCGTCGACGTACTCATTCTGCTTCACGTGGATGATCTGGCCGCGAATGATCCGGGCGTACTTCACCCAGAACACGACGGAGAGGGCGAAGATGATGTTGCCGAAGGAGGGCCCCAGTACAGCGGCTATCGCCAGGGCGAAGATCAGCTCCGGGATGGCAAGCAGGACGTCCACAGCCCGCATCAGCAGCTCGTCGAGCTTGCCGCCTATGAATCCGGCCAGGCTCCCCACGATGGTGCCCACCGTGACCGTGACTCCCACCACGATAAGGGAGAGTCGCAGGGAGGTTCGCGCCCCCCACACGACGCCATAGAAGACGTCGCCGCCGGTGGAGGTCGTGCCGAGGAGATGGCCAGGCGTGCCCGGAGGGGCGTCGCGGGCTCCCCAGTCGCGAGGCATCTGATAGGGATTGGGAACATTTGGCTCGGTGAGCACCGGAGCGAGGACGGTGAGGCTCAGCAGGAGGATGATGATCACCAGCCCCACGAAGGTGGTCGGGTTGGAGAGGACTTGCTTGGTGACATCCGCAAAACGACGAAGCCGCACGACCCAGGGTCCGTCAACCCGGACGGTGGGGGTCTCTGATGCGAGAATATCGACCACCTCAGGCTCCCAACACGATCCGGCGGTCGAGGTAGGCGTACATGATGTCGACGATCAGGTTGACGGTGAGGAAGAGCACGCTGGTGAACAGAACGTAAGCCATGATCGTGGCCTGGTCACCACGCAGGACTGCGTCTGCCATCCATCGCCCCAGCCCGGGCCAGCGAAAGATGATCTCTACTACAACCGTTCCTTGCAACAGGAATCCGAAACCCAGTCCGATGACAGTCACCGTCGGAATGAGGGCATTGCGTCGGGCATGTCGCCGCATCACCAGTTTCTCGGGAAGTCCCTTGGCGCGGGCGGCGTCCACATAGTCCTCACCCAATTCCTCGACCAGAGAGGATCGCATCATGCGAGCGATGATCGCAGTGGTACCGAACCCCAGGGTTGCCGCAGGCAGGATCAGGTGATGGAGGGCATCGAGCAGGGCGCGGATGTTTCCGGCGAGGAGGGCGTCGAGGGTATAGACGCCGGTGGGGTGGGCAATGCTCCCGAAAATCGCAGGTTGGGAGCGACCGGTGCTGAACCAGCCCAGGTTCACCCAGAAAAGGATCAGCAACAGGATGGCCAACCAGAAAATCGGCATGCTGGCGCCACTGATCGAAAATACCCGTGTGAGATGATCGGGCCATCGGTTGCGGCGGGCCCCTCCGTATGTCCCCAGACCGATTCCCAGGGCGATGGCGATGACAGCTGAAAAGGTCGCCAGTTCCAGCGTTGCCCCGATTCGGTTGAGGAGGGCTTCGGTGACCGGTTGGGCGGAGACACCCGACCAACCCATGTCGCCGGTCAGCACCCCGCGGGCCCACGCCAGATACTGGACGGGAAGGGGCTCGTCGAGACCATAACGCTCCTCGAGCTCGGCCACCTCGGCCGAACTCATCTCATGCTCGAGATAGATGGCGACCGGATTGCCCCCCACGCGCGACAGGCTGAACACGATGATCGACGTCCCCACGATGATGAGAGGGAAGATCATCAGCCGCCTGAGCAGGTATTCCCTTATTTGCATCCGAGCCGTCCGTCCTCAAGGTAGTGGAGCGGGCGAGTTTGCCTCGCCCGCTCCACCGGGAGTTGCTGTCGTCTACTTGTTGAAGTACTGGAACTTGATACTCGGCCGCGGCCACAGGGGGTTCATGTCGAAGTTCTGTACCCAGGAACGGTGCGCCATCAGCGCCCGCTCGTTGCCGGGGAGGAGCCACACCGGATCGTCGTACAGGATCTGGGTGAGTTCCTGGTAGATCTCGACTCGGCGATCCTGGTCGAGCTCGACCGCTGCCTCGTCGACGAGCGAGGCAATTTGGTCGGCATCGGCGTAAGCGTCCCGGAACCCATGGCGCGAGCCCCACTCACCGTCGGGATGGATGTAGGCGTCGAACAGGGCCGCCGGATCGGCGAACGGGTCGGCGTTCTTGACCCAGGCCGCGTACGGGAACGGATCCTCGGCGTGGGCAGAGTCGAATTGAGCCTCCACCACCGCCAGCACCCGGATCTGGAAGTTCGGGTTCAACTCAGCCATGGAATCGGCCAGCACAAGCCCGGCGATTTCGAAAATGCCACCCTCCTCTACCAGGACCGTCATGGTGAAGCCCTCGTCCCAGTAACCGGCCTCACGGAATGCCTCCTCGGCTGCCGCCAAGTCCCGCTCGTAGGTAGGCAAGGACTCGTCGTAGCCGAGCATCCCCTGAGGCAGGTAATGGGGGTTCGGTCCCCCGAGGCCGGCCATGCCACCATCCACGAACGCCTCGTAATCGAAGGCCAGGTTGAAGCCTCTCCTCACGTTCACGTCTTGGAAGAAGTCGAGCGGGATCGTGTCCTCGGGCGGCAGGCTGCCCTCGGGGATGTTCATGTTCATCCCCATGTGCACTGGCTCCAGCAGGAAATCGCCTGAGAATATCTCCACCCCGTCGGCGCCTTCCAGGTCACCGATGAAGGTCGGGTCGGTCTCGATCGAGTCGTAGTCACCCGCCTGGAGTCCCAGGGCCCGCACGTCGGTGTCGGCCACCTGGTCGATGCGAACGTCGAGCGCGGCCGGCTCACCCCAATAGTCCTCGAACACTTCCATTTGGATGTTCTCGCCTCGGTTCCAGGCCGCGAACGTGTATGGCCCGGTGCCCACCATGTTGGAGGACATGAATTCGTTGGGCGTGCCCGCTTCCACGCCTCCGTTGGACTCGACGGCCTCCTGGCTGACGATCGACGCCACCGCCGACGTCACCACCGAATTGAGGAAGGCGGCGTTGCGCTCGTTGAGTGTGACCACGAAGTTGTTCCCGTCCACCTCGGTGGACGCGATCTGGTCGCCGAGGAAGCTGGAGTTGCCCTCCGGCAGGTCCATCTCCAGTGTCCGATCCCAGGAGAACTTCACCACATCGGGCGTCAACACGCTTCCATCGTGGAACACCACACCTTCCCGGATCGGGAACGTATAGGTCAGGCCGTCCTCAGAGATGAGGCCGTTGTCCACGCTTGGCACTTCGCCGGACAAAGCTGGGATCAGGTCGGGGCCTCCGGGACCTATTTCCACCAGGCGTTCATATACCTGGAGGATGACGGTCTCGCCAGCCTCGCCGGCTGCTACCTGAGCGGGATCGACACTGAGCGGCTCGTCATCGGCCGCATGGACATAGAGGCCCGGGTTGGAAACTTCTCCTGCAGGTTCCGCCTCTGTGGTCCCCGGAGCATCAGTGCTCTCAGGGGCCTCCGTGGATCCCGGGGCTTCGGTCCCTCCGGGGGCCTCGGTGGTATCCGTGGTGTCTCCTGTACAAGCCACGATCAGGGCCAGTATGGAAAGTCCGGCTATCAGTCTCCCGGCCGGACCACTCGTGCGACGTCTCATTGTGTCCTCCTCACGGGCCTCGCAATCGATTGCGAGCTTTAATGCACGATATATGATCGGTAGCCGAGCCGCAACAGATTGGCTCGATCTACTCTCCTTCCCTACGTATATGGCCAGCGTGCGGTTCACTTCTCGCAATCGTTTTCAGGCAATCCTTGCTGTGGGTAGCGTGTGACCGACTACCACCAGGAGGAATGATGGGCCGTTTTGCGGTGAAGACCCCCACCCACCACACGACTTGGGATCAGATGCTCGGTGTATGGCGTGCTGCCGATGAGATCGATCTGTTCGAGTCGGCTTGGAACTTCGACCACTTCTATCCCATCCGGGGCGACACCGAAGGTCCCTGTCTGGAAGCGTGGGTCACTCTCTCCGCCCTCGCTCAGGCGACCAAACGGATAAGGGTGGGAACCATGGTCAACGGGATGCATTTCCGTCACCCGGCCGTCACCGCGGCCATGGCTTCGTCACTCGACATCGTCTCAGGTGGCCGTCTCGAACTCGGGTTGGGCGCCGGCTGGTATGAGCTCGAGACGGATGCATATGGGATGGACCTGGGGACGATCGACGAGAGGATGACGCGGTTTGAGGAGGGCACCGAGGTGATTCACGATCTCCTCACCAAGGACCATGTCGACTTCGAGGGCAAATTCTTCCGGCTCGAAAATGCGCGCAACGAGCCCAAGCCACAGCAGGTGCCGCGGCCACCGATTGTCATCGGCGGTCGTGGCGAGAAGAGGACTCTACGTTTGGTGGCCCGATTCGCCTCGATGTGGGATGCCCTCTTCGTCGAGGAGGAACGTGACGAATGGCTGCGTCTGCGGGAAATCCTCTGGGCCCATTGCGAGGACGTCGGCCGGGATCCCGCGGAGATCTCGTGCTCCAGCCATCTCTCAATCAAACCGGACCCGGACCCGGCTGAGGTGGCGTCGCGGGCGGATGCGATGTTTGCCGCCGGGATCGACGTCGTCATCCTGGCATTCAACGCAGCGCACGACGGAGGTACGGTCGAGGCCCTCGGCGCGGCCCTCGCCGACACCAATTGACTGAGGGAGTCCTCTGGGCTCTTGTGGCCGCGGTCGGGTTCGCCTTCCTCCAGGCCTCCAACCGCAAGTCGAACCAGCTCATCGATGCCTATCGAACCTCGTTCGGGCTGCTCGCGGCCGTCGAGGTGGCGCTTCTCATCGAGATCACCCTCTTTGGAGATGTCGACCTCATTTTCGACGCACCGATGTCCGCTGTCGCGCTGTTCTCAGTGGCCTCGTTCTTTCATTTCGTCGGGGGGTGGACTCTGCTGGCTCTGAGTCAGCAGAGGATTGGGGTGGCTCGCACCGGGGCCCTGGTCTCTGCCGCGCCGATCGTCGGCACCCTGGTCGCCGCCATCGGGCTCGACGAACCGCTGACTATCGCAGTCGTCGGGGGTGTCACGCTTGCAGTCGCCGGGGTGGCCCTGATCTCGCTGAGTGGCGGTACCTCGGGCTCCATCGGCTGGCGTCGGCCGTGGCTTGGATTGACGGTTGCCCTGATATGGGGCACCACCCCATGGCTCATCCGGCTCGGTCTGCAACGTTTCGACCATCCGGTCGAGGGTCTCACCATCGGTCTCGCGTTCAGTGTCGTGGCCTACGCTGCGCTCCTCACAATCGGCGGGGCGTGGCGCCGTTCAGTACCGCCTACGGCGATTCGCTGGATGGCGTTTGGGGGTCTCTGCGGGGCGATTGCGGTGTCCGGTCAATGGATTTCGTTTGACCTCACGACGATCGCCATTGCGATCACAGTTCAACAGCTCTCGGTCATCTTCGTGATCGCCCTCGTTCCGATCATGTTCCGCCAGCCGTTCGAGCGGATGAGCCCGCGGTTCTTCACCGGCGCCGCCCTCGTGCTGCTTGGCGCCGGATTGGTCGTATTGATCTAGAGGAATGGGTCCTAGACATGTCGGTCGAGGTAATCGAGGACGCCGGCGATCGCCTTTACCTGTACCTCGTTGACCTCGTACTCGCCATCCGGCCCACGCAGCGGGTAGACATAGCCGTGTAGGTCGTGATCCCAACTGACCCACTCGACCGGCTTCCCGGCTTCGGCGAGGAGCTCGTAGCTGGTGCGGAATATCCCCTGTAGGTGATCGTCTTCTCGCCCCATGACGAGGATCGGCGTGTCGATGGTGGAGATACGCTCCGTGGCCTTGTCCACGTCGATGCGGGAACGGACCTTGTCGGTCTCCGCCATCTGCATCTCCTCGATATTGCGCATGCCGGTGCTGGGCTCGACAAATGCGGTGTTGTCCGGACTCAGGGCGAGGAATTCGTGGGAAGCCGGTTCTGAGGCAACCGCAGCGGCGATCCCCTGATACTCGGAGGTGAGTTTGAGCACCATTTCGCCACCGTGGCTCATCCCGATGAGACCAACGCGATCGGCATCGATGCGAGGGTCCGCCTTGAGCTGTTCGACGATCGCGATCTCGTCTTCATATTCGAGAGGGGAGCGGTTGAACATGTCGCGACCCTGTCTCGTGTCGCGGATCAGACGCCCACCGTTTTCGTAGCCGAGTTCGACCTCTGTGCGGTATCGGATCCAAGCGCACGCATACCCGCGCTCGAGAAGCCGATCCATGATGTAGCCGCGGTCGGCGACCGCCTTCCGAATCCACGCCATGCCACCACCACCGTTGCCGGAGGCGAGCAGGACCAGAGGGTGGGGACCGGGACCCGTGGGGAGGCGAAGACCGATCGGAGCGTACAGACCATCCCATGTCTCGATGTACCTCAACTCCACCGGGACATCAGACCCGGCCACCATTTCGACGACGACGACGTTCTCGGGATCCATGAGGCCTCCTTGTACCGTTCTGTGCGGGTTTATTACGCGTCACGCGTCATAAACCCCGCACAGAACGGTTGCACAAACGTTAGGGCGCAGGATAGACCGGCCGGCGCCGGACGGTTATCGGTCAGGTCTTGGCCCAGTAGTCCTCGGCGGATTTCGAGGCGATGAGTCTCTCGGCGTCCTCGAAACCAGGAGCCATGCTTGCCGCGGTCCCGGCCATGACCTCATGGTGGTCGATGTTGAGCAAACGCAGCCAGCTCTGTTGACCCATGGTCAGACCAATGAAACAACCGAGCTCGACCAATTCCGCTTCGGTGAAATGACGGTAAAGCCGGTCCCAGAAGACGTCGTCTGTGTCCAGGTGCCAGGCAATGGCCTCGGCATAGGCCAGAGCAGCCTTCTGCCGGTCGTCGTACTGCTCGGACGACTCGAAGTTGATCAGCTCGTCGTATTTGCCTTCGGTGAGACCAAGCTTCCGACCTTGCTCGGACCGCTGGTTGCCGCAGTACTCGCACTTGACCGATCGTGAGATGTAGACCCTGCACAATTCCTTGATGTCATGGTCGACGATTCCCTCACGGAAGAGATCCTTCCAGCTGTTGGCGAAGAACCAGAACGCCTTGGGCACGTGGGCGCGGATGGCCGAGCTCTCTGGACGAGGTGTGCCCTCCCGGGCGCAACGCTCCATCTCGGCTCTCATCTCCGGTGTCATGTCGTCGAGAGGTACATAACTGATCCGTTGACTCGCCGCCATGTCTGTCTCCTTTCGAACTCTCACCACCAAGTGTAGGTCATGGCTGGCCCACAAACTCTTGCGACGTGAGAATGGCGGAGTTCACCTCTGGATCCCGATCAGGGTGACCCCGGCGGCGACGAGCAACACTGAGACGACGATCCAGCGGTCGATGCGTTCCTCCTTTCTGATGAACAGCCATCCCAGGAGAAGTGCCCAAATCCCTTGTGTCCCCTGGAGGACACCGACCAGCCAGGCATCCAGGTATGAAAATGCAGCGAACTGGGTTAGGAGAGCGCCGCTCATGGCGACGCCTGCCGCCACGAACCACCAGGGGATATCACGGAAGTTCTCACGTACCCGACGACCGATCCTGGCGGAGGAAGTGTCGATCAGAACCACTATCAGCAGTGCAGTGAACGCCCCGATGAAGGCGCCGAGCACTGCACTGTCGTAGCGAATCAGACCCCATTTCTTGACCACGAAGCTGAGACCGAAGAAGACCGGGGCCGCCGCGGCGAAGATGAAACCGAGCCGAACCGCTCTCGGGTCGGCTGGGGCGGCGACGCCGTCGATGACAGAGGTGGGTATCGACCGAGCTCGGACCAAGGCGAGGAGACCAGCGATCACCAGGAGACCACCCGCCCCGTCGACCACGTCCACGGTCTCACCGAGCATGATCGAGCCGGCCACGGCTGCCACCAGTGGTGTGCCGGTCATGAAGGCGCTGGTGCGCGTGGCCCCGACCAAGCGCACTGCCCTCAGGTTGGTGGAGCGACCCATGAGTGTCCCGAGCACCCCACCAAGGGCCAGTCCGATCACTCCCGCCGTGCTCCACTCTGGTGCCGTGACGCCGAGCGCGATGATCCCGAGCACCACCACGTTGACCAGGACGGTCATCAGGAGTCCGTCGTCGTTCGGCCGGTGACGCTGACCGATTCGCGCCAGCACCGCTCCCGCGGCGAATAGGGCGCCTGTGGTCACCCCGAGGACGACACCGATCAAACGGTCACCAGCGGCTTGGGGTGGTCGGCGGCCTCTCCGGGACGCTCGTCACAGCTGAGACCTTCGATCACACTCATCCACTCACATCACATTCATCCAATTGCGCGCAAACGTTTGTAGCAGATTTGTGTTGACACCCATGTTCATCCGCCTCGGTCTTGGGAGGTACTGACCACATGGTTAAGCTGAGAAATCACCGACGCCAGCGGGATATTCATGACCAAGCAGGTGACTCTCAGAGACGTTGCCCGAGAGGCAGGAGTCCACATCTCAACCGCGTCACGCGCCCTGAACCCCGAGACTCGCTCGATTGTGAACCGTGACACCGTCGATCGCGTTCTGGCCACGGCGAATCGGCTCGGTTACCGCCCCCACCCTCTTGCCCAGGGTCTGCGCAAGAACCGGACGATGTCGGTGGGCATGGTGATCCCGGACATCGAAAACCCGTTGTTCGGCCCAATCGTCGCCGGGGCCGAACAGGTTCTCGGAAGCGAGGGCTACTCCCTGTTGATCACCAACACCGATATCAGTCAGGGTCAGACCAGCGAGGCGGTCGACGCCCTGGTGGAGCGTCGAGTCGACGGGATGATCCTCGCCAGTGCGTCGAGATCGGACGATGTGGTCGTCGACCTCGTGGACAAGGGGGTCCACATGGTGCTGGTCAACAGGGCCACTGAGGGCGTTCCCGTTCCTGCAATTCTCGGTGACGACCTGACCGGCGTCGGTCTTGCGGTGGACCATCTTGCCTCGCTCGGTCACGAACGGATCGGCCACGTCGCCGGACCACAGCATCTGTCCACGGGTTTGGGTCGTCACCAGGCCTTTCTCACCAGGATGCACAGCCTCAATCTGGAGATCGACGCGTCGGCAGTCGAGGAGGCGACGTGGTATCAGGTCGACCCGGGCTACAAGGCGGCGCGTACCCTTCTGGAGCGTCGTCCCGATCTGACCGCCATCGTCGCCGCCAACGATCTCATCGCGTTGGGCTGCTACCGGGCGGTTATGGAATCAGGTCAGGAAGTCGGCGTCGACGTCTCGATCACGGGATACAACGACATACCTTTACTCGACCTCATGCACCCGCCGATGACCTCGGTGCGTGTCCCCTACCGGCAGATGGGAGTCGAGGCCGCCAACACCCTGTTGCCGATGATGAGCGGCGAAGCCACCGAGGACCGGCCCATCTCCATCCGTCTCACTCCCACCCTCTCGATCCGTCAGTCGACGGCTCCACCCGTTTCCTAATGCTGTAGGGACCACATGTGGTCCCTACAGCGTCTCAATCGGTGACGGGCCGCCATCGCTCCGCAGTGTCTCCGGGAGGATGACCATCGATCCGACCGTGGCGGCGGCCGTCAGCACTAACAACGGCAAGGTTCCCAGCAAACGTCCTCCCACCTCGTACAGGGCACCACTCAGAATCGGAAAGATCATGAGCCCGAGGTCGCCGGCGAACCGGAAGGCGCCGAGTTGGCGCCCAAGTCGTCCTCTCTCGCTCAGGTCGGCCAGGATCGTTGTGCCCACGTTGACCGAGACCGAACCGAGGGTTAGGGCGAGGATGGCCAGCCACCAGGCCACCAGACCGCCCACTGCGGTGAACAGCGCGAGTCCCGCTGTCTGCAGCACCAGCCCCGGAATCATCGCCCACTTCCGGCCGACCCTGTCCGATATGCGGCCCGATACGATGGCCCCGACGAGACGGGCGACGCCACCAATGCCAATGGCCACGCCGACGGTGGCCGCGCCCAGCCCCAGTTCGTCATCACCGACGATTGGCACCAGCGTCTGGATGACCGCCGCTCCGATCGAGAACTGGACTACGGGTAGGAGATAGAGAACCCCGAGGACCCGTCCGGGGATTGGGTCACCATCACCGTTGCCACTCTCGCTCTTGTCGATCTGCGGAGGTGTGCCGGGATGACGCAGGAAGAAGGGGACCACCGCGGCAGCAACCACGGCACCCACCAACATCGCCACCCGCCAATCCCATCGTGCCCCAAGTAACCCACCAACGAAGGGCCCCACCGCCTGGCCGACGAGAAGGGCGGCGGCAAAGAACGCTAGCGAGGCGCCCCGTTGCACCCGAGGGGCGCGGGCAAAGAAGACCATCGAACCGGTGAGCGTCCAGGTCGACCCGATGCCGAGACCAAAGGCCGCAGCAAAAGCGATCACCGCTGCCGTCGACAGGCCGAAAACCAGACTGCCCACGGCCACGATGGTGGCGGCGATGGCCATCATCGTTCCCGGTCGGGTGCGGTCGGTTAGCGCACCCGCGGGGAAGTCGGCCGTGAGACGTCCGAGGGCGAATGCAGACCCGAGCCCACCCAACCCCAGCGCGGACAGACCGAGGTCGCGTCCGATGTCGGGGAGCAGTGGCGCCCGCAGGAAGGCGATCGAGGTGATGACGAAAAGACCGGCCCCCATGCCGAATCGGAACGCCCGCGAGTCATGCTGCGTCATCGGGTTGAGGGGAACGAAGCCTGCTGGTGTCTGATATGGCCCTCACTACGTCAGGCCAAATCAAGAGAGGCCGTCTGATACCTCTTTGTTCTCTGGTTCGATCTCTCGGCCGGAGACGTTGGCCTGTCGAGTGAGCATGGACGCGAAGTCCTCGTCGCCAAACCCCAGTTCGATCCCCTCGACGATGATCGAGTGGACCAGCTCAGCTGTGGGGATCGGAATGTCGTGCTCCCTTGCTGTCTCCAGTCCCAACTCGAAGTCCTTGCGAAGCAGGTGCCAGGTGAAAGTGGGCGAGTAGTCGAGATTGACGAACGCCGGTGTCTTGTATTGGGTGAACATCGACCCCATGACCGAGTCGTTGAGAAAGTCCAAAAGGTCCGCTCTTGAGACTCCAGAGGCGCCGGCGAGGACCGAGATCTCCGCCATCGTTTGGGTGACGATGCCCAGCATCAGGTTGTGACAGATCTTGACCAGGCGGGCCTCGTCCTCTGCACCGACATATGTCACCTTGCGGCCGAAGTTCTCCAGATGGGGCAGCGCCTTCTCGTAGGCGCGCTTGGGCCCTGAGGCCACCACGGTGAGACGACCCGACTTGACCACCTTGGGATTCCCGCTCACAGGGGCGGCCAGGATGTCGACCCCACGCTTGGACGCCTCGGCTCGCACCCGTCTCGATGTTGTCGGGTCGATGGTCGTCGAGTCAATGATCACGGACGGTTTGGCGTCGTCGCGGGATAACGCGCCATCGGGGCCAATGGTGACCTCGAGCACATCTTCGGGCCCACCAACCATGGTGACCACGATGTCGAGGGAACCCAGGTCTGACGGGCTGTCGACCACCTTGGCCCCGTGATCGGCCAGCGCCTCGGCTTTCGACCTGGTTCGGTTGTAGACCCAGACTTCGGTGCCGGCTTCGAGGAGACGCTTGATCAGCTCTGAGCCCATTCTCCCGGCTCCGATCCAGCCGACTGGTTCTCCGCTTGCCATCGCCCTTGGGTCCTCTCGCTGCTCTGCAATCGTTTGTATTCAACCGGTCGCCGATGACGGAGTCAACCCGGAACATCTCGCTGCTGGTCGTCTTCGTTGGCCGATGCAGAAATTTAGCGAGGATGAGCGGCCGCTCCACCAACCAGCCGACCCAAACGGCAGGGGCTTTTCGACTACAGCGGATTTGGGAGGCGGATTAGTCTCAACGGTCAGCGAGTCAACGCGCCACGGTTGACTCACGGGGTGAGGACACCATACAATCGTTTGCTGCCCGTGTCGGCGGGCGGTAATACGAGGAGGAGCAAGGAAATGAAATCGTGGAGAAACCTGGCCGCGATCCTGGCTGTGCTGGCGATGGTGCTGGCAGCCTGTGGAGATGGGGACGATGGTGGGGCCACCACCACCGCCGCCGGAGATGACGGGGATACCACCGAGGTAACTGATACCACAGGCGGTGTCACGGACACAACAGTCACAGCCGGGGACGGTGAACCAATCGTGGCGGCGACCTCCCTGCCGATTACCGGGGAATTCTCCATCCCCGCCGAGAAGCATCGCGATGGTTACCAACTGTGCGTCGATCTCATCAATGACAGAGGCGGGATCCTGGGTCGACCGTTCGAGTTCCAGTTCGAGGACAACCAGTCGGATCAGGAGATCGCAGTCACACAGACCGAGCGCATGGTGGCCGAAGCCGACATACTGTTCGGGACGTTCTCCAGTCTGCTGACCGGTCCCACTTCGGCGATCGCCGAGCAGAACGGAATGGTCTATCCGGTTCCCTCCGGTGGTGCCCAGCGGATCTGGGAGCGAGGTTTTCAGAACATCTTCTACTTCCAGGCACAACCCGCGGAAGGCATCGGCACTGCCGCTGTCAACGGTCTGCTCCACTACCGGGACCAGGGTCTCATCTCAGAAGAGGACTTCCCGGAGACCGCCGCCGTCGTCTATGCCGACGACCCGTTCGCAGCGGCCGGTCGCAATGGCCTGGCCGGCGGCACGGTCAACGATCCCGCCACCGGAGATGTCCTCGCCGATCTGGCTCCCGGGTATCTCGCCGATGCCGGCATCGAGATCGTCTACGACGAGCAATGGCCTGTCGGATTCACCGATTGGGTGAACTTCGCCAACAACATCGCGACCAGCGGCGCGGAATCGCTATGGGCCGCCACCGCATCGGTGGACGAGGCGATATCGCTGATCCAGGGTCTCCAACAGGTTGGCCATCAGCCCTCCTTCGTCTGGATGTCTCAGGGTGCTCAGACCGAGTTCCGCGATGAGCTGGGCGGCGCCGAAAACGGGATCACCATGCACACTGTGTGGCATCCTTCAGCCGAGTTCGTGGGCACGCTGGCCGGCGAGGAGTACAGCAACCAGGACTTCCAGGCCGACTTCGAGGCGGCATTCGGCAGGGCACCTGACGAGGACGAGGCAATCCCGTTCGCGGTTTGCCAGGGTATGGAACAGGCGATCATCGGCGCCGGGACGACCGACAACGCCGCCCTCTCCCAGTGGTTCCGCGAGAGGACGGCGGATGACCCCGTTCGCACGGTGCTCGGCGACTTCCACTGGGATGAGCGAGGTCTGCCAATCGGGCGTGATTACATCCTCAACCAGTGGCAGGACGGAACTCTCGAGTTCGTGTTCCCGGTTGGCGAAGGGCTCGATACGGTTGACTTGGTCTTCCCCAAGTCCGATTGGTAAACGAAGGACGGAGTAAGAATGGAAGGGGTCGGCGATGGCCGGCCCCTTCATCCTGTGAGTGCGTGAGGAGTGGCTCGTAACTGACCTTTTAGAAGTTCGCGACATCAGCAAGACGTATGGAGGAGTCCAGGCCGTCCATCGTTGCTCGTTCTCAGTTACGGACGGATCGATCACCGGGCTCATCGGGCCTAACGGAGCCGGCAAGACCACAGCGTTCGACATCATCAGCGGCATAGTCGCCCCAGACGAAGGCTCGGTGATCTTCGACGGTGGCGAGATCACCGAGTGGATGCCACATCGTGTGACCCGAAGGGGAGTGAGCAGGACCTTTCAGATCACCCGCGATCTCGGTGAGCTGACGGTGCTGGAGAACATGGTCGTTGGCTCACCCACGAGCGGTTGGCGCAGCCTTCTTGGATCGCGAATCTTGCAACGGGAAGAGGACCGCGCCATGGACTTGCTCCGATTTGTCGGGATCGACAGATTGGCTACGACCCCCGCCAACTCGCTGTCCTATGGTCAGAAGAAGCTGCTCGAGTTCGCCTCGGTTCTCATGCCCGAGCCGAAGCTGATCATGCTCGACGAGCCGGCGGGGGGAGTGAACCCGGCTCTGCTGGACAGGATCATGGATCACATTCGTGAGTTGAACTCCAAGGGAAAGACATTCCTGATCGTCGAGCACAATATGGATGTGGTCATGTCGCTATGCAGCTCGATCGTCGTGATGGCTCACGGTGAAGTCCTCACGAAGGGATCTCCCGATGTCATCCGTGAAGACGACACCGTACTCGACGCCTACCTGGGACGGGTCTAGCGATGGCTTTGCTCGAGATCGACAATGTGGTGGCCGGATACGGCGGGGGGCCCGACATCCTCACCGGAGTCAGCGTCACCATCAACGAGGGGACATCCTATTGCATCGTCGGCCCCAACGGTGCCGGCAAATCAACTCTCTTGCGCGCCATCGCCGGGTTCCTCAGCCCGCGATCCGGTGAGGTGAGACTCGACGGGGCCATTATGAATAGCGCCCGGCCAGATCAGATGCTGGCGGCAGGAGTCTGCTTCGTGCCTCAAGACGCCAGTCTCTTTCCGACGATGACGGTCAGGGAGAATCTGGTCATGGGGGGATATCTGATCAACGATCGCTCCTTGTTGCGGGAGAGGTTGCACACGGTCTTTGAGACGTTTCCGGCATTGGCAGACCGGAAGTCTCAGAACGCGGGGACGTTGTCCGGGGGAGAGCAACAAATGGTCACGCTGGGTCGGGCGCTGATGATCGAACCCAGGGTGGTGATGATTGACGAGCCCAGCCTCGGCTTGGCTCCGATGATCGCAGATCTGATCTTTGAGAAGATCCAAGGCTTCAAAGATCTTGGGATCACTGTCGTGCTCGTCGAGCAGAATGCCGTGAAGGGGCTCAAAGCCGTGGAATGGGGTTTCGTCCTCGACCTCGGCTCATTGGAATTCGAGGGTCCCGCCGACGGAATCCTCGCCGACCACAGGATCCGGGAGCTCTACCTGGGCAAGCAGCTGGCACCACGGGAGAGTGGATCCTGATGCAGTGGGTGCAGGTGCTGGTGCTGGGTCTCCTGCTGGGGAGTGTCTACGCCATGATGGCTTCCGGTCTCACCCTTCTGTTCGGGGTGATGAAGGTGGTCAATCTGGCTCACGCCGCGTTCCTCCTGGTCGCCTCATACGTCACATACGTCCTCTTCGAGAATCTGGCTCTCGACCCGATGGTGTCGCTCCTCGTGACGATGCCTCTCATGTTCGGGCTCGGTGTCGTGTTGTACCTACTCCTGTTCCCCCGTCTCGAGGACAGTCCACGGTACGTCGAGATGACGGTGCTCCTAACATTCGGTCTCGCCCTGATCGTGGAGGGAATGCTCACCTTCACGTTCACCGGCATCTTTCGCAGTGTCCGACCCGAATACGCCTCGTCCGCCGTCCGTTTCGGTGGCCTGTTCATGCCTACCAGCCAGCTCTACGCTTCGGTGATCAGCTTTGCGTTGCTGATCGGTCTTTGGTTGGTGCTTCGCTTTTCCAAGACGGGGACAGCCATCCGGGCGACGATGCAGAATCGGTCGGCAGCCCAAATCGTGGGTGTAAACGTGCGTCGCGTATCGGCGCTGGCGTTCGGAATCGGAATGGCCCTGGCTGGTGCAGCCGGCTCGTTGCTCAGTTTCATGTTCCCCTTCTTCCCGGCGAGACACTGGCAATGGATCGCATTGCTCCTCGCGCTCATCGTGCTCGGCGGCATGGGCAGCATCAAAGGTGCTGTCATCGGGGCTCTTCTCCTGGCCGTGGCCAGCTCGTTCGTGACCGTTCTCGCAGGGCCCACATGGTCTCCGATCACCTTCTACCTGACCCTCTTCCTGATCCTGTTGATCCGGCCTCAGGGTCTCTTCGGTGCCAAGGTCAGGTTGTGAGCAGATGGCGGTCGTAGAACAGCGAGAAGGCGTTGCTGAGCAGGTTCCTGGCCGCAAGCCGGGGACGAGGTCGCGTCGGGTGGCGCTGATCATTGCCATAACACTGACCCTCCTCTTCCCGCTGATCGCCTATCCGATCTTCGACTCCTACGCCTATGTGTTGCAGATTGGTTTGCTGATTCTGATGTGGATCTCGATGTCTTCGAGTTGGAACATCATCGGGGGATTCGCCGGGTATATCTCTTTGGGCCACGGTGTCTTCTTCGCCGTCGGGGGATACAGTGCCGGCCTCGCCCTAGCTCATTGGGGAATTTCCCCATTTCTGTTCTTGCCGGTGGCCGGTTTGGCCGCGATGGCGGTCGGGTTCGTTGCCGGGCTGATCACTCTGAGGACTCGAGGGCCCGCTTTCATTGTGGCCACCATCGCAATGCTCTTTCTTTTCCTGCTCTGGTTCGACAACTGGGAGTTCATCGGGGCATCGAGTGGTCTCGACCTGCCCCTGTTCCAATTCCCGATCCAGTTCCTGAAAGTCCCCTTCTATTACGCAATGGCTCTGTCGGCCATGGGAGCCGTTTATCTGTCGTATCGCGTGGCCCATTCCAAGTTCGGCCTCGGTCTGCGTGCCATCAGTCAGGATGAGACCAAAGCCGAGGTCGCCGGGATCAACACCCGCTGGTACAAGGTGTGGGCGTTTGCCCTCAGCGCCTTCTTCATTGGTACGGCGGGAGCCGTGTACGGCTATTCGTTGACCCACTTGCGACCGCTGACCTTCTTTGCCATCGCTGTGGCGGCCCGTATGGTTCTGATGGCGATCATCGGCGGACGGGGCACGGTCGCCGGACCTGTGGTCGGGGCGATCCTCATCATCGGGGTCAACGAGTTTGCCGTCCGTCAGTTCGGTCAGACCGAACTCAACATCGTCTTCATCGGCGTGATTCTGGTGGTCGCGCTCCTCTTTTTCCCCGAAGGCATCGTGGGCAGTCTGCGTAAGGCGGGCCGATTGCCCGCCTTCCTCGACTGGGACTGAACCGTCTTCGTCCGAATGAGACGCTGTAGGGACCACATGTGGTCCCTACAGCATTAGGAACGCGATCTGTCGATCACCGGCACCAGCAACTGCGATGGTGCGCCCGGGCCGGTGTGGATTGTCACCTGCCCGGCGAAGACATCGGGGGGACGGTCGATGGGGTCGTCGTGGAGGAACGGGCCACAACCGGTGAGCTTGTTCTTGAAGGTCCCGAGTCGAGCTTCGCCGAGATCCCCTTCGTATACGTAGTCGTTGCCTCTGACGGTGAATCCGAACCGATATCCCGGCGGGATGACGATCGACGTCGGCCAGATCTCCACGTCCAACTCGTAGACCTCGCCCGGGATGAGTGGCTCGATGGCATCGTGAGTGTGATAGGGGCGGTAGGGGAGGGAGAGCTTGGGATCGAGCCGGCGATGACTGGCGCGCAACCACCCCTGGCCTATGGGCGTATGCGGATCGATGGCTCCCTGAAACGTAACCTCATCGCCGTCCGGGTCGAAGACCCGGACCACCGCAAAGATGTCGGCGTCTTCGGTCTCTGACGAGACGAACAGCTTGAGCGCAATCGGCCCCGTGATCTCGGTCTCGGTGTCGAAAGGCTCAAGGAGGAAAGTGACGCCTCGACCGTCACCCCGGTAGCCCATTTCAGAGTTGTCAGACGTTGGATCAGCACGCAATGCAAGGTTGCCGCTGTCCAGAAATAAGGTGGTCCAGACGGTGTTGGGCACAGGCCAAGTCTCGGCGGCTCTCTCCTCGAACCGGTCGAGATGTCTGATTTGAAGTAGAACCCTTGGCTCCGAACCCCACCCGTTGTCCTCGCCCTTCAGGAAGTGGGCGAAGAACCGTTTCTGCAGGGCCAGTCCGTAGTCGGTGTAGAACTCGGTCCAATGCTCGAGTCCGTGTATCTCCAACCATTTGAGCGGACTCGCCGACCGAACGAAGCCTTCGACGTTCCCGCGGAGATGGAGCCCCTGCCCACCCCAATT
>Ga0256866_1000059_pt1 | contig 18529 bp, 13 predicted proteins | sample RVTome_16_FD_187338 | JGI IMG/M metagenome (GOLD analysis project Ga0256866, IMG submission 187338) | Soil microbial communities from uranium-contaminated site in the Upper Colorado River Basin, Wyoming, United States - RVT152D67 HiSeq ...
GAACCCGGCCATCCCCCAGATCGCGGCCAGCAGGACCACGCCGGGGAGGAGTCCGGCTGGATGGACCAACCGGTGTCCTTCGAGCGACTCCGACCCCGCCGGCTTCATCGAGGGGAGCCGCAGCGACAGGGTCACCGCGACAAGGGCCAACCCTATGGCCACCAGCCAGGCAGCCCGGAACCCCCACGCCCCGATCACCGCCTCGCCGATGAAAGGCCCGGCACCGATCCCCATGTACAGGGCCAGAGAGGCGAAGCTGAAGGCCTCTCCCCTACGCTCCGGCGGCGCCAGGTCCACGTTCGCGCTGAGGGCGCCGACGAAGAACAGCGCCTCGCCGACGCCGGTCAGGAGCCGCATCGCCACCAGGACGGGGATCGACGTGGCCACCAGGTACCCGACCACCGAGACCGCGAAGATCGAGCCCCCGGCCACCATGAGGATGCGCCGCCCCTGACGGTCGCCGATCCGGCCGGCCCATGGGCGGAGGAAGAACGCCGAGACGCTGAAGGCCCCGATCACCAGGCCCACCCCGATGTCGCTGCCCCCGAGGGGGCCCTCGACGTACCGGGGAAGGGCGGGCAGCAGGACCCCGTCCGCGGTGAAGTACGCCAACTCGGCAACGGCCACGGTCAGGAAGGCCCTGGTGAACAGCGTTGGCCGGGCCGTGGTCCTCACCGTCTCCCCCTCCCGTTGTGCCGTCAGGCTTCGCATCCTAGTCACCTCTCCCTGGTCCGAGAGCATGCTGGAGGGCGGGGGCCACGGGCATCGGTAGGACTGCCCATTTCCCGTCATGCTTACGGCCCGGAGGAGGAGAGGGAGTGGCCCAACCAGACCTGCGGCTGGCCGACCTGCTGGCCGCCTTGTCCGTGACCACCGACCTGGCGATGGGTCAGCCGCCGGAGAAGGCAATCAGGGCCTGCGTGGTGGCGACCGAGGTCGCCCGGAGGCTGGACCTTCCCGACCACGAGGTCTCCGACGTCTACTACACGACGCTCCTCAAGCACCTGGGATGCACGGCCACCCCGCACGAGGAGCTCCTGTTCGGGCCGGACGAGCTGGCCACCCGCCCCACGGCCGAACGCACGGACATCGCCAGACCGCGAGAACTCCTGTCGCTGCTGCTCACTACCGGGAAGGGGACCGGCCCGGACCGGGTGCGCTACCTGGGCAGGGCGATCACCGCCGGGAAGGAGGCGAATGCCGAGATCTACCGGGCGATCTGCGAGGTGGCCACCCGGCTGGCCGAGCGCCTGCGGCTCGGCGCCGGCGTCGAGGAGGCCCTGTTCCAGACCCTGGAGCGGTGGGACGGAAGGGGCGCGCCGAGGAACATTCGGGGCGAGGAGATCGCGCTGCCGGCCCGGATCGCCGAGCCGGCCACGCAGATGGTGATCTTCCACGGCCTCGGCGGGATCGAAGCGGCGACGACGATGCTGGAGCGCCGGGCCAGGGGGTGGTTCGATCCCCTGGTGGCCGAGGCAGCCCGGGCGGCCGCTCCGGACGTCTTGGAGCGGCTGGACCGGGAGGATCCCTGGGCCACCGTCCTGGAGGCGGAGCCGGAGCCGGTGCGCCGGGTTCCGGAGCCCCGGCTGGACGAGGTGGCGGCGGCATTCGGGGACATGGTTGACCTCAAGTCGACCTTTACACCGGGCCATTCCTCCGGCGTCGCCGAGCTCGCGGCCGGGGCGGCGGTGCGTCTGGGCCTCGACGAGGCCTCCGTCCGCCGGGCCGCCGCTCTCCACGACCTGGGCCGGGCCGCCGTCCCCATAGGGACCTGGGAGAAGCCCGGGCGGCTCACGGCGACAGAGTGGGAGCGGGTCCGCGTCCACGCCTACCAGACGGAGCGGATCATGGCCCGGTCGGAGGCCCTGGCGCCCCTCGCTCCGCTGGCCGGGATGCACCACGAGCGGCAGGACGGCTCGGGGTATCACCGCGGGACCCGGGGAAGCCAGGCTCCGCCGGAGGCCAGGGTGATCGCGGCGGCCGACGTCTATCAGGCCCTCACGCAGGCCCGGCCCCACCGCCCGGCCCGGTCAGGCGAGGAGGCCGCCGAGGTGGTCGGCGACGAGGCTTCCGCTCTCGATCCGGAATGCGCCAGGGCGGTGATCGAGGAGGCCGGACACCGCCCGGCTCGCCGACCCTCCTGGCCGGCGGGGTTGTCCGACCGCGAGGTCGAGGTGCTCCGGCTGCTGGCCCGGGGCCTGGCCAACAAGGCGATCGCCCGTCGCCTGTCCATCTCCCGCCGGACCGCCGAGCATCACGTGCAGCACATCTACGCGAAGATCGGAGCGTCAACCCGGGCGTCGGCCACCCTCTTCGGGATGGAGAACGGGCTGCTTCGCGAGTAGCGGAACGGGAGGAGGCCGGGCGGAGCGCCCGGCCTCCTCCGTGCCCTTCACCTCACGATCGCTTCGGCTCTCGGTACCTCCGCCCGGGTCGACCCTCCCCGGGGATCGCGAGGTCGGTGGACTGGTTGGATTCCGCCGGGCCGACCCGGCGGACGGGCGGAGGTGGTCAAGAGCCCCCGCCCGCGAGGGACGGCCCTAGCAGCCAGCCACCTCGGGGGTCGCACGTCTATCTGACAACGGACCACCTCCTTCCTCCCGTTGCCCCAATCTTCGGATGACGGGCCCGGTTTGGCAAGCAGCGTCCGGTTACGGTTCCGTGAACCGGCCGCCCCTCATCGGACCAGCCGGGACAACCGTCGGTCGGCCAGGACCTTGCCGCCGGTCTGGCATCGGGGGCAGTAAGTGACCTCGTGCGACTCGTACGACACCCTGCGGAGATCCTCCCCGCACCGAGGGCACGGCTCCCCGTACCGGTTGTGCACCGTGAAGTGATCACCGAGCTTGGTGGGGAGCCCGCCGGCGCGTTGGCGTTCCGCTTCCAGCGCCTCGTCCAGCACCGAGCGCACGGCATCGAGGAGCGACCGCCGGGCCGGGAGGTCCAGCGAGGCCAGCGTGGCGTACGGCGAGAGCGGGGCCCGGTGGAGGATGTCGTCCGAGTATCCGCGACCGATCCCGGCCACGGTCCTCTGATCGCGGAGGATCGTGTGGACCCGCCGGGGATCGTCGCCCCGGAGGATCAGCTCGGCGAAGTCGTCGTCGCCCGGCTCCGGGCCCAGCCGCGTCAGCGGCCCGTCGTCCCCGGGCGGGAGCACCCACCACCCCACGCGCCGCTCGGTGCCGAACTCCTTGACCATCACCGCGGGGCGGGCCTCGAACCGGATCCGGACCACGGCGGCCTTCGGCCGTATGGCCTTGGGGGGGTCCTCGACGACCACCCGCCCACCCTGCGAGAGGTGGACCAGGATGCGCGGCCCGCCGAACCCGAGCTCCAGGTACTTCCCCCGCCGGCCCACGCCCTCCAGGGATCGGCCGACCAGGGAATCGGGGGCCGGGTCGTACGTCTTCAGCGCGGAGAACTGGATCGGATCGACGTCGGCCAGGACCGAGCCGGCCAGCAGCGCATCGAGGCGCTCGGCCAGGGCCTGGACCTCGGGAAGCTCCGGCATCGCCTCCCGAGTCTAGCGGCGCGGCCCTCCGGAGCGTTTCGGGCCCGTCTCTACAGGTACCGAGCCACGGCCATCGTCAGGACGGCCAGGATCAGGAGGACGGTGTCGAGCACCCCCACGCGCTTGAGCCTCGCGTCCAACCGGTGGAGCTCCGCCGCCTGCGACTCGGACGGCGGCCCGCCCGCGCCCTGGACCGCTCCACCGAGGACCCCCATCCGCTTCACGGACGGCGCCACCACGATCAGCCCCAGGGCCCACGCCACGATCGCAGCCACGCCCCCGATCGTGAAGGCGAGGCCGGCTCCGGTGCCGACCCAGTCGAGGTCGAACCCGTTCGACCGCTCCCAATACAGGAGGACGCCGGCCAGGATCGTGATCGTCGCCGAGATCGTGATGACGATCGGCATCTTCCGTTTCCCGACGAGGTGCCCCATCACCTCGCCGCCGCTCGGTCCCGTGGCCTTGACCGTCGGCTCGATGAAGAAGAAGAACAGGAGGGCACTCCCCACCCAGAACACCCCGCCGAGGATATGCAGGATCCGCAGCGTGACGATGTATGCATCCATGCTCGGCTCCCTCGTCCGGCGGGAAGGATAAGCACGGGTCGCCGGCCGGTCAACGACCTCGCGCCTCCGGCAGGGCGGGGTTCAGGGGGTCCCGCCGAGCCGGCGGAGGTCGGCCAGCACCTCCGAGGGATGCGACTCGATGTCCGTTACCCGGTAGGCCTTGCGGATCACCCCGTCGGGACCGATCAGATAGGTCCGCCGCTTGGCGTACTCTGGTGATCGCTCCTCGGGATGACGCTTGGTCTCGTACGCCTCCCCGACGGTCCGATCGACGTCGGAGAGGAGTCGGAAGGGGAATCCGTGCTCCTCGGCGAACGCCCGGTTGTCCTCGGGCCAGTCGAACGAGGCGCCCACGATCGCCACGCCGGCTTCCTCGAACTCTGGGGCTCGGTCACGGAACCCCTTTCCCTCCACGGTTCACCCCGAGGTGAACGCCTTGGGGAGCCAGAAGAGAACCAGCCACCTGCCCCGGAAGTCGGACAGCGACACCAGATCCCCGTTCTGGTCCGGGAGGGTGAAGGCGGGCGCCGTGGCCCCCTCGGCGAGCATGGCCATAGTGTATCGGCGATGCATCAGACCGAGGGAGAGGGGCTATTCAGCTTCGCGAATCGGTCGAAGCTGACGAGCAGAGCCCCTCAATGGCCTCCGTGGGATCCGACGCGAGTGCGAAGATTCGGAGACAATACTCTCATCCCGGCGCCACTTCCTTCGAAAATGTCCCCCTCAGCATGCATCCATTGTCTAACATCCCCAGGTCGATCAAGGGAGGGACGAATGAGATCAGGAGTCAGAATCGCGGCCGTCAGCCTGACTGCGCTCTCGCTCATGTTCATGGGGCTCGGCCTCGCGGCCGCGGACCACACCAGCGAGGACTTCATGGAATTCATCATCACGGCGAACGTGGGTGACGACCCCGCCCCGAAGCTCCAGGACCCTCGGGCGGTGGGGACGTTCCGCTACCAGCGCCACCTGGCAACACCCACACTCGACGCGGCCGCAGGCTGGGTGGACGGCGACCGCAAAGGCTACCAGTGCGCCTACACCTTCCTCGCCTATCGAGGGTTCATCGTCGGTAGGGCCACCTACTCTTATCTCGACCCGCCCGGTGACGGAAACGAGCCCCGGATCCTGGACCGGTTCATGGACGAGGGAGCCCGCAACTACGACGGCACCCTGAACACGTACGATGTCCCGGCGGGTGGCGGTGAAGCGCAGCCTGCCCCCGGCAGGTCCTGTCCGTTCCCCCTCGAGAAGGCGTACGACCCCCTGACTGGTAACCCCGGTCCCAAGCCGGTCGTCACGTTCCAACACGGCCCCCATACCATCGAGGTCCGAGACTTCGCGGACACGGCGGACATCGACAACGTCGGACCGGGTCACAAGTTCAGCATCGTTTCGGAGTCGAACGAGCGTATCGAGGTCATCGCGTTCCAGGACGGCACTCCCGTGCTTGCCATCCACTACGAGCTGATGACCACGGCCGTCATCCCTGGGACGGACCATCCGGTGACGATGTTCTCGAATCGTCACCTCGAAGGCACCACCCACCACCTGAAGGTGCGGACCAAGGGCGGGAGGGCCACGATCAGCGGTAGCATCCAGCCCCCGGCGCCCGGCGAGAAGGTGTCGCTGACGTTCTTCGCCAACGGGTCTCCCCTTCGGAGGATCGCCAAGAAGTCCGACACGCTGAACGCCGACAGCCGATTCCGGAAGAGCTTCCGCGTCCCCGCCGACTCGACCCGCTGCAAGATCAGGGTGGCGTTCCAGGGGGACGGCGTGGGCAAGAAGACGTTCCGGTGCTGAGCTGACTCGGGGACAGCGACGCAAACCCCATTCAGTGGCGGCGAGGGTAGTGGTCGCGACCGTACGCCGAAGCGTCAGGCGCGCGCGGGCGCGAGCCGCATCATGCCCGAGGATTCCCGGGGCTCAAGCGAGAACGTTTCGGTCCGCCCAGGGTGGTTGCCGTGCGCGCAGCAACTGTCGCGCTCGCGGTACGCTTCGGCCGTGATCGATGCGACGGAGTGGGCCAGAGACATCCTGACGCGGTCGCAGGCGGCGGCGCGCCGGTTCAACCCCGATGCCACGATCCGCGTAGCCCGAGTCGCCGGGGAGGTGCAGGCGGTACTGGCGGAGTCCGCCGCCGACGGCGACCAGGAGCTGCGAATCGGCGACGTGACCGTTTACGTGGAAGCTGGGCTCGACGGGCGAATCGACGTCGAGGAGCCACACGATCGACTAGTGCTGAAGCCTTCGGGCTCGGCGCCCAATCCCCGCCCCGAGCACTGACTCAGGCGGTCGGGATGAACCGGCGGATCCGCCGGATCGCCTCGGCCACTCGCTCGAGGTGATCATCGTTCATCCCGCCCCACAGCGGCAGGGTCAGGACCCTGCCGGCTGCCCACTCCGTCACCGGGAGGGGGCCGTTCGCCATCGCCTGATAGGCCCGGGTCCGATGCACCGGGGGCGAGTAGTACCGGCGGGTCTGCATCCCCTCCGCAGCCAGCGCCTCGGCCAGCGTGGCCGCGTCCATCCCGAACAGCTCCTCGTCCACCAGGACGGTGAAGTCCTTGTAGGTGCTCCGGTCTCCCGGGCGGACCTGTGGGAACGACAGACCGGGGATCGTGTTCAGGGCCTCCCGGTACCGATCGGCCAATCCGTTCCTCTGCTCCAGCCACTCGTCGAGACCGCCGAGTGATGCAAGCGCCACCGCCGCGTGGAGCTCGGACATGCGGGCGTTCAAACCGATGAACCGGACGTCGTAGTCTCCGGTCTTCCCGTAGTCCCGGCCGAGACGACATCGCTCAGCCAGATCATCGTCGTTCGTGGCGATGATCCCTCCCTCGCCGGCGATCACGGGCTTCGTCGGGGTGAGGCTGAACACCTCAGCGTCCCCGAACCGGCCCACCGGCTCGCCCCGGTGAGCCGATCCCAGGGCATGGGCAGCGTCAAAGAACAGACGGATCCCGCTCTGGCGAGCGCTCTCCGCCAGCGCCTCGACATCGCACGGGGTCCCGAAGGTATGGGTGGCCAGGATCGCGGACGTGCGCATCCCGATGGCTCGCATGGCCCCACCCGGAGACAGCGTGAGGGTGTCACGGTCGATATCCGCGAACCGCGGTTGGAGTCCGTTCCAGGCCACGGCGTGAGCCGTGGCCATGAAGGTGAACGACGGCAGAACCACATCGCCGGTGAGGTCGGCGGCTCTGAGGACGAGCATCAGCCCGGCCGTGCACGACGAGACGGCAACCGCGTGCCGGACACCCACGCGTTCGGCCACCTGTCGCTCCAGCTCCCGGACGTAGCGGCCGTTCGTCAGCTCCCCGCTCCGGAGGATCTGGCGTACCTCGTCGGCCACCTTGTCTGGGTCCGGGATGGTGGGCCGGGCCAGCGGGAGGCCCTCGGGGAACAGCGGCCTGCCCCCCTGCAGGGCCGGCTGACCGGACAGCTCAACCGTGCTCATGGCCGCCCCGCCAAGGCTCCCGCGTACCACTGCACCGTGGTCTGAAGTCCCTCCGGCACCTCTACGGTGGGGCGATAGCCCAGGAGCTCCGCGGCCCGGTCGATCGAGGCCTCGGAGTGGCGCACGTCGCCGGCGCGTGGCTGCGCGAACTCCGGCTCGAGCTCCGTCCCCAGGGTCGCGTTGAGCATGGCCACGAGCTCACGCAATGACGTCCGAGCGCCGCAGGCCACGTTCATCACCTCGCCCGCCGCCGCCGGCCCAGCCGCCGCCGCCAACATGCACGCCCCCACGGCATTCTCGATGTAGGTGAAGTCCCGGCTTTGGCCACCGTCCCCGAAGATCACCGGCCGCTCCCCCTCCAGCATGCGGGTGACGAACCGAGGGATCACTGCCGCATACTCGGAGGCCGGATCTTGACGCTGGCCGAACACGTTGAAGAAGCGCAGTGACACGGTCTCGAGGCCATACACGCGGGTGAATGCCTGACAGTAGGCCTCGCCGGCGAGCTTCGCTGCCGCGTAGGGCGAGCGGGGAGCGGGAGCCATGCCCTCGTGTTTCGGAAGGGTCGGAACGTCGCCATAGATCGATGACGACGAGGCGTAGACCACGCGCCTGACGCCAGCCTCTCGGGCCACCATCAGCGCGACCAGGGTGCCGTCGACGTTCACGCCGTTGGTCCGGACGGGGTCCTCGATGGATCGGGCCACCGAGGGCAACGCTGCCAGGTGAAAGACCGTCTCGGCCCCGTCCATGGCCCGCCGCATGGCGGCGATGTCCCGCACGTCCTCATGGTCGACCCGGACGTCCTGCCGAACGCCTTCCAGGTTGGCCAGCGAGCCCGTGGACAGGTCGTCCACCACCCTGACCCGATGATCCTCCACGAGAAGAGCGCGGATGAGATTGGAGCCGATGAACCCCGCTCCACCCGTCACCACGACGTCCATCAGGTCAGCTCCTCCACGGTATCTGTCCGGGCCTCGCACCACGGTCGCTTGGGCTTTCAGAGTAGGAGGTCACACCGCGTCCGCAATCGGTCGAGTGACGTAGTCCGGGTGCGTCGGGCGACGTAGGGGCCGCAGGGTCAACGAGGGGGTCCCTTTTCAATCGCGACGAGGTGGGGGAAGTGGGCACGGATTCCGTCCTAGGTCTGGAAGGCGAATGCCTCGAGCACGTTCGAGAACGACGACCCGCTCTGAGGGCCGCCTCCGGCCACGTAGATCGTGCCGGCGATGGTGCCCGCCACGGCTCCGTGCCGCCCAGTCAGCATGGGACGCAGGGTCCGCCACGAATCCGTCACCGGATCGTACTCCTCGTTCTGTGAGAACGCGGCGGCACCGCCGCCCTCGCCCCCCATCACCTGGGCTCGGCCGCCGAGGGTGCCCACCACCACGGTGCGTCGTCCGGTCGGCATCGGAGTTCGAGCGACCCACGTTCCCGTGGCCAGGTCGAACATCTCGACGGTGTTCAGGGCGCCGTTCACGGTCGACCCATCCGCGTTCCGGGTCCGTCCGCCGAACACGTAGAGCTTTCCGTCGAGCACGGCGGAGCCGGGGTTGTCGCGGCGGGTGGACATCGAGGGGGCGGAGCTCCACGCTGAAGTGGTCGGGTTGAACACCTCCATACTCGCCAGGGAGGCGCCGTCCGAGCCCATCCCACCCAGAACGTAAATTCGGTCGTTCAACACCTTCGCGGCCGCGCCGCCTCGGGCCACAGCCATCGGTGGCAGGGAGGTCCACGCTCCCGTCGATGGATCGAACACCGCCGCGTTGGTTACGGCCCCAGAGAACGGGCCGGTCGATCCCCCGAACGCATACAGCTTGCCGTTGTAGGCCACCACCGCCGGGTTCTCCACCGCCGGACCCGGCAGCGGTGCGGTCGTGGTCCACGCGTTCGAGCTCGGGTCGTACACGTACACCGTGGAGTGTGGGCCGGCGGTGGTCTTGCCGCCCACGACGTACAGCTTCCCGCCCAGGGCGGTTCCCCCGCCATCCAGCACGGATGCCGGCATGGCCGCCTTCGTGGACCAGCATCCGGTGTCGATCGGCTCGAGTGTGGTGACCTTGCTCCCGCCGAGCTCACCGACGAAGATCTTCCCCCCCGGCCCCAGCGCCAGTGGGAGCGGGTCGTTGAAGCCGCCGATGAGCCTGGAGCCGGCAACGACGCTCGAGCCGTCGGGGGACAGCCTGACGCGCGTGATGTCATCGCCGACCGAGTAGTTGGCGATGAGCAGCTCGTGCTTGAGATCTCCGCAGAACGCGTCGGCCATGTACTCGACCGTGCCGTTCGAGGATCGGTTCATCCCGAGGTTGAAGATCGGGGGTACGTAGTCCGACGGAGCGGGGACGCCCTGGTAGCTGCCGTCCTTGAACACGCACTCGCTTCGGTACGGGTTCGGATGCCCGTAGTACTTCCCCTGTTGGATCTTGAGGAGGATGTCGGGCTGCTGCCCCGGGTTGTCTCCTCCGTTCGTCCACGACGTCGTGTCGCCGAAACCGAAGCACGGAGGTGTGGGGGAGGGCGGGAACGTCCCCGTCACCCCGAGGCCGTTGTCGGGGGCGTACATCGACCCGTTGCTGTGGAACACGAAGTCGTAGGCGTTCCGCAGCCCGGTGGCGTACGTCACGACGTCACACGGGGGCGGCCCGAAGATGTCGTCCGGGTTGTTGCAGGAGCCATCGAAGGAAGGGTTCCGGACATCCGCCACCAGGATCGCCGCGGAGAGCGGTTGCTCCTCCATGGTCCCGAACTCGGTGTTGGCCTGGTTCGGTGCTCCCGCGCCGGTGTTCCCACCCTGGGCGATGTACAGCTTGCCATCGGGACCGAAGTGGATCGAGTTGATGGCGTGATTCGCCTTGGCCCTGGGGAGGCCGGTGATGACGTCCTGCCGGGTGGTGAAGCCGGCTCCCGACAGCCGAGTGACCGTGCTCGAGTTGGGGGTGCCGTTGTTGAGCGAGGGGCTGGAGTGCGACACCCACAGGATCACGTTGGTGGCCGTTGACAGCGGATCGACGGTGATCCCCAGCGTGAGCCGGCTTCCCAGAGTGGTGATCACCTCATCGGCTACGGGCTGGTTGTTCGCTCCGAGCGTGATGGCGTGGATCTTTCCGAGGAGCTCGGTGACGTACAGGCGCCCATCAGGACCCCACGCCATGGACGTGGGGTTCGGGACGCCGAACGAGGAGGATGAGAACGAGAGCCCGCCGGCACTACCATCGGGGCCGGAGATCGCGGCTTCCGCGGTCATGGTGAACTCGTCGAAGCTGTAGACGAGAGGGCTGGGCCCGTTCCGGTGGCTCGCCAGGATCCCTCCGAAGCTCCTGGTCCCGATGGTGGGGTCGATCCCGGCGGCATCGAAGCTGAAGAACTCCGGCGGTGCCGTGAACGTCTTCAGCGGTTGAAAAGCACCGCCGTCGATCTGATACGAAGCCTCGACGCTGCGATCGGTGGGGTTCGCGCGAAGCGTTAACCCCACGCTCGAGCTGGTGAGGTTCATAACGGCAGACTTCTTGCTGCCGCTCAGGGACCCGGCCTTCTCCATCAGGGCCTCGATCACGGTCCCGGACGTCGTGGACAGCACGACCAGCTTGATGTAGTTGTCCTCGTCGTTGCCGAACCACAGCCCGGCCTGCTCGAACTTGCCCGTGCCCGCCGGCGGGTTGACCAGGACCGTCTTCAGTCGAGTGATCTGGCTGGGCGCATCGAACCCGATGGACAGCGCGTTGTCCTGGGAATTGGTGGCGCCGCTGGCCAGCCCCTTCGTGGTGGTGATGCGCAAGACCTCCGAGGACGGGTCGACGGCGAGCTTTCCGGGGATGTAGCCGGTCCCGTTCGACGTGGGCGGAAGGTAGGTGAATCCCGTGCCGATGCCGGCTCCATCGAGGATCTTCCCGTGGTCGCTGGCAAAGTCCAGGGTGTACGGGGGGTCGACGAGGATCTCGCTGCACGCAACGGGTGAGCAGCCACCGGGGTCGCCCACGGTCAGCGAGACGCTGAAGGTCGCGCTCCCATGGCCGGGCGAACCGGCCTGAACCGTGGCCGAGTACGTCCCTTCCGTGAGCCCGGTCGAATCCACCGCGACGGTGATCGACGCCGGCGTCGTCCCGCTGGTCGGGCTCACGCTCAGCCACGAGGTGGTCTCCGACAGGGAGAACGAGGTCGCCGCCCCATCGTTCGTGGAAAGGACGGTCTGTGTCGAGGCTGTCTCGCCCGGGAGGAGACTGAACGATCCCGAAGGCGGATCGAACACCAGACCTCGGATCGAGAACGTCCCGCTGACCACCTCGGTGGTCGAGTTCGAGAGGTCGATCGCCGCAGTGACGATATGAGAGCCGGGCGAGAGGGCTGACGTGTCGAATGGCTTGGCGGTGCCGTTGCTGGCGGTACCGGCGAAGTCCCATGGAGCGTTCTTTTCGATCAAGTGTGGAGACCCCGTCATCTGCGGGTCGTCCAGGAAGAACCGCACCCTGCTGATCCCGGAGGCGGCGGGGACAAAGATGTACACGTTGCCGGTCAGCACGGAACCCTCCAGCGGCGCCGGGGAGGATCGGTCGGAGGAAAGACTCACCTCCACCTGGTGGGTCGACGGGGCGGGCGGGGGCGGGGAGCTGTCACCCACGGTGAAGGTGGCGCTCACTGAAACGGTAGAGCCATCGGAGCGGTCGATCGACGCCGTGACGATATGGGACCCGGACGCCAGGCTCGACGCGTTGAACGCATTCGCCGTCCCGTTCTTCGCGGTCCCGGCGAAGTCCCACGGGGCGTTCTTCTCGATCAGGCGTGGCGTGCTGGTCATCTGGGGGTCATCCAGGAAGAACCGCACCCTGGTGATCCCGGCGGCGTCCGGGACGTAGATGTAGACGCTCCCCGCGAGCTCCGCTCCTTCCAGGGGCGTGGGAGACGACCGGTCCGCCGAGAGGCTCACCTGAAGCTCGTCCGTGGCCTGCGCGGACGCCGGAACGGCGAGGGAGGCGAGGAGCAGACAGCCTAGAAGGACCGAGAGGGAACCGGACCAGGCAGCTCGCCTGGCCCCCGTCTCAACCATCGCCCGGCCGACCCGGAGCCGCAGGCGTGTCCCGTAGCTGCTGTTCCTCCCCAAGGACTCCACGTTACCGCGGCTGGCCCCAGCCTCCATACGACTCCGGACGTACATCCCGTACGCTGCGTTCAGCACTCCCGTGACCCCTTCAGCCCGGATCCTGCGAGGCGGGGGGGCCCTCTCGTGCCAGGGACCGCCGGGACCACAGCCAGACCCCCCACCAGGCAGCCAGAAGGACTCCGATCCCGAGCACGAACGCCCCCGCCAGGACCGGCAGAAAGGACACCAGGATGGCGCCGGCTGCGCAGACGGCTCCCAGCGCCCAGAACGTCACGGTGGAAGCGGTTCGTCCCCATCGAGCTGCCACCAGGTCGTACGAGTGCAGCCGATCGCCGCCGGTCAGGTTCGCCCTGGAGGTCAGTCGCCGGCCCACGCTGAAGGCCACCTCGAACGCCGGGATCCCCAGCGCGGCGCCCGCCGCAAGGAGGCCTCGGAGTCCATCGGCCTCCGCGGCCCGCGCTGCCAGGACCGCCAGCAGCGTGCCCACGGCGTAGGCCCCGCCGTCGCCGAGGAAGATCCGCGCGGGCGGCCGGTTCCAGACCAGGAACGCCGCCAGGCCACCGGCGAGCGCGAGCCCAAGTGAAGCGCCTTCGTCGTCGCCGTGCAGCGCCAGGACCGCGGCGACACCCAGGCCGGCGATGGCGGCGACCCCGCCGGCCAGCCCGTCCTGCCCGTCGATGATGTTGACGGCGTTCGCGCACGCCAGAACCAGGATGATCACGCCGACACCGACGGCGAGGCCGACGCCGTCGATGCCCATGTTTCCCGCGACGAGGATCACTCCGGCGCCACCGATCAGAGCGACCCGAAGGAGCGCCGGGAGCTGCAAGCGATCGTCCAGGAGCCCGATGGCCAGCGACATCACAACAGCGGCCACCACGGGCCAGGGAAGCCCTCCGCGCACGAGCAGCTGCGCGGCCAGGGCGGAGGCGACGGTGGCCACCCCCCCGAGCAGCGAGATCGGCTCCGCGTGGATCTTGAGCTCGTCACCGGCGGGCCTGTCCACGATGCCCAGGCTGAGACCAGCCCACCGGGCCAGAGGCGTCAGCGCCAGCCCCACGACGAGGGCGATCACGAACGGCACGGGATCTTCCAGACATTGCTGGCCGCCTCACCATGCAACTGGATGCGGCCGATGGGGCGGAAACCGAGCCGCTCGTAGAAGCGGTTCGCTCCAACGTTGTCGGCTCCGACGACGACCTTGACCTCGCCCACACCTCGGCTCCCGAGTTCCCGAAGGAGCGGGCGAACCAGTCGTTCGCCGAGACCGGCCGACCGGTGCCCCGGTTCCACCGCCACGGCCAGGAGCTCGGCCTCCGGCATGGAGCTCGAGTCCTGCGGGTACCGGGCAGTCTCCCAGAGCCGCCGGAGCATGCCCCGCCGGAAGAGTCGAGGGAGGACCGAGAGGCCGGCGGCGATCCCGTGCCGAACGGCGAAGCGGCGGTAGAACCGACTGACCGAACGTGTGCCGGCCACGAAACCGACCACGCTTCGTCCCGACCTCGCCACGAGGACGACGGCCTCGGGGTCGGCGATCATGGCCCGATACAGCCGCAGGAGGAAGGCGTCGCCGAGCCCGGGAAGGAAGGCCTCGGGCAGCGAGCGCCCGTGGAGCCGTGCGATCGCGGCGGCATCACCCGGCCTGGCTGGGCGGACGGCCGGGGGCCCCCCTCCGGCTTTCCGGAGACCCATTTCATCCAGGAGATCCCCGTAGGTCCGGACGACCGTCTCCAGGACCCGCCGCTCGTCGAACCGCTCCTCGGCTCGGTGCCGGGCGGCCTTCCCCATCCGCTCCCGCAGCGCAGGGTCTCGGACGAGTTCGAGGATCGCCTCGGCCAGACGACGGGGGGCCCGGGGCGGAACGAGCAGGCCCTCGATCCCGTCGCGCACTACCTCGCGGCATCCGCGGATGTCGGTGACGATCAGGGGGCGGCCCATCGCCGCGGCCTCGATGGCGGATCGCGGCACCCCTTCACGCCAGGACGGCAGGACGAACACGTCCATGACGGCCAGCAGGTCCCGGACGTCCTCCCGCCAGCCGGCGAAGATCACGTCCTCCCGGGCCCGATCGACCTCCGCGGCTGGGATCGCATCAGGCTTGGCAGCGTCATCGTCACCGGCCACTAGGAACGCGACCCCGTTGGCATCAGCCCGGACCTGCTTCGCCGCCGCGAACAGCTCCCGGTATCCCTTCTCGGCCACCAGGCGACCGACCGTACCGACCACCACCGCGCCATCGGGGATCCCGAGCTCGGCCCGCAGCGAGGTCAGGCGTTCGGGTGAAACGGCGTCTCGGTCGAACCGCTCCACATCGGTGCCGTTGCCGAGGAACACGGCACGCTCGGCGGGCACGAGCCCGATGCGCCGAGCCCACCGGAGATCCTCCTCGCTCTGAAAGAGCTCCCGGTCGCTGAACCGAGCGGCCAGACGCTCCAGCCCGAGCACCCCGATGCGCTTCGGCCAAGCGTCTTCGGGCATCGCGTAGAGGCCGTGGACCGTGTTCACGACGATCGGAACGCCCTCGAGCCGGGCCGCGATCCGTCCGAGGATCCCCGGCTTCGGGTTGTGGGTGTGGAGGATGTCGACACGCTCCCGTCGCAGGATCGAGCGAAGCTCCCGGAAGGCCCGGACGTCCGCGAGCGGATCCCACGAGCGTGTGACGCTCCTCCACGGGACGTGGCGGATCCCCTCCGCTTCGATGGCCGGCACCCACGGCCCCGGCGCGCTGATCGCAAGCACCTCGTATCCCTCCTCACGGAGACGCTTCATCTGCTCCAGCAGGAGGAACCGCAGCGTGAGATCGATCGTCGTCACGTGGGCCACGCGGACGGCCGGACCTCTGGGGTCGGAGATCATGTGCGAGCCCAGGGACCCCGCCTAAGGATCCTGTAGGCGAGGCCCTCCCCATCGAGCATGCCCCGGGCCTTCGCCTCGAAGAATCGGACCCCGTCGTTCCGAAGGACCGGCGCCCGCCCCAGGCGGTACGGATCGATGCGACCCCGCCGGTTCGTTCGCCACGCCTCGAGCGCGGCGGACTCGAACTGAGCCCGGGCCGCGACCTCCGCCGCCGGCGAGGCCACCGCCCAGGGGTACGCGAAGTGCCGACAGGCCACGCCGAGCCGGTCCTCGATCAGGGCCTTCGACCGGCGCATCTCCTCACGGGCCTCAGGCTCGGTCGCTCGGGACAGGTCGGCGTGGGTGTGCGTGTGCGATCCGATCGTCACCAGCCCGGTGGAGATCGCCTCCTCGAGCTGCGACCAGTGAAGCGCATCCGGTCCCTCCCCGACCAGGCCGGTGGCCAGGTACAGGATCGCCGGGATCCGGCGCTCGACCAGCACCGGGACGACGCGCTCGTGGAAGTCGGCGAAGCCGTCGTCGAAGGAGACCACCACCCCACCGCCGTCGGACAGAGCGCTGTCCAGGGAGAGGACCACCTCCCGCTCCACCAGCCGCTCCATCTGTGTCCGGAAAAGGTCGAGCGGCACGTCGATCTCACGGTCTCCCACGCCCACTCGGTGATACAGGAGGATGACGACGTCGCCGGGCCGTCGTCGTTGGATCAGCCCCCACGGAAGGGCGGCTCCCTTCGCCACCTTCCGGAGGGTCCCTCCCGGCCGGAGGTGCCGCCCCGGGAAGGACGTGGCGCTCCCCACCAGCGCGGCCACCGTCACCGGAATGGCGGGGAAGTGGAGCAGCGAGTCGAAGCATGCGAGCACTCCGAGGGCAGAGAGGGCCGTGGCGGCCAGCGCGCCCCGGCCGGGGTCTCCGCCGCCGGCCAGTCGCAGGAGACCCCACAGGAACAGGCCCAGGAGCAGGACGAACCCCGGGATCCCGGTCTCGGCGCCGTGCTCCAGGAAGGAGTGATGTGCGGGTCGAGCGTCGGGGTCGGTCCGGGCGGTCATGCTCTCCGAGCCGAAGCGGCCCGGTCCCACTCCCAGTACCGGGCGCTCCATCATGAGATGGAAGGCGTCGTTCCACAGCGCCACCCGTCGTTCGCCCAGGAAATCGGCAGGCTCCGCACGATCCATGGCCCCGATCACCACCGTGCCGGCCACTGCAGCCACCAGCCCCACCGCGGCGAGCGCCGACGCCAGGAGCACGGGAGTCCGCCGTACCGCCACCAGGGCGGCAACGGGCAGCGCCACGAGTACCACGGACGCGGCTCGCGCTTGCGTGACCACTGGCACGACGGCGAACACCGCGGCCGCAACCAGAGCCGAGAGCCTGAGCACTCGCCGCCTCGCTCCCATCGCGAACATCACCGCGGCTGCGCTGGCGACCACGAAGAACGCCGCCTTGGCGTTCGCGTACCCCAGCACCGGCGTGACCGCCTTCCCCGTGAAGACCTCGAAGGGGAGGAACACCACGGCCGCCCCGCCGATGGCCGTCACCGCGGCCGGAACCAGGACGGGGTGATGAGAGGCCATCAGCCTTCCCACCCCGTAGGAGAGCGCGGCGGCGGCGACGAGGATCACGGTTCCCCACGGCCGGCCACCGACCGAGATGGCAGCCAGGACGGTCCATCCGGCCAGCGCTACCGCCAGCCCGAGCCCCAAGCGGTCGATCGCATCCAGCGCTGCGGCCGATCCCGGGCCATCCGGATGTGCTCGGTGGATGGGTCGAGGGAAGGGCTCCACTCGATTCATCGAGGGACCGGCTCGCTCCCCCGATCCAGTGGGACGGCCGACGGCGATCGGCGCTGCACCTCCCTGACCACGGCTGGGACACACAGCAAGACCAGGAACAGGGGGAAGAGCTGTGCCCGCTCCCGAGCGAGCAGCCCGAAGTTAGCGAATCCCGAGAACGCCAGGATGAACAACCCCGTGTAGGCGATGGCCATGGCGATATACGGTTGTCGGCGGATCGACCGGATCGCCGCGCCGATCCACCGCCACCGCACCAGGCAGAGACCCAGGAGGAACGTCGTCTCCAAGGAGGCCGCTAACGATTGCGCGTTGTCGACCTCGAACAGGAACGGGCGGAACAGGACGGTGGCGGCGGCGAACGGAGCCCGAGCCGGAGACTCCAAGGCGGATGGAACGAACTCGGAACCTCCTGTCGCGGTTCGTTCCGACGTCTGGCTGAGTACGGAGGCGACCCCGCCTTCGGTCTGGATGGCCGATTGCTCGAGGAACCGATCCGTCCGGATAACGAGCACTGCGGCCAGCGTGGTCACTGCGATGAGGCCGACGACCTTGGCCAACGTGGCGAAGCCGCCCAGGTCCGGGCGGGAGCGACGGAACAGGAAACCGGCCGCGAGGGAGAGTGCCAGGATGCCGGCCACGTGCGGGCGGACGATTGCCGCCAACCACAGGCCCAGTCCGGCCACCACCAGGCCCCTCCAGGTTCGGCCGCTGAGGATCCGGGCCGCGCCGAGGGCGGCGATGCCCAGCGAGAACATCATCCAGGCTTCCTTCCCGGTGCTCGAGGGCCAGAACACTAGGGTCGGCAGGAAGAAGACCAGCTTGGCGTAGGAGCGGTGTGCTCCTTCCGGGACGGCCACGCGGAAGGCCCGGTAGAAGAAGAACAGGCCCCAGAAGCCGAGCCAGGAGAAGACCACGAACCCCCCCAGGCCGGTGGGCCCGATGAACGCGTACACCACGCCAGTGAGGAACCTGATGAAGTTGGTGTCGCTCAGGGAATCGAGCCCAGTGTAGAAATTCCCCATCTGGAAGTTCTGCGCAATCTGAACTCCGTGCTCGTGATAGCCAGCCGCATCCGCGATGCCTCCGTAGACATCGAATGCCACGTAGTACCTGACCACCGAGCCGATGAACTTCGCCAGGAGCGCCAGGATCAGGACCCGGAAGATCCACCGGTCGCCCTCCAGCCTGGCTTGGCGGTAGAACACCGGCAGCGACACCGCGAACAGGACGGGCCCCACCACCAGGGCTCCG
>Ga0256866_1000060_pt1 | contig 18496 bp, 15 predicted proteins | sample RVTome_16_FD_187338 | JGI IMG/M metagenome (GOLD analysis project Ga0256866, IMG submission 187338) | Soil microbial communities from uranium-contaminated site in the Upper Colorado River Basin, Wyoming, United States - RVT152D67 HiSeq ...
TTACAGTTGAGTGGAGTTCGTTCTCGGAGCCGTGATTCGGTATGACGAGGTCAGCCGCAGCAAGCCATTCACTGCGCGAAGGTTGCCTCGCGATTCGGTCCTGAGCATCCTTCTTTGACATTCCCCGATTCATTGCCCGCTCGAGCCGAGTTTCATCCCGAGAATCGACGACGATCCGACCCCAATCTTCACCCAGTCCGTGCCTGAGCACCGGGATTTCCACGACGACGCTGCCAGCAACTTCCTCTACCCGGTGCCGGATCGTGTCGAAGATACGAGGATGCGTTATCGACTCGAGTGTGGCCAATTCCTCCGGATTCGCGAACACAACTGCGGCCAATGCCGTCCGGTCGATCTGCCCATCCCTGACGACTTCAGGCCATCGACGTGCCACCTGTGGGAAGGCCGAACCTCCGGGCGTGAGAACCAGGTGACCGACGCGGTCCGAATCGATGGTCACGATACCCAAAGACGCGAACACCCCCCGCACGGTGCTCTTCCCCGATGCAAGGCCACCACTCAGTATCCAACGATGCTGCGGAGCACTCACCGGGCGCGACGGTAGCCTACGATCATGTTGGCCACGCCCGCCCCATGGGAATCTCGTGTCCATCGCACCGTCGTCGTGGGCCAGTGGGTGGCTCTCACGGTTGGGATTTTCTCCTCGCTTGTCTCGACTGGTGGATCTTCAGCCTCCCTTCTCGCAATGGCGATCGCCGCGGCATACGTGATAGCGACGACTCTGATCTCGGAGTCGAAGTTCCGGGTTCGGTTCGGTGCAGAGACGATCACCCTGATTGGTGCCATCGCCGTTCTCATTGCCCTCACCCTCACCGGAGGCGCAGGCAGCCCTTACCTACTGTTGTCTATGGGCCCACCGGTCTTCTCCACCCTCTACGGAGGTCTCCGTTCTGGAGTCACAACTGGAGCGCTATCTGGTGCTTTGCTCGTGCTGGTGACCCTGGCTCAAGACGAACCAATCATCGACGTCGCTCCAGCTATGGCCCTCTACCTGATACTCGTGCTGCTCGTTGGCGTCATCAGACGCCTCCTCGAGGACATCCACCTCCAGGCGACGACTCTGGCGCATGAGAAAGAGTCCGCGACGCTGCAACTGGAGCGTCTCGAGGAGACTCACACTGCGCTTCTCAAACTCTCCGAGGACGTATCCACAGGACGGCTCAACGCCACCGAAGTTGCTGCAGACACCCTCGACATGATCTTGGAGCGATTCCCCGGCTCGGCGGGCAAGTTGGCAGTGCAAGGCGAAGGTGGACTGGTTGTGCTGGCAGCACGCGGCATTCCGGACGACCACGGTCATGTCTACGACCTGCCACTTTCCACATCGGACACACAAGTTGGTGAGCTCGAACTCACGACGACGGTGCCGATGTCCCCCGGACAGCTCACCGAAGTGGCAGCCATCATTCACCCCGTCAGTGTTGCCTTCGCCAACCTCAAGCTACTTCAGGACATTGTTGGTTCGGCTGTGGCAGAGGAAAGAACCCGTCTCGCCCGCGAGATGCATGACGAGATCGGCCCGTCTCTAGCCTCCCTCGGGCTGGCGCTCGATATGACCGCAATGCAACAAATCGACAACCCCGAAGTCGCATCGGACCTTCAAGTGCTGCGCTCCAATGTGACCAAACTCGTCGAGGACGTTCGTGCCTCGGTGGCCGACTTGCGTAACGCCCCTGGCCCTACACTCACGGCGCGTATCCTTCAAGCGACCTCCAGGTTCGACGCCGATCCACCGGTTGTCGTGGACCTCGAGGAGCGCCGTCCGCCACGACCTGCCCAGATCGGGGACCTGACGTCGATAATCTCCGAGGCCGCCCGGAATGCCCATACCCACTCTCGTGCATCCATGATCGTCGTGTCGGGTCAGGTGGATCGCACGTATGGGTCGTGCTCGGTGGTCGACGACGGCATTGGCTTCGACCCCCAGCACGAGCCAGAGGGTCATTATGGGTTAACAGGGATGAGAGAACGGGCAGCCAAGATCGGAGCCACGATCAAATTCGACTCAAAGCCGGGCGTAGGCACTGCTGTCACTGTTGAATGGGGGTCTCGATGATCCGTGTAATGATCGCCGACGACCACCAACTGTTTGCCGAAGGCCTCAGCCAGGCCCTGAGTATTCTTCCCGACACCCGCGTCGTGGGGGTGGTCAACTCAGGTCCAGATCTTGACGACTTTCTCCTCACCCAACCTGCCGAAGTTTCCATTGTCGACATCGAGATGCCCGGCGGGGGCGGAATCGAGACCATCGCCAGGCTCGGTCGCCGTACAAGGGCCATCGTCGTGTCGATGCACGCCTCCGACGAGCAACGACAGCGTGCCGCCGCAGCTGGAGCGGTTGGGTTCTTCTCCAAAGCAGTTCCGCTCACGACCCTTGCCGCCGCGATACGAGCCGTGGCCAATGGGAAAAACCTGCTGGAGCTCAGCGACGAGGAGCGCGACGACCTTCTCGAGACGTACCGGGAAGCCCAGTTGGACCCGGGTGCTGCTTCGCTGACCGCACGAGAGAAAGAAATTCTTCAACTCCTGGCGGTCGGCGTTTCCGCAACCGACGAGCTCGCCGACCGCCTCTATATCTCCCAGAAGACCGTTAAGAACCATCTCGCCTCCATTTTCCAGAAACTGGCTGTAAGCGACCGGACTCAGGCGGCCATCGAGGCGATTCGAATTGGCATTGCCCGACCGAGCTGACTCCCAAACCAATAAGTCCTGCGACCTATCAGAGATCACCTGGCGAGGTCTTACGCTGTCGACAGGCCAATAGGTAGGTAGGTACGTAGAGCCATGAAGAAAATCATTCAGACATTCCTGGCGGATGAGAGGGGTGCCTCGATGGTGGAGTACGCGCTTCTCGTAATTCTCATTGCGATCGTCGCGCTGGTAGCTGTACAACTGGCCGGCAATGAGCTTTCTTTGCAGTACTCAGAAATTGCCTCAAGCGTGGGCAATGCATGACCGTTGTAGAAATGTGGTTCCGAAGACCCATTGTCCCGGGACCATCGTGGGCTAATTTGCTCACTTGCAAGTCCATGAAGACGACCCAAGGAGGGGTTCAATGCTTGCTCTGTGGACCAAGGTAACAACTTGGATAAAGGAAGAGAAGGGTGCCTCCATGGTGGAGTACGCGCTTCTCGTGGTCCTGATTGCGATTATCGCACTTGTGGCCGTTTCCTTGGCTGGTGACGAAGTGTCACAGACCTTCAGCGAGATCGCTTCCGGCCTCGCCCAGTAATATCCGAACCATCTAGATAAGGGAAAGGACCCGGTCACCGGGTCCTTTTTCTATGTCCCAGGCCGAAGAAGCGTGAAGTTCTCGTCTTTGTAAACCGCCTCCCATCCAGCCTCGCCCAATTCGGAGACCAAATATGCGTCGTTCGGCAGCAGCGCCTGTCCAATGCCATCCCGTTGAAACACAGGATGCCAATCGTCCTCTCCTCGACGCACATCCACGAACTCTGCCATTCGATTTCCGTATAGTTCCGCGCGGTCGTCGATGTAGACCTTGCGCTCCGGACCCTCGGCCCAGATCAGAAAACCCCCGATGACATCGTCGTGGAATGTGGGCGTGTCGTCGAGGCTGGCCACAGCATCGACAGGAAACCGCTCCTCGGAGAGTTGGCCGTCTTCGATCAGCAAAAGGGGTAGCACCAGCACGACAAGCGCAAATACCAAGGCAAGTCGAGGGCGTAATCCTCCTCGTGAGCCGATCTCCAATCCAGACAGCGATAGGGCCAACAAGGGGATCAATGCGAGGAATGCCGGGGGAATGGCTCGCACGGAGCTCAAACCGGCCATGACAAATGGGGCTATGAGCCACACATGTCTCGGCAAGATCCGACCACGAAACGCACCGAACACGACGAACACGATCAAACCTGCGAATGGCAGAAATACCGTTTCGGAGAACTCGGGCCGCCGCCACTCGGTCAAATACTGGAGAGCATCACTGCTCTCTGTGAAATCGAGGAGAAAGGTCACCACACCAACTCCATGCGCGGTTCCAAGAGTGGCCAATCCAGCGACGAGGGCAAACTGCAGTGCCTTCCAATCCCGGCGAGATATAAGCGACAAGCCGACATAGGCCAGCCCAATGATGAAGCTGGCATGCACCGCCGCCCAGAGCCAGAAGAGAAAAGGAAGCATCCACCGGGCCTTGGGTCTATCCCACGCGAGAAGGACCAGCGTCATCACAAGATACGAGAACAGAACCGGTCTCGGGACCAGGAAGCTGATGAGGGCGAGGATGCTCAGAATCAGCACAAACGCCGTCGCCGGCACGCTCCCCGACTTGCGATAGGCAATGAGTCCGATGCCGACGAATGTCAGGCCACCGACTACAAGGATCATGACCGGGACGAAACCGAGACCGGTGAGGCTCTCGGCCCAGCCATAAAAGATCTCGACCAGCCAGCTTTGGGTGAGCCAAGGCTCGCCGATCATCGTAAACGAGAACGGGTCTGTGGTGAGTACGGCTCCCAGGTCTGACTGAACCGTCCCAGCGCGGATGTGCCAGAGGAAGGAGTTGTCAACTATCGGCTTCCAGGCATCGATGACCAGCGCCACCCATGGGACCAGGAGAGCGAGATGGGATATTGAGAAACGACGACCTTGGGGCCTCGCGGCCGCGTCACTCATGTGTTGGCGAATGCTTCCCCAATTTGGAGGGCGGCCGGTCCCAGGAGGACGATGAAGAGCGCCGGGAATATGCAGAAGACCAGCGGGAACACCAACTTCACCGGCGCCGCGAACGCCTTTTCCTGGGCACGCTGGCGCCGCCTGACCCGCATCTCATCGGCCTGGACCCGGAGGACCCGGGCAATTGTGACACCGAACGCCTCAGCTTGGATCATTGCAAGCAGGAAGGAGCGAAGCTCGTCGAGATCGGTTCGCTCCATGAGGTGACGCATCGCATCACGCCGACTCACCCCCACCCGTGTCTCCTGCAGCATTCGGAAGAACTCCTCGGAGAGCGGGCCCGGCACGGTCGACACCACTCGGGCCAGAGCCGAGTCGAAACCAAGACCCGCTTCGACGGAGATCACGAGCAAATCGAGGATGTCCGGTAGAGCACGCAACATTGCCTGCCGCCGCTCGTCCACCTTTCGTTCCAGCCAGGCGTCCGGGCCAAAAAACCCAGCCACGATGGGGAATACGAACAACACACCTCTTTGTAGGGCGTCGCCTCCGTAGTCCACGAGGAAGAACGAGGCGAGGAACCCGAGAGCAGTCGTCAGCAGCTTGATGACGATGAATGCTGGGGCGTCCAGATTCCCGGGGAATCCCGCCAGCATCAGCTTGCGCTGCTTCTTCTCCAGATACCCAACCGGGGTGAAGCGTTTCAGGAAATTGCCGAGACCGATCACGATCGGTCCGACCGTGCGCTGCGCCAACGGTTTTGCCAGCTCGTCCTCACGAGCGGTTGCCACACTCTGGCGTCCATACAGCTCGAGGCGGTTGGTCATGTCCTCCCGGGCGCGAGTGACTCCCATTCCAACCCACACGATGACGAACACCACTAAGGCGAAAACCGCCACGACTGCGAGGAGAATCGGGTCGAATGAGCTCATATCTCGATGTCCACGATCTTCTTAAGCCAGAAGATACCGCCGGCCATCAACAACAGCCCGACCGCGATTGCGATCCGGCCAAAGGTGGCGTCCAGCAACGGCTGCAGATATTCCCGGTTGCTGGTCCACAGGAACAGACCCATGGCAAAGGGCAACGAACCCAAGACAAACGCAGAGATTCGGCCTTCAGCGGTGAGCGCCCTGATCTCGCCCTTGAGACGGTTTCTCGCCCGCATGGTGTCGCCCACGGTCTGGAGGACTTCGGCGAGATTACCGCCGACCTCACGTTGGATCTCGATGGCCATGACCGCCCATTCGAAGTCGTCCGATTGAGTACGGTCGACCACGCCCTGCAGTGCATCGGTAACACTGATCCCGAGACGAGCCTCGGCGATGGCCCGTCCGAACTCGCGGGCGGTGGGGTTGGGTGACTCGGTGGACACGGCTTCAGTCGCCTGGAGCAGGGAATAACCCGCCCGCAGCGACGTCGACATCAGGGTCAGCGTGTCCGGAAGCTGGTTCTCAAACTTTCGCTTCTCCCGGCCTCCGGCAAACCGGATCAAGAAAACAGCTATCAACAAGAAGACAACAAAGGAAATGACGCCGGCTACCGCCCCGTTGAAGATACCCATCAGAATGCCGCCCACCGCGGAAAGGCCAAACATCCCCAGGACCGCCTCACCCGGAGAGATTGGGATGTTCGCCTGCTCGAGCGTCGAGTTCACACCCGAGAGCAGACCACGCCTCTTGACTTCTTCCTCGGCGGCCTGGCTGAAACGGTTGAGGATGGGGATCCTCTGCAACCAGCTGCGATCTTCATCGGCCTCCCGGGGGCCTTTACGGCCGTAGGCCTGCAATCTCTTGGCGAAACGACCCGGATCGTCTTCGTCCTCTCTTCCAAACAGGATCACAAGGAACAAGAACAACGTCAGACCGAGACCGGCAGCGCCAAGCAACATGAGGGTATCGATATCGAGTACGGCGCCGCTCTCAACGACCTGGGTGGTCAACGGCGCCAGGGTCGTGGTCGTGGTCACCCCCGGCTGCGTGGTGGTGGTGACCGCAAAACCCGAGACGGCGAAGCTCTGCGCCGAGCTCAGACCCTGGTAAGTCACTGCAAAGTCGACCTCGCCAGGAGTGGAGATCGGTGAGACGAATCGGGCGACGAGGGTGTTGCTGATTTCACGACTGATGTCGCCGTAGAGCTGTTCGAGCTGGTCGGGATTCGGTGTGGAGAGGAACAACCCAGCACCGGCAGTGGCGACCTGCTCCACCGCATCGGGGTTGAACTCTGAGCCCTGGAGCGCCACGCCGAATGTGCGGACATCGCTGTTTTCAACTGCCGCGATCGCTTCGTCGAGCGTTGCCTCAGAGGCGGTGTCGTCACCGTCGGTGAGCACGATCATGTTTGGCAGCAACCCGCGGGCGTTGGGCTGGTCAAAGAGCGAGATTCCCTCAATGACCCCATCGTTGAACGCGGTCTCGTTTGCCGGCACGATGGCGTTGATCGTCTGGATCAGGCCGTCTTTGTTGCCGGTGAATCCGGTCAACACCTGGACGCTATCGGAGAAGCTGACGATGGCGATCCTGTCCTCGGCCCGTGACTGGTTGATGAAGCTGATGGCCGCAGCTTTCGCTGCCTCCATCGGGGCACCGTCCATGGAGCCGGAGGCGTCGATGACGAGGACCACGCCGACCGGCACCGATGACGCACCCACCGGCTCCACGACCAGATCGGAGACAGCCTCGCCGTTGGCGGTGACCTCGAGAGCCCCCGGATCGGGGTCTTGCCCGAAGTTGCGGAACTCGATCACCATCTGGGTCTGGCCACCCTCCGGGTAGCGCGAGCCGTTGATGTCGACGATCTCGATCTCCTGACCGGCCTCCTGCGCCCATGCGGGCACAGCAAACAGCAGGAACGCCCCAGCCACGGCGAGGAGACGGCGTGTCAGTCTCAACCGCCTCTCCGTGAAAAGGGCTCGGGATCGAACAGGTCGGCCGGGAGACGGATTCCCTGGTTCTCCAGTTCCTCGGAGAAGGTGGGACGGATCCCGGTTGCCTTGAGACGCCCCTTGTAGCGGCCGTCGTCGTCGACACCCATGCCATAGTCGAAGAGGAACAGGTCCTGAAGGGTGATGATCTCGCCCTCCATACCCTCGACCTCGGTTACGTGGGTGACACGTCTCGAGCCGTCCTTGAGACGGGAGACGTGCACGATGAGATCGACCGCCGAGGAGACCTGCTCGCGGATGGCCCGGACCGGAAGATCGAACCCCGCCATCAACACCATGGTCTCGATACGGGACAGGGTGTCACGTGGCGAGTTGGAGTGGATGGTGGTGAGCGACCCGTCATGGCCGGTGTTCATCGCCTGGAGCATGTCGAGCGCTGCCGCGTCACGAACCTCACCAACCACGATGCGATCGGGACGCATGCGCAGCGTGTTCTTCACAAGGTCGCGGATCGTGACTGAGCCCTGACCTTCGATGTTGGCGGGACGGGATTCCAGGGTGAGCACGTGCTCCTGGTGGAGTTGGAGCTCGGCGGCGTCCTCCACGGTGATGATTCGCTCATCACCGGGGATGTAAGCCGACACCACGTTGAGCGTGGTGGTCTTCCCTGAACCGGTACCACCAGATATCAAGATGTTGAGCCGTCCCCGGACACAAGCTCTGAGAAAGTCGGCCGTGCGCTGAGTGAGCGTGCCGAAGTTGATCAGGTCGGCTTCCTGGTAGGGGTCGACCGCGAACTTCCGGATCGTCAGGAAAGGGCCACCAATCGCCAGGGGGGCGATGATGGCATTGACACGGGAGCCATCGGGGAGACGGGCATCCACCATCGGCGTCGCCTCGTCGACACGACGGCCGATCTGACCGACGATCTTGTCGATGATCCTGCGCAGGTGCACCTCGTCGACGAACCGGACATCAGATCTGAGGATGCGTCCGCTTTTCTCGAAGTAGACGTCGTAGGGCCCATTGGCCATGACCTCGGTGACTTCCGGGTCGTTGAGCAGCGGGTCGATCGGGCCATATCCGAGAACGTCAGAGGCGATCTCGTTGAGGAGGGCTCTGCGGTCGGCCGAGGTGAGGGGAAGCCCCTGTTCCTGGTCGACAGCCCACTCCAGCATCTCCAGAACACGGAGACGCAGCTCGGCGTCTGACATCCCCCGGTCATAGAGGGTTGGTCCCAACTCTTCGACGACCTTGAAATGGAGGCGGCCTCTCAGCTCCCCCATGGCGTCGGTGCGTGTGAGCGTGGAGTCGACGGTCTCGGTCTGCCGTGCCGCGGCGACTCTCTCGGATAGTGATGGCATGTTTGGGCCCCTTCCCTACTTGCGTCCGAACAGGCCGGATTTGGCGTTGGCCTCTGGCACCTTGCCCGCGATGAGCTCGGCTACGGATTCAAAGCCTTTTGCAACTTTCGATTTCGGATCGGTCTCTACGACCGGACGACCTTCATTGACCGAGGCGGCTACCACCGCGTCGGAGGGAATCGCTGCAGCGATCTCCATCTTCAAGGCGCCCTCGATCTCCTTGTTGTCGAGCTTCGCCTTGGAGTTGGAACGGTTCATGACCAGCTGCACGTCTGCAGTGGAAAATTTGAGGAGACGCAGGGTCTCCAGAGCCAGCTTGGCGTTTTTCACCGACGGCAGATCCATGTCCACCAGCATCAGGATGTCGTCGGACTTCTCGATGAGCGAGAGGATCAACTCGTCGAGCATCGCCGCAGTGTCGACGATCACGTAGTCGTAGTTCTCTTTGAGCACATCGAGCATCTGCATCAGACCGGCCGTCGTGATGTCGTCGGCGAATGCCGGCTCCAATGGGGCAGCCAGGACCTTGAGACCGCTGGGGTGCTCGGTGAGCAGTGAATCGAGCAACTCGGCATCGAGCTTGTGGAGCTCGTGGGCCGCGTTCACCATCGTGAAGCGGGGCTCGAGCTGGAGCACGAGACAGACGTCGCCGAACTGTAGGTCGGCGTCGACCAGGCACACCTTCTTGTCTGCAAACCGATTGAGCACCAGGGCCAGGTTGGTGGCCAACACGGTCTTGCCGCTGCCTCCCTTGGCCGAGGTCACTGTGATGATGCGACCCTCCTTGCCCAGCTCCTCCTCGGGGGGACGGTGAGCGGCCACCGATGACTTCCGATGCAGGACGTCGTGAGCGAACTGCTCGATGGCAGCTTCGATCTTGTCCTCGTCGAGTGGCATCTCGAGCACGTCGGACACGCCGATCCGCATGCTCTTGCGGAGCAGATCGGCGGTCACCTCCTCGGCGACCAGCATCAGGACGAGCGACGGGTCCTGATTGTGCAGCTGGCGGATCTGGTCCATGGCCTCTTCGGTGTTGAACGATGGGCCGATCAGAACCATGCGCACGTCCCCCGACGAGACAGTCTGACCTGCCTCTTCGAGGGTGCGCGCAACCGGCAGACTTCCGTCGAACAGCTCTTTGGCGCTGGCGACGAAGTCGTCGTCCTGGTCGACTACCAGGAGGTTGTGCTCGGCCATTGACATGAGATCTGCCTTCTACTGGTTTCCGAAAATCGCTTCTTCGAGGTCGCCACCGAACAGGTTGTCGATGGTCACACCATCGGATTCGACTTCCACGAAGTCCTCCGGCACAAGGGTAAGCCAAATCGAGCCGTTCTCGAACGCGTACACGATGCGCTCGGCCTGGTCCGGGGTCACCTCGAGAGTGAACACAGTGGAGTTGCCCTGCTCCTCGACGGGCTGACCTTCGGCACCCGCCTCGACACCCTCTGTGGGGGCGGCGGTACCGGTGTCGACCTGACCGGTCTGGTCCTCGTCTTCGTCCTCACGGATGTCACGTCCGGCAGCGAGGACATTGAGCCCCTGAAGGACATAGCGGGTGTAGGTGACGGTGACCGTCTCCTCCTCGCCTTCGGCGGGAGCCTCTTCCCCTTCGGGGGGCGGCAGGGTGGGAGCGCCTTCGATCGGAATCAGATCGAACTCGATGTCGAGTGTGATGATCATGTTGATCCGATCACCCGCCTCGACGAACCCGTTGACACCCTGGATATCGCTGGTGGAGATGGTGATCGCCTGGTTGCCTGAGGCAATCGACTCCGAAAGCGGCCGCACGTCGACCGTGATCGCAGTCCACTGCGAGGTGGTCAGGATCGCGTTCTCGGAGATCGGCCCGGCTGCCAGCTGTCCGGTGAGAACCTGGCGAAGAGCTTCCACGCTCTGGATGGCGTCGGGTGGGGTGTCCTCCAGCTCGTCGACGCTCTCGGTGATCAAAGTCCCGCCGCCGTCGAAGTCGGAGACGAGGATCGCGCCCTCGGTCCCCTCGGCGATCCCGCCCAGCCCGGCGCGGTAAACAGTGACCTGCTCCAGACCGGCTTCAGCTTCGTCACGCACGTTCTGCATGAAGTTCCACACGGCCCAGGCCGCCAGACCGGCCAGAATCAAGGCCACAAGAAGAACGATGGCTCTCCTACCCATTGAGTCCCCTTCGGTTGTCCCCTCGGCTCCTCAGCGCTATAGCTGCGGTGAGGCGGGAGGGCATAGTAACGGCGGGGAGAAGCCCGCCATGCTTTTCAGGTTCGATAACACAGTGATTGTCGGACCTGCAGGTAACAGTCTTGAGTTTTTCGACCATAAATCTATGGGCATCCCGGCCCAGAAACCAAGTAGTCGCGAAAAAGCGCGACCTGCGTCGGCGAGGTTCACGACCGATTGGCCAGGCCGCGAGTCAGCGGCGTCCGATGCCGCGCTCTTTTAGCTCCTTGAGGATCGCCTCCAACGATGCGTCCACCGGCATCGGCGGGCGCTCCTCCTCGTCGGCGCCGAACTCACGCTCGAACTCGCGGGGGCGCCGGGGCTTCTTCTTGTCCTCGACCTCGGTGGTTCGCTCCCGATAATCAGGCAGGGCCTGCTTGATCGAAAGTGAGACACGACGACGCTCGTCGTCTTTCTCGGTGATCTTGACCTTCACCGTCTGCCCGATCGACAGCTCCAGCTCCGGCGACTCGACCCGGTGCACCGCAATCTCGGAGACGTGGACCAAGCCTTCGACTCCGTCGGCCACCGAGACGAACGCTCCAAACGGGACTGTCTTGGTGACCGTCCCGTCGACGACATCGCCAGTTTCGTTGTCGTTGGCGAAGACATCCCACGGATCCTCGGCGGTCTGACGGATCGAGAGAGATATGCGTTCCCGGTCGCGGTCGACTTCGAGGACCTTGATCTTCACCTCGTCACCAACCTTGACGAGCTCGCTGGGATGGTTGACGTGCTGCCAGGAGAGCTCTGACACGTGAACCAGGCCGTCCATGCCGCCGAGGTCGACGAAGGCACCGAAGTTGACCACCGAAGACACGGTCCCATCCCTGATCTCGCCCTCGTGGAGGTTGTCGAGGAATTCGGTCCGCTCTTCGGCGAGGGCCTCTTCGAGATGGGCGCGTCGGGAGAGGACGACATTGTTACGTGCCCGGTCGAGCTCGATGACCTTGGCTGTGATGGTGTCGCCGATGAACGGGTCGAGGTCGCGAACCCTGCGGAGATCGACCAAAGATGCGGGCAGAAAGCCGCGAAGACCGATGTCGACGATGAGACCGCCCTTCACCACCTCGATGACGGTCCCTTCGACTGTCCCATCCTGGTCCGCCACCTTTTGGATGCGGCCCCAGGCGCGCTCGTACATCGCTCGTTTCTTGGAGAGGATGAGACGACCTTCGTCGTCTTCTTTGTCGAGGACTACCGATTCCACCCGATCGCCAACCTTGACCATCTCCTCGGGGTCGACGTTGTTGCGAATCGACAGCTCCCGTGTCGGGATGAATCCCTCCGACTTGTAGCCGATGTCGACCAGGGCCCCCTCGGAGTCGACGTTGACGATCGTCCCTTCGACGATGTCCCCTTCGCGGAACTCGAGGACGGTCGCGGCGATGGCCTTTTCGAAATCGTCGCCGATGTCGTCTGGCAGATCACTGAGATCGGGAGCGACCAAAGCCTCACGCTCTTGATACCGGGGACGGGCGCCGGCTTCGTCTCCGTCCGAAAGGTCGGCCGGTGCGTCAGTTGCGGGCTCTTGGGGCGTTTCCTCGATGCTGGCCTCGGGAGCAACTGCTGGGGGAGTCTCTGATTTCGAGTCTTCGGTGCTGGCTGTTTCCTCGACGGTCTCGTCTACAGCCGGGGTCTCGGGCGCCTCCGCCGTCTCCTCATTCTCGGGAGCGGCCACGGGCGCGTTCTCTTGGGGGTTGGACATGTGTGGGTAGTTACCTCTTGGGAAGATCTCTGCCAACGCATTCCGGTTGGCAGGCAGTGAAAGTGTACGCAGATGCGGTCATTTCGCCAACCCGTTTAGGCCGCGGCCTCCTTTCCTCAGGTAGTACGACCCGGATATGGGTCTGTCCGTCTCGAGAAAAACTCGAGACGGACAGACCCATCTTTCTCGAGGCGGTGGGACCCGTATACGGGTCCCACTACCTGAGGAAAGAACGACCGCTACTTCTTCACGGAGGCGAGGTCGGGGCCCCAGCCGACATCGACGACCAGGGGCACATCCAGGCCGGCCACCCCTTCCATGGTCTCCACCACCAGTTTCTCCGCCACCACCTTCTCGTCCTCAGGGACCTCGAGGATCAGCTCGTCGTGGATCTGCAACAGCAATGTCGAGGCCAACTTCTCTTCTCTCAGGGTGGCGTCGAGCTCGATCATCGCCGCTTTGATGATGTCGGCGGCCGTGCCCTGCACGGGGGCGTTCAAAGCCATGCGCTCCCCCATCTGCCTGATCCGGAAGTTGTCCGACTTCAGCTCGGGCAGATAACGACGCCGCCCAAACAGCGTCGTGGTGTATCCCTGATTGCGGGCCGTGGTGACCACCGACGCCATGTACTCCTTGACGACGTGGAACTGGTCGAAGTAGGCATCTATTTGCTCCCTCGCCTCATCCCGGCTGATCCCCAGCCGATCGGCGAGCCCAAAGGCCTCCATGCCGTAGAGGAGCCCGAAGTTGATCATCTTGGCGCGGCGACGTTGCTCTGATGTGACTTCCTCGGGCTCGACACCCCAAACCCGGGCCGCCGTCGCCGTGTGAATGTCGAGACCGGCCTGGAAGGCCTCGATGAGAAACGGGTCACCACTCATGTGGGCCAGCACGCGCAGCTCGATCTGGGAGTAGTCGGCGACCAGGAATTCGGCCCCCTCCCCCGCAATGAACGCACGACGGATGGTCCGTCCCGATTCGGATCGAACCGGAATGTTCTGCAGGTTGGGGCTGTCGGAGGAAAGTCGGCCGGTGGTGGCCGCCATCTGGTTGAAACGAGTGCGTATGCGTCCATCGGCGTCGATGAGCGGGAGATATCCGTCGACATAGGTCGAGCGAAGTTTCTCCAGTTCGCGATACTCCAGCAGCGCCGTGACCAGCGGATGGTCCAGCTTCGTCAGGACCGATGCGTCGGTCGAGGGCTTGCCCGTCGACGTCTTCTTGAGCACCGGCAGTTGCAGCTGTTCATAGAGGATGGCTCGCAACTGGTCGGTGGAGTTGACGTTGAAAGGCTCACCCGCCAGCTCGTGGAGACGGCCTTCCACCTCCGCGATCTTCTCCCGCAGGTCGGCCCCCATCTCTTCGAGGTAGGACCGGTCGACCCCGATGCCGGCATGTTCCATCCTCGCCAGAACAGGCACGAGTGGAAGTTCGTAGGCGAGAAACAAGTCGAGCTCCTCGCGATCTTCCAGCTCGCTGTGGAGGGTGTCGACCAGTCGACGTACCGCCTCGACCTGTCTTCCCTCCAGCTCGACATCAGGCCCTTCGTCGAAAGGAAGCATTCCGTCGTCAGCCTCGTCGTCGGGCGAGACCAGCTCGAGACCGAGGATCCGCTCGGCGATCTCGGAGAGGACATACGTGCGTTGTGACGGGTTGATGACATAAGAAGCCAGTGCGGTGTCCATGGTCGGCCGGGCCAGATCGTGACCGAGCTCCAGGAGTGCCCGGGCCAGCTCCTTGAGGTCGTGTCCGGCAACCCCGACCCGACCGTCACTGACCGCTTCGAGGATCGGCTCCCCGGCCTCGAAGGGGACCACGATCGCCTCATTGGGACCTGTGGACACGGCCAGCCCGTAGGGATGGCCCCCACTTCTCACCAGACCGATGACCAGTTCGCCGGTTTCGGTTACGGAGCCGACCCGGTCTGGGGTCGTGATCAGCTCGGATTCGACATCCAGCGTCTCGGTGGCGCCCCGGGTGGACGGCAACGCCTCCTCCAGGTCGTTCCACATTGTGTGAAATTCGAGACTGTCGAAGAGGTCCTTCACGGTCCTCTTGTCCCACTCCCTCGTGAAGAAGTCGCTGGTTCCATGGCCGATCTCAAGGTCGTCGACCAGATCCATCAGTTCACGGTTCAAGAACACCTGGTCTCGATGTGCTGAGAGGTTCTCGCGGAGCTTTGGAGTCTGGTCGGTCACGGCGCCATAGACACCGTCGATGCTCCCGTATTCGGAGATGAGTTTGGCCGCGGTCTTCTCCCCGACACCGGGCACGCCGGGGAGATTGTCAGAGGTATCGCCGCGCAGTGCGGCGTACTCCAGATACTGAGACGGGGTGATCCCGTACTTTTCAGTGACCCACACCTCGTCGGCGAGCACGGTGTCGCTGATGCCGCGCCGCGTGTACAGCACTTTCACCGGTCCTCCGACGAGTTGGAAGGCGTCACGATCCCCGGTCACGATCAGAACGTCCCACCCATCTCCGACTGCCTGTTTCGTCAGGGAGGCGATGATGTCGTCGGCCTCGTAACCCTCCGCCCGGAGCTGGGTGATGTGGAGCGCTTCGAGAACCTCATCCATGAGCGGAAGCTGACTACGGAAGTGGTCCGGGGCCTTGAGCCGGTTGGCCTTGTATTCGGGATACGACTCGGTACGGAATGTCTGGCGGGAGACATCCCACGCCACGGCCACACCCTCGGGATGATGGTCCTTGATGAGACGGATCAACATCCGGGTGAAACCGAACACGGCATTGGTGACCTGCCCGGACTTGGTGGCAAGGTCCTCGGGCAGCGCGTAAAAGGCTCGATACGCGATGGAGTTGCCATCGATCAGAGCAAGGGTTGGCACCTCCCCGACGGTACTACCCGCGTGTGACAGGTCAGTCCGGCAGCTTGGGGAGGAGGCCGTCTCTTTTCGCGGTCAGCTTGACCGCCTTGTCCTCCAATGCGGCGAGGGTCTTCTCGAACCGGCGGACGTCTGCTGCGGTGAGACCTGCCTCCTCCCGATCGATGTAGTTACCGACCACGGCATCACGTTGGGCGTCTTCGTTGATGGAGCGGTGATACTCCAACTCGGCCGCGACTTGTTCCGCCTCCTTCTCCAGGGAGGCGATCTTCTCGTTGAGCCGAAACAGCCTGCGGTGGATGCGTTTCACGGAAGGCTCAGCGTATCCCCAGGGGTCGCCTAGACCTTTGATCGGCATCCCCCAATTCTGTCACCGCTTCACAATATGGTCGAACCATGTGGCCAGAAAAGGTCTACCAACACGGTTTGGAACTGATCACGGGCGGGATCAACGACTGCGAGATCGGGAGAAGGCTGGGAGTTCCGAGAGGGACGATCAAGAGTTGGCGTTACGGCTTGAACGCATCAACCGGCGGACGTACAGAGGCATGGTCCGATAGACCAAAGGTGACATGCTTTCCTCGACACCTTTGTAGGTCCGAACCGCTGATCGGTAAAATGGTCGACGCAGCGGGAGTGTTGGAACGGTAGACAAGATGGTCTCAAACACCATTGCCCGAAAGGGCGTGTGGGTTCGAATCCCACCTCCCGCACCACATCATCCCGAGACTGGTTCGCGCTCGTACAGCCTGATCGACCACAGATAGCCGACCAGGGCGAATCCAACACACCACGCCACCGCGATAGCCCAGTCGCTGCCGATGGGCGTTCCCAGCAGCAGCCCACGTAGCGTGTCCATGATCGGGGTGAACGGCTGATACTCGGCGAACCAGGAGAGACCGGCCGGCATCCCCTCGGTGGGGACGAACCCACTGCCCAGGAAGGGCAACAGCACCAGTGGCATCGGAAGATTGCTTGCCCCTTCCACCGTCTTGGCAAACAGCCCGAGGGCCACGGCTAGCCAGGTCAACGCAATGGTGACCAGCACCATGAGTCCTGTTGCGGCAATCCACTCGACCACACCCGCGGTCGGACGGAACCCGATGGCAAGCCCGATGCCCACGACGACGACAAGCCCCACCATGGTCTGGATCGTGTTGCCGAGGACATGACCGTTGAGCACTGAAGCTCGGGAGATGGCCATGGTCTTGAAACGACCGATGATCCCTTCCTTCATGTCCATGGCCACAGAGATCGCGGTCGACTGTGGCGAGCCGGTGATGGCGATCAACAAGATCCCGGCGAACACGTAGTTGATGTAGTCGGCGCGACCGGCAGATTGACCGCCCAAACCGGCCCCCAGGGTGTCGCCGAACACGTATACGAAAAGCAGTAAGAGGACGAGCGGGACCCCAATCACCACGGCGAGTCCCACCGGATAGCGTCCTCCCCGTCGCAGATTGCGGCGCAACATTGTGGTCGTGTCTCGCAAGGCAAAGGTGGCTGTGTTCATGATGTGGATTCCTTCTTGTTCGTACGCTGACCGGTGAGGGCGAAGAAAACATCGTCGAGGTCGGGCGTGTGGACGGTAAGGGAGTCGACCTCGACGGCATGCCGGTCGAGTTGGTCGAGCGTTTCGCGGATCGCTGTGACGCCTCCGTCACCGGGGACTTGCAGCGACAACTTTTCGTCGTCGCGGCCAATGGCATTCAGAGCCCTCGCCGCGGATTCGAGGTGTTCTGAATCGGTGAAATGAAGGCTGATATGGCCGCCCGGCACCAGACGTTTCAGCTCGGCAGGGGTCCCTTCCGCAACCAGCACTCCGTCGTCAAGGAGACCGATACGATCGGCCAGCCTGTCTGCCTCCTCCAGATACTGGGTGGTGAGAAGGATCGTGACGTGCTCGGAAGCGAGCCGGCGGATGCTCTCCCACACCGTGTGACGCCCCCGCGGATCGAGTCCCGTTGTGGGCTCGTCGAGGAAGACGATCCCTGGCGACCCGACCAGCCCCATGGCCAGGTCGAGACGACGCTGCATCCCACCCGAATAAGTCGTCGGCGTGTCTTTGGCCACGTCGACGAGGTCGAAGCGCTCCAGTAGCTCGGCGATGCGCTGGCGCCCCTCGACTTTGGGAAGGTGAAAGAGATCGGCCATCAGCACGAGGTTCTCCTCACCCGTGAGCAGGTTGTCGACGGCCGAGAACTGACCGGTGACACCGATGGCGGCTCGAACGGCGTCTGGCTCCTTCACCACGTTGTGGCCGTCGACCTCGACCTGTCCTTCGTCAAAGCCGACCAGCGTCGAGAGGATGTTGACGATCGTGGTCTTGCCCGCTCCGTTTGGGCCGAGCAGGGCGAAGACACTGCCTTTCGGCACACTGAGATCGATCCCGTCGAGGACGACGTTGTCCCCATAGGACTTGCGCAACCCTTTGGTTGCGATTGCTGGGTTTGTTTCGTTGATGCTCATTTCTCTCCTATTGACTCCTGGGTGGCGACGATCGACGAATGTGGATGTCGCCAAAAGATGTGCGGGCTCGGATCTCGACCTTCTCTCCCGCGTTATCCGGGCCCTCGGTGGGCACGAGCGCGTTGTGCACCCGGCCGTATCGAGTCGCCGCATCGACCCAGGCCAAGGTCCCGTCGGCGATACCGAGGTCGATCACACCCGAGGCCGTAGCAAGGGTCACGGTCCCTCCGATCAGCTCTCCGATCACGATGTTGCCGTTGGCGGTTCGCCCGTTGACGTCGGTGTGAGCCCGATCCACGACGATGTCACCGTTGGCCGACTTGACCCTGATCGACCCGGTCACCTCCGCGATCCGGGT
>Ga0256866_1000062_pt1 | contig 17550 bp, 19 predicted proteins | sample RVTome_16_FD_187338 | JGI IMG/M metagenome (GOLD analysis project Ga0256866, IMG submission 187338) | Soil microbial communities from uranium-contaminated site in the Upper Colorado River Basin, Wyoming, United States - RVT152D67 HiSeq ...
GGCGACTCGCTCGATCGCCTTGGGAAGACCAAGTTCGGCGAACGACTTCGAGCCGGGGACGACACGGCGGAGGACCAGTGAGACCGAGCCGCGCTGCCGGAAGGCGGTCGCCCGGAAACGGCCCAGCTCGTGACGTCCGTAGGCAAAATCGGTGGAGCCCTTCGCTTTGAAGTCGCTGGCTGACCTCTCGGTGAACATCGCCTCGGCGTACGCCTGGGTGTCGGCTGGGCGCAACGGCTCGTAGCCTTCGAGACGACGCAGCCCGCCGTCGATCCTCACGATTGGGGCCGATCCGACCTTCAGGTGAATGTCGGAGGCACCGTGGTCAACGGCTTTCTTCAATAGGGCGTCGACGTTGTTCTCCATCTGAATGGTCACCTCACCTAGCTCCAACTCGGTACATCGACCGAAACCGGGGGGTGGTTGAGGTGTATTGCCTTCTACAGACGCCAATGACGAGCGATGGCGCCCTCGGCCGCTGCCAGCGCCGTGGAGGCGTGGGGGGGCGATTCGAAAGACGACCCGGGCTCCACCGAGACGCCACTGAGCCCGAGCACGGTGGCCGCGGCCGACTCTTCCAAAGCGTTCAGGTCGTAGCCTCCCTCGAGGACGACGATGGTTCGCGATGGCGGTGCCACCGAGGAGAGTCGTCCCGCCATCCAACCGAAATCTGTGGACTCCAGCCTGAAGCTGGCGAGATGGTCGCAAAAATGCGCGTCGAAGCCACCGCTCACCAGGACCCAATCGGGCTCGAACTCGGCGACAACGGGCAGCACCAACTCCGTCCACGCCCGTCGGTAGATGTCACCGGCGGTCCCCGCCGGGAGGGGGATGTTGACGATCGTGCCCTTGGCGTCACCGGCGTCTATGTCCCCGACATGACCGGTCAACGGGTAGAAGTGGTCCTGATGGATAGAGACGTAGAGGGTGCCAGGGTCGTCGCCGAGCATGTCCTGGGTCCCGTTGCCGTGGTGGACGTCCCAGTCGATGATGGCCACCCGCTCGCCGCGAGAGCGCAGATAGGCGGCGGTCACCGCCACGTTGTTGAAGAGACAGAACCCCATGGCCCGTGCCCGCATCGCGTGGTGCCCTGGAGGTCGGGCCAGCGCGAACCCCACCGACTCGGAGCGATCGGCCAACTCCTCGGCCAGGGCGCGTACCCCCCCGGCCGCGGTGAGGGCCGCCTCCCATGACTCCTTGGAGGCCACGGTGTCCGTGTCGAGCGCCCCTCCCCCCCGCTCGCAGAACCGGGCGATCATCTCGATGTACGACGGGTCGTGGACCAACGCCAGCTCGCTCCGCTCGATGCGAGGCGAGGTGATCTCCTCGATCGCCAGCCCCGTGCCGCGCAACCCCCGCATCACGGCCACGACCCTTTCAGGTCGCTCGGGGTGGTGGGGACCGGTGTCGTGCAACAAGCCCGACCGGTGGCTCGCCACTACTAGCTGCATGCACTTACTCTCCCACAAGTGCCGTCCATTCTTCGCGTCGAAGGCTCATGGCCCGGCCCCCTCACCATCACCGCCGGCTGGTTCAAGGCAAAGGCGAGACCGTGGAACGAATCAGTGCCCGACCCGATGCTGCGACTCGAGCGGGGAGGGGTCGATTTTCTCTCCTCGGTCACCGACCGGCTGGAGGACCTGGGAGCTTCAGGGGTCTATTCACCCGCCCTCTACAGGGGGGCGACCCGGGTATGGAGACGTGCCGGTTTCGGGGACTACGCCGATCTCAATGTCATGGAGAGGCCGATGGATGGCGGCCCCGTCGCCGGGAACGACGACGGCATCGGCATCGACGCCGACCCCGACTGGGAGGAGCTGCTGACGATCGATCGGTCGGCGTTCGAGGGGTTCTGGGGCATGAGTCGTCTCGGGCTCGAAGAGGCCCACGCCACCAATAAGTCGACTGCCCTTCTCGTCGCCCACTCAGGGGACCGGCTCGGCGGCTATGCGATTGTGGGCTCTCAGTGGGGGACCGCGTATCTACATCGCATCGCCGTGCGTCCCGAAGAGACGGGCAAGGGCCTCGGCGCCGCTCTCATGAAGGCGGCGATCGACTGGGGCAACCACACGGGGGCCACCACGATGATCCTCAACGTCAGATCGGAGAACACCAGGGCGAGGAGACTCTACGAGCGACTGGGCTTCACCGACACCGGAACCAGTCTCGAGGTCCTTCGTCATCAACCCTGGTAGCTGCTGAACTAGGCAGGTGCCAGCTTCGATACCCGACCGATTCTCTCTCGAGGTTCGTCTTGGACGGGACGGCGACATCGAGGAGTGGCTGGCCACCGACACTTCGCTGGACCGACCGGTGCTCATACGGAGCCTGGGCCCGGAGTCGTCGGCGCAACGGCGCCAGGAGTTCGTGGAGTCGGTGAGCAACGTCGCCAAGACGGCCCACTCCCACCTGGCCCGGGTGTTCGCGGTCAGCTCGGTGGAGGGCGGTGCCTACGCCGTCTCCGAGTGGACCGGAGGGGCCACGGTGGCAGACCGGGTGGCGGCGGAACAACCCATCGACTTGCCCGACTTCCTCCCCAACGCGGCCGGTCTCGCCGGCGCCCTGGCCGCGATCCACGCCACCGGGGCTGTTCACGGTGGGATCGACACTGCGGCCATCTCCTACTCGGGTGCCCATCTCGCCAAGCTGGGGGCCTTCGGGCGACCCCAGTCGAGCGACGCCTCCGACGACGTCCGAGCGCTCGCGGCTGCTCTAGAGACTGCGCTCACCGGCTCTCCCCCGGTGGGCCCCCCGCCGTCGGAGAGGGTTGACGGTGTGCCCAGGGCGATCGACACCATCCTTCGCGCCGGGCAGTCGGGCAGCCTCACGGCCGACGATCTCGAGAAGGCCCTCCGCGCCGCCCCCACTCCCCGCCCACCCCGACCCGAGTCGGGGCCCACGTCGAAACGTCTTCTCATCGCGGCTATCGGCCTGGTAGTGGTGGCAGTCGGCCTGGTGGTGGTGGGTTTCGTTCTCTCGGGTGGCAGCGCCCCGGTCGTACCGACGCCGACCACCCCAGCCACCTCCCAGACCACGGTGACCACCTTGGTCACCACCACCGTCCAGCCCGGGGAGATAACCGTGAGCGACCCGACGACTCTCGACCCGTTTGGGGAGGGCGGGGAGAACGACCAACTCACCGTGAATCTGACCGACGGCGATGTGGGCACCGAATGGCTCACGGAGCGCTATCTCGACCCTCTCCCCCTTCTCAAGCCCGGGGTCGGAGTGACCATCCGGGTCGAGGGCACCCCGCGGCGTCTCGAGCTGGTCGGGCTGACCGAGGACACCAGGTTCGAGGTGTACTGGTCGAACCAGCGGCTGGAGGACCCCGCCGGGTGGGACCGGGTGGCCGGGGCCAGCGCCTCTCCCGGTTCCACTTTCGTCGAGTTGCCCCCGAGGGCCGATGGCTTCTGGCTGATCTGGTTGACAGAAATCCCCCCTCAGGGTGACGGGACCTATCGGGCGGCTTTGGCGGAATTACGCTTCGTGCCGTGACCACCGCAGCCCAGGACGCCCTACTGCTGGCGCGGGTGGTCGAAGGCGACCACGAGGCCTTCAACCAGATCATGCGCAACCACGAGGGCCGGGTGTTCTCGGTGTGCCTCCGCCTCATGGGCAACCGGGAGCAGGCCCTGGACGCCACCCAGGAGACCTTCCTCACAGCATTCCGCAAGGCAGGGCAGTTCAAGGGGAACTCGGCTCTGGGCACCTGGATCTACCGGATCGCGGTCAACACCTGCTACGACCACCTCCGTAGGCAGAAGCGGCGGCGGACCGACCTCATCCCCGAGCACCTCGATCCCACCGACCATTCGGCACAAGAAGCCCTCGACTCAGCAGCGCTCCGTCCCGAGATACAGCGGGCCCTGGCAACCCTCCCCCCCGACTTCCGCGCCGCAGTGGTGCTCTCCGACATGGAGGGGATGGCGCTGGGGGAGGTGGCTGAGGTGCTTGGAGTGCCGGTCGGGACGGTCAAGTCCCGGGTCTTCCGAGGAAGAAGGCAGCTGGCCCGAGAGTTGGGGAACCGAAACCAATGACCAGACCATCCAACACAAGACATGCGTGACCACGAGCTCGAGCTGATCGCAGCCCTCGTCGAAGGACGTCTCGACGACGAGTCGAAGGCACGCGCCCTCGTCGCCTCCTCTTCGGAGCTCTCCGAAGAGTACGAGGCACAGAAGCTCGCCTACGAGGCGTTGACCGGGGCGGGGACCGTCGCTCTCAGCGACGCCGAGCGGTCCGACCTGCGCCGTGACGTCTGGTCGGCGCTGCGCACCCCGCAGCCATCGGCAGCCGCCAACCCCTGGTACCTCCATTGGGCGCCCTCTGCCGCCGGTCTCTTGCTGGTGGTCGGGCTGGTCGCCGTAATCAACCAGGGCAACCCGTTCGGTGGTGCCGACCGGTTGGCCGCCGACGAGGCCACCGCGACCAGCACCACCGCCGCAGCGGCCGAAGCAGCCGAGGACAGTGGTGGCGGAGACGAGGGGATCGCTCCGGCGCCCTTGAGTGAGGGGTCGGACACCGATGCCCTCACAGAGGACGAGATTGCCTTCTACGCCGGCCAGGCGGAGCGGCTTCGTGAGGGTGAGCTCCCCGATACGCAGGCCTCGTCGCCGGAGACCCTCTCCTCCTCCGCACTGGAGACCTGTCTCGTGGACGCCGGTCTGGTCGGATTCACCGTCGTCGCCAGCCGGACCGCATCTACCGCCGAAGAGACGGGGGGCTCGGTGGATCCGCCTCGCGGGGTGACGTCGTTCATCGCCGCGATCCCCGAGGACACCGACATCTCGACCGCCCCGATCGCATTCGTCGATCCGGACGCTTGCGAGCTCATCCACGTAGACGACTAGTTGCCGTGGGGATTCGGTCGAGGCGCAACTAACCTCGTCCGCATGCAGGAATACGCCGCCAGATTCGCCGACCTCGTCGAACAAGTGGCAGTAAAGGTCCGGGCGATGACGGTGGACCGGGTGGCCAGGGCGATCAAGCTCACCGGTCTGGGAATCCTCGCCGCCGCTCTGGGGTTGACCGCATTGTTCTTCCTGGTGTGGACGATCTTCGGTGCGCTGGAGATCCCGTTGACCACCGCCGGGGCGTTCGCCGTCTTTGGAGTCGTTCTCGCTGTGGCGGGCGGCTTCCTGTGGTTCAAGAGGTCGAGAAATGACACATGAGAGAGTGATAGTCATCGGCTCAGGCCCTGCCGGGCTCACCGCCGCCCTCTACGCCGCCCGCGCCGACCTCGAGCCTCTGGTATTCGAGGGTCTGAGCGCCGGCGGTCAGTTGATGATCACCACCGATGTCGAGAACTACCCCGGATTCCCCGACGGGATCATGGGCCCCGAGCTCATGGACCAGTTCCGCAAGCAGGCCGAGCGCTTCGGCGCCAGCATGCGTCAGGTGGATGTCACCTCAGTGGACTTCTCAACTCGCCCGTTCCGAGTCGAGGTCGGCGCCGACGAGTACCACGCCGACGCGGTGATCATCGCGACCGGGGCCGAAGCAAAATGGCTCGGCGTCCCCGGTGAGCAGCCCCTGACCGGCAAGGGCGTTTCCGCCTGCGCCACCTGTGATGGCTTCTTCTTCCGTGACCAGGAGCTGGTCGTTGTCGGCGGCGGGGACACCGCGATGGAAGAGGCTCTGTTCCTCACCAAGTTCGCCTCCAAGGTGACCATCGTCCACCGCCGCGACGAGTTCCGTGCCTCCAAGATCATGGCTGCGAGGGCTTTGGAGCACGAGAAGATCGAGGTGCTCTGGAACACCATCGTCACCGAGGTCCAGGGCGAGGACACCGTTACCGGAGTCACGCTGGAGGACACCGTCACCGGCGAGTCCCGCGAGTTCAGGACCGACGGGGTTTTCGTCGCCATCGGTCACACTCCGACGACAGACCTCTTCGCCGGCCAGCTCGACCTCGACGAGAACGGCTACGTGATCGCCGGACGGGGGACGCGAACCTCGGTGGAGGGCGTGTTCGCGGCCGGGGACGTCGTCGACCACGTCTACCGACAGGCGGTCACCGCGGCCGGAACCGGTTGCATGGCTGCCATCGACGCCGAGAGATGGCTGGCCGACCAGGAATGACCGGCCGGAATTCGCGGTTCAACAAGCTGAACAAGGAGAAACCACATGGCTGAAATCCTCACCCTCAACGACGGCGTCTTCAACGACGCCATCAGTGCCGAGAAGCCGGTGCTCGTCGATTTCTGGGCAGAGTGGTGTGGTCCCTGCCGTGTGATAGCTCCCGTCCTCGAGGAGTTGGCGGAGGAGCAGGACGGGTTCGACATCGGCAAGCTCAATGTCGACCACAACCCGCAGACCGCGGCTGCTCACGACGTGTTGAGCATCCCCACCCTGATCCTCTTCAAAGACGGTGTGGAGAAGAAGCGCATCGTCGGCGCCGCCCCCAAGCACAAGCTCCTCGCCGACCTCAGCGAGTTCGTTTAGAGAACCGCTTGGTGGCAACGCCTCAAGTCGGTCCGCCATGAAAGGGCCTTACATGAGGCCCTGATCCTAGGATCAGGGCCTCATGCGTCTCTACCGCGCCGGTGATGAAGGCACAGCCGTCCGCGATATCCAGGACAGGCTTGCCGCGCTCGGATACGATCCTGGCGCCGACCAGCGTTCGGTGTTCGGCGAGGGCACCCGACAGGCTGTCGTCGCCTTTCAGAAGGCCAAGGGTCTCGAATCCGACGGCATCGTCGGTCCCAATACCTGGCGTTCTCTCTACGAGGCCGGGTATCGGCTCGGTGACCGCATCCTGTTCCTGCGGCGACCGATGATCAGGGGAGAGGACATCGCCGAGTTGCAGTCCCGTCTCAACACTCTCGGATTCGACTCGGGCAAGGTCGACGGGATCTATGGCCCCGAGACCGAGGCGGCGGTCATTGACTTCCAACACAACCGCCACCTGGCAGAAGATGGAAAAGTTGGCCCTGAGGTGGTCACCGAGATCCACCTTGTAACCCGGGGCGAGATGAGAGAGGGTCGCCAGGCGATCCGGGAGCGAGAGTGGCTGCGCATGCTGCCGGCGACGGTGGCCGGGGCTCGGATCTTCCTCGATGCTGAGTGCCGCGACCACGAGGAGGCTCTCGAGACGTGGGATGCCGCATCGGCGGCGGCCCTCGCCATCCAGGAGGCGGGCGGAGTCCCCATGATGTCCAGGAGCAACGACGCGCAGATCCCCGAGAGGCTGCGCGCCGGTCGGGCCAATCGGATGGGCTCGGACCTCATCGTGGCTTTCAGACTGAACCGTGAAGGAGAAGATTGTGTCTTCTACTTCGCTTCGGAGCACAGTTCGTCACGCGCCGGTGAGGAACTGGCCAAGGCTCTCGCCCTCTCTCTCGGTGCCCGGGTCGAAGGTCGGGCCAGCGCCATGCTCAAAGAGACCAGGGCACCGGCTGCGGTGGTGGCCCTGGGAAGCCTCAACGAGAAGACCGGGCTGGCAGTGGCCGAGGGGCTCAACAAGTTCTTCGCCGTGGCCCGCTGACCCGGCTTCTGGGTCAGGAGAGGATGCGATAGATCCGCTCCAGGTCTTCGATCGAACCGAACCGGATCTCCACCTTTCCTTTGGCATTGCGATAGTTGATCTTCACCTTCGACCCCAGCCGATCCGAGAGTCTCTTCTCGAGCTCGATGATCTCGACCGGGCGGATCTGACGCACCGAGGTGGCCAAGGGTGGCTCCTCCATCTCCCGACGCTCCCGGACCGCGTCCTCGACCTGTCTGACACTCCAACCCTCCGCCGATGCCCTCTCCGCAAGGTGAACGGCGTACTTCTCGTCTTCGAGCCCGAGCAAGGCACGGGCGTGACCGGCACTGAGGGCACCCGAGTCGATCATCGACTGCACCGCTCCCGGCAGTTGCAGAAGTCGCAGGGTGTTGGATACCGCGGGGCGGGACTTTCCCACCCGCTCCGCCACCTGTTCCTGATTCATTCCAGTATCTTCCAGAAGTTGCTTGTAGGCGTGGGCCTCTTCCAAGGGGGTGAGATCCTGACGTTGCACGTTCTCGATGAGTGCCTCGATCAGACTGGAGTGACCACTGCTCCCTCGGACCACCGCGGGGATCGTGGACAAGCCGGCCTTCTGCGCCGCACGCCAGCGACGTTCTCCTGCGACCAGATAGTGGTTCCCGTCTTCACCACGGGTGACCACCACCGGCTGGAGGACACCGACCTCGGTGATCGATGCGGCGAGCTCGGAGAGGGTGGTCTCGTCGAACCGACTTCGTGGCTGGTCCGGGTTAGGTCTGATGCCATCGACCGGGATCTCGACATAGGTCGGGTGATCGCCTTGATCGGGATCGGTCGGTATCAACGCCTCGAGCCCCCTGCCGAGACCTGCCTTCCTCCGTGTTGTCACACTGACTCCCTAACTATGTCGTTCCAGAAACTCGCGTCCCAGCTGTCGATAGGCGATTGCTCCCCGGCTCATCGGGTCAAAGGCCTCGATCGGCTCACCATATGACGGTGCCTCGGAGAGACGCACCGATCGGGGGATCACCGCCCGAAACGCCACATCGCCAAAGTACTCACGCACCTGCTCGGCCACCTCCCGGGACAGCTTGGTCCGCCCGTCGTACATGGTGAGGACCACGCCTTCGACCTTCAACCCGGGGTTGAGGTTTGATTTCACCAAGTCGACGTTTCTGAGAAGCTGGCTCAAACCTTCCAAGGCGTAATATTCACATTGGATGGGGATCATCACCTCCTGGGCCGCGGTCAAGGCATTTACGGTGAGCAGGCCCAGTGACGGAGGACAATCGATCAACACGATGTCAAAGTCATCCTCGAGCTCTTCGATGGCTACCTTGAGACGGGTTTCACGTGAAAACATGGAAACCAACTCGATCTCCGCCCCGGCCAGGTCGATGGTGGCCGGAACCACGAACAGATTTCGCACCGAGGTGGGTTCGATGGCGTCTTCAAGGGGGGATTCCTTGAGCAGTACGTCGTAGATCGAGATGTCAATCGATCCCCGATCGATACCCAAACCCGAGGTGGCATTGCCCTGAGGATCGAGGTCGATGAGAAGAACTCGCTGCTCCTGAAACGCCAACGAGGCGGCGAGGTTGATGGCGGTGGTCGACTTTCCCACACCACCCTTCTGATTGGCGAGGGCCACCACGATGGGCTTGGTCATGCTCGGCGCATGATAAGAAGCCAAACGGTGTGGTCAAGCAGATCCGGGGGTATTTCTACCGTCTCCCAGCCGAGGTGATCCGGGCGTTCCCTCCAGGAACCACCCACCACCGCCATCCCTCGTGGGGCGAGCAGAGGAGCCAGCAGGGGCCCCAGCACCTCAGGGGGAAGACTGGCCCGGGAAACCACGGTGTCGACCTCACCTTCCAGTTGTTCGATTTCGCCATGTTCCACCTGGCAATTCTCCAGATCGAGGATCCGTAGCGCCCTCCTGAGAAGACCGACCCGTCGCCAGGAACGGTCGATGAGAACAAAGCGGGTCTCCGGGATGCAGATCGCCAGAGGGATACCGGGAAGACCCACCCCGCTACCCAGATCCCAGACGTCACCGGGCTCAGCTGAGAACTGTGACGCAAACAGTATCGAGTCGCCGAGATGTCTCCGCTCGATCCGATCGACCTCCCCGGGGCCGATGCCCCCGGCCTCACGGGCCTCGGTGGTCAACCAGCGCCGGTATCGAGCCATCCGGTCGATTTGGACCGAATCGGGATCGAGACCGGAGAAATGGGCGGCAGCCAGCCAGAGAGGTTCCACGTGAAACCAAAGTAGCCCGACACTGAGGTGTCGGGCTACCAGATCGGGTTGATTTTCCGCTGTTGGAGCCTATTCTTCTTCCGAAGCCTCGGCCATGGAGAGCACCACGTAACGACGGGGCGGCTCGCCCTCGGAGTAAGAACTGACACCTTCATGAGAGCCGGCCGCGTCGTGAATCACTTTGCGGTCGGCCGGGCTCATCGGTTCGAGCATGATCTCACCACCCTCTTCCATGAGTTGCTCGATCAGTTGCTCGGCATAGATGGAGAGTGCCGTGCGGCGTCGCTCCGCATAGCCGGCGATGTCGAGTCGAAGCCGGGCGGTGTCCTTGCTGTAACGCTGGAGAACCGTCCGGGTCAGCTCGTGGATGGCGGACCGAACCGAGCCACGGATCCCCACCATCGCCTCGGTCTGATCCCCTTCGACATCGGCGATGATCACGTCCTCATCGATGGTGGTGGTCACCGATCCCTCGAGACCAAATGCCTCGACCAGACCCTCGAGAAACTCCCGGGCAACATCTGCCTGCTCGTCGAGGGAGAGATTTGGTCGATCATCAGACACTTTTGACTCCGTTCTCACGTGTCTTCCGTCGGACCTGGGCTTGGCAGGTCGTCTATCGGGCTGCTTGGTCCCATTCTTACCGCCGGACGCGCGTCCCTGTCGTCGATTCTCGGTGTTCTTCGACGACGACTGGGGGGAACGGTCCTCCTTGCGGCGCCGGTTGCGACGTTTCCTGACCGGTTGTCGCTTCACCCGGACCACCGCATCCTGTCCCCCCATTCCGAGGAAGCCCTTCACCGGCTCGGTGATCACCTGGACGGCGACCTCTTCGGGGTCGTCCACCCCCAGCTCTTGCATGGCCGCTTCAACGGCCAGGTCGACCGTCTTGGCCCTGACCTCGATCTCGACGTAGTCCACGTCATCTCCTCCTGCGCCTGCGGCGCCTATTTGCGGCGCCCGGCTGTGGCTTCCTGGAGTCGTCGTCCGCGGAGTCGTCGCCGTGCGAGCCGTTCTTTGGCTTCTCCGACTCCTTCGGCTCAGACCCCGGCGAGGGGGGGCGCCCATCGATCTTGAAAATGAGAACTTGCTGACCGAGACGGAACAGATTCGAGGTCGACCAGTAGAGGACGAGACCAGCGGGGAAATTCCAAGAGATGAAGCCGATGAACAACGGCATGATCTTGGTGACTGCCTGCTGGGCTCCGGCTCCCGGCTGATCCTTGCTGCGGACCTGGCCGTATGTGGAATGCCATTGCTGGATGTATTGGGTGGCCACCATGAGCACGATCATGATGAGATAGGGGATAGCGGAGACCAGACCGGCCTCGCCGACCGCGGTGCCCGGCGAGGTGTCGAGCATCATTCCCAGGAAGGAATTTCCAGATCCCGAAGCGATCGACTCACCGAGAGCGGTGTCGACCATCCCGTAGTTGGGATTCAGCGGATTGTCGAGCAGTCGGAACAGGCCGAACCAGATGGGCATCTGCACCAGCAGGGGGAGCAGACAGCCCCCGGGGGTGGCGCCAGCTTCCTTCTGAGCGGCCATCAGCCGCTTCTGCATCTCCTGGGGATCGTCCTTGTATTCCGCCTGGATCTTCTTGATCTGGGGTTGCAGGGCGCTGAACGCCCTGGTGGCCCTGGTCTGTTTCAGTGTCAGCGGGAAGACGATGATGTTGATCACGATCGTCAAGAGGATGATGGCCAACCCGTAGGCCACCCCGTCGCTCATCGCGTCGTGGAGGAAGTCGAAGAAGAAGGCGAGGACCGAGCCGAGCAGACCGACCAACGAATCGAACAGGGCGCCCATCTACTGAGGTCTCCAATTCTCGGGTACCGGGTCGTGTCCACCCGGGCGGAGCGGATGGCATCTGCCGATCCGCTTGATCCCCAGCCAACCCCCGCGGATCACCCCGAACTTCGACACGGCCGCCGCCGCATAGGACGAACAGGTGGGTTGATACCGACAGTTGGCCCTCAGGTTGGGACTTACCAGTTTTTGGTAAATCCTGATGGTGGCCACCAGCCAGGTCCGGGGACGGAGCCACTCAGGCATCGGAGGGCTCCCCCAGGGCACGACCCAGCCATCCCCTCAGTTGGGCATAGGGCGCATCAGCCACTTGGTCGGTCGCGATGATCACGTAGTCAATTCCTGGTTGCAGTTCAACGGTGACGGCCGCTGAGCGGAGACGTCTCTTGATTCGATTGCGCTGCACGGCAGATCCGCAACTCCTCGAGACGACGAGGCCGAGACGAGGAGGTCCGGTCGAGCCTGGCGAACTGACCAAGACGATCCCGCCGATGCGACGACGTTGCCCGTCAGACAGGACTCTACGAAAGTCTCGAGAGTTACGGAGGGATTGGTAGTTAGGCAGCGAGTCGCTTCCGGCCCTTTTGCCGACGATTCTTGATCGTGGCTCGTCCGGCGCGAGTGCGCATTCGATGGCGGAATCCGTGACGACGCTTTCTGCGACGAACCTTTGGTTGGTAGGTCCTTTTCATGAGTAATGAGCAATGAGGGGGGTAGCGGGGAGAACCTGCACAGACTACGGAACGTGCGGTGCTTGCGCAATGTGACCGGCTCAAGCGCTTCTGTCAGAGAGGGGGACAACTCGCGAGAAAAAACACAATTCGCGAAAAGATGTTTAGACCGATTTGGTCGCTCGTTGCCGTCGAGGCCTCGACCCATCATCTGGAAAATGGCTTCGCTAGCAGGGAAATTGCTGTGGATACCGGGCGCGGAGTTCTTCCACAACGGCGATTCTCGCGCTCTTGACTGACCGATCGTCGCATCAGATACTCGCTCGACTCAACCCGGGAGTGCCACAACTTCCCCCGTCGGTGCTAGATGACAGCGGTGCGAGCCCGGACCGAAAATGAACAACCCGCTGGAGGATGTGCACAGAGGTTTCCACAGGTGTGGATGCTTCTGTGGACAAATTCGGCCTTGGAGGGAGTGGCCAATAAGTGACGCAACCCGAGCGAGCAAACGACCTGTGGGCGGATTTCAGGGGGGTACTCAAGTCAGGCGTATCCGAGACCAACTGGGACACTTGGCTCTCACGTCTGGAGCCTGACGCCGACGGAGACCGCATCGTCCTCGTCGCACCCTCTGAATTTCATCTCCGCTGGGTTCAAGACAAACACGGTGACCTGGTCAAGAGTGCCTATCGCTCGACCTTCGGCACCAACGCCGAGCCCATCTACAAGGTGAGCGAGACGATGCCGGTCGAACAGCCGTTGCCCCCCGAACTCGCCGAGTTGGAACCGGGCATCGGCCAATCGGCAATGAGGGAGTCGGTCGCCCCCATCAAGGCCACCAACCTGATAAATCGCTATCGATTCGAGAGCTTCGTGGTGGGCCAGTCCAACCGGTTCGCCTGGGCCGCGGCCATGGCCGTGGCGGAGCAACCGGGCGCCCACTACAACCCGTTGTTCATCTATGGCGGGGCCGGTCTCGGCAAGACCCACCTTCTCAACGCGGTGGGACATCAAGCGCTGGAGATGTACCCCACCCTGGTGGTGAGGTACGTGTCGTCGGAGAACTTCCTCAACGACTTCATCGAGTCGATCAGACGGAAACGGCCCGACGACTTCAAGGCGCGCTACCGGGGCGTAGACATCCTGTTGCTCGACGACGTCCAGTTCTTCGAAGGCAAGGAACAGATCCTCGAAGAGTTCTTCCACACCTTCAACTCCTTGTACGAGTCGGGCAAGCAAATGATGATCAGTTCCGATCGCCACCCGAGAAACCTGTCCTCTCTCGAGGACCGGTTGCGCAGCCGATTCGAGTGGGGGCTTCTCACCGACATCCAGCCTCCCGACATGGAGACTCGTCTCGCCATCCTTCGCAGAAACGCCGAGTTCGCCCCCCGGCCGGTGCCGGTCGACGTCCTGGAGCACATCGCCGGGCTGGTATCGGACAACATCCGCGAGCTCGAAGGCGCCCTGACCCGGGTCACCGCATGGTCGGCGCTCAACCGGCGCGATATCGACCTGGCGACCGCCGAGAGGGTGCTGAAGGACATCGTCAGCGCCGACGAGCCTGTTCCGCTGGGGCCCGACACCATCATCCGCACCACAGCTCGTGCCTACGGTTTCTCGGTCGAGGACGTGCTCAGCGCTAGTCGCCGTCAGCCGCTCGTGCTCTGCCGGCAGATCTCGATGTACCTGTGCCGTGAGTTGACCGACCTCTCACTACCCAAGATCGGGGAGCACTTCAACCGTGACCACACCACCGTGTTGCACTCCGTGGAGAAGGTGAAGCGAATCCTCAGGTCCGATCGCGCGGTGTTCGACCGTGTCAATCAACTCACACAGGACCTGAGGAAAGGTGGTGGTGTTTCCACACGCTCCTGAGTTATCCCCGGCTCGTCCCCAGATAGGGACGAATTGTCTACAGCCGAATCCACAGGAGAATCACCTACTGCCGGTTGACCGGATTCAATCTTTACACACTTCCACAACCCCCTACTACAACTAATACAGTTGAAATGAAAGTCCATGACAATCGAAGAAGGGACAACTGTCTGTGAGAATCCGAGCCCAGCGAGACGATCTTGCCGACGTGCTCGCCAGAGCAAACCGTGCCGTGGGCACCAGGACTGCCCTCCCGGTTTTGCAGGGGCTCTTGTGCGAGGTCTCCGGCAACACGTTACGTGTGACCGGCACCGACCTCGACATGACCGTGCGCACCCAAGCAGAGGTGGAGGTCATGGAAGAAGGGCGGGCGGTGATCCCGGGCCGGCTGCTCTCCGAGGCGGTGCGCAAGATGCCGGCCGGTCAGGTCACCATCGGGGTGAGTGACACCGACATCGAGATCCAAGGCAACGGGCCCCGCTTCACGTTGCGACCCCTCGCCGTCGATGACTTCCCCACCCAGGAGGAGGTGGTCACCGACGGGGTCGAGGTCGATGGGGAGGCCTTCGCCGAGGCGATCAACCAGGTCACCATCGCCGCGTCGGGTGACGGTGCTCGTCCCATCCTCACCGGGGTCCTCTTCGAGACGTCGGACGCCGGCCTGCGGATGGTGGCCACCGACTCGTATCGTCTTTCGAAAAAGGATTTGCCCGGGGTGGGCTTGGAAGGCACTGGCCTGGTTCCGGCTCGAGGTCTCCGTGAGCTGCCCCGGACGGTGGGTGCGCCAAAGGTGACGGCACAACTGCGAGAGCGGGAGGCGGTCTTCTCCTCGGATCGGGGTGTGCTGCGGCTGCGGCTCATCGACGGCAACTTCCCCAAGTATCAATCGCTGCTCCCCGAGTCCTATCCCAACCAGGTCGTCCTCAGCAGAGAGGAGCTGCTCGACGCCCTGGGACGGGTGACCCTGGTGGCCGAAGATCACATCCCGGTGCGGCTCAAACTGACCGAAGGCGGTGTTGAGGTCACCGTGAGCCGTCAGGACGTGGGTGGGGAGACCGAGCACCTCGCGGGGGAGTACACCGGAAGCGAGGAAGAGGTCTCGATCGCATTCAACCCGCGGTACCTACAGGACGGGGTGACCGCCATCCTTGGAGACTCCGTGAGGATCAGGGTCATCGACGGCTTCAAACCGGGCGTCCTCGACTCGGGCGCTGACAGCGACTTCCTTTACCTGTTGATGCCCGTTCGGGTCTGAATGAGGGTCGACTGGGTCTCCCTGGTCAACTTCAGGTGTTACCCCGAACTGGATTGGCACCCCGATTCCGATGTGAACCTCCTCATCGGTCCCAACGGCGCGGGAAAGACCAACCTGTTGGAGGCTGTCGCCTACCTGGCCACATTGAAGTCGTTCCGCTCGGTGGCGGACAATGCGCTCATCACCGACGGTGAGCAAGCCGCGGTGATCCGCGCCGGCTTGGTGGGGAAGGAGCGGGAGCGCCTGATCGAGATCGAAGTACCCCGCCAGGGGGCGCGTAGGACCCAGGTCGACAAGACCAAGCTGCGGAGAACGACCGATTTGCTGGGTGTTCTCCGGGTGATCGCCTTTCTCCCCGAGGACCTCGACCTCATCAAGAGGGGCCCGGCATACCGTCGGGACCTCCTCGACGACATCGCCGTGCAACTCTGGCCGGCGGCTCATCACGACCAGATGGAATTCGATCGGGCGCTTCGCCAGCGCAACGCCTTCCTCAAGCAGGGACACCGCGACGAGGCCACGCTCTCGGTCTGGGACTCGAGATTTGCCCAGGCCGGCGGCAAGGTCCTCGCCCGACGCGCCCGGGTGATCGAGAACCTGCAACCGATGCTCGACGAGGCCTACGCCGAGGTGGCCCACGACACCACCCGGGCCATCTTCACGTACTCGGCCTCGTGGCCTGGGGACCTCGACCGGGCCTCCTCCGCCGATTTCGGTGCCCGTCTCGGCGGGGCCCTTGAACAGAGCCGGCCGATCGACTACGAACGAAGGATGACCACCGTCGGCCCGCATCGTGACGAGCCCGGGTTCTCGATCGACGGCCACGAGGCGAGGACTCACGGGAGCCAGGGGGAGCAGCGGACCATGGCCCTGGCCGTCAAGCTGGCGGCGCATCGCGCCGTCGCCGCCACCGTTGGCGAGCCGCCGGTCCTCTTGTTGGACGATGTGTTCTCCGAGCTCGACCCGGAGCGGTCCAAGGCTCTGGCCGCCGCCCTCCCCGACGACACCCAGACGATGATCACCTCTGCCCGCCCAGAAGACATCCCCATCTCGGGCTCGGTGTGGAAGGTGGGAGTGGGAGTCACCAGATGAGCCGTGACAAGGACCTGGAGCACTTCTCGGAGTCGGTCGACGAGATGTTTGCTCGACTGGGTCTTCCCGACCCGATGGTGATGGCGGTTCTCAGCTCCGAGTGGGACGACCTGGCCGGAGCACCGTGGTCGGGACGATCCAAACCGCTGTACATCCGGGGCAGCACCCTGGTGGTCGAGGCCTCGAGCGGTTCGATGGTGGCGTTCCTCCGCTACGCGGAGAGCAGTCTGCTGGGGAGACTGGCGACACGTCTTGGCGAGGGGGTCGTCACCTCGGTCGATATCACCCTCCCCGGGCGCGATTAGCCGCCGAAAAACACAGGAATGGATTCGGTTTTGGCCTCTCTTCCAGGTAGAATGACACTCGTGAAAGTTGCCGGAGAATCGGCACGTCTTCTTCTCCACCAGGTCCGCCATTTTTCGCTATTAGGAGGGTCGTGACGACCACTCGCGACAGTTACCAGGCCAGAGACATCACCGTCCTCGAAGGGCTCGAAGCAGTCCGACGCCGGCCGGGGATGTACGTCGGGTCCACCGGTCCCAGGGGTCTGCATCATCTCCTCTGGGAGGTAGTGGACAACTCGGTCGACGAGGCCATGGCGGGCCACTGCACCAAGATCACCGTCACTCTCCGACTCGACGGTGGGGTGGAGGTGGTCGACGACGGTAGGGGGATCCCCATCGACCGGGTCGAGAAGACCAAGCGCTCCGCTCTCACCACCGTGTTGACCACGCTCCACGCCGGTGGCAAGTTCGAGCAGGGGGCGTACACCGTCTCCGGTGGCCTGCACGGTGTCGGCCTCTCGGTGGTCAACGCCCTCTCCACCAGGCTCGAGGCGGAGGTGCGCCGGGAAGGCGGCCTCTACGTCCAGGAGTTCCAGGTCGGGTCGCCCAAGACGAAAGACCCCAAGAAGCTCCGTGACGCCAAGAGAAGCGGGACGACCATCCGTTTCTGGCCCGATCCCCAAATCTTCTCAGAGACGCTCGAGTTCGACTACGACATCGTCGCTTCCCGACTGCGTGAGACGGCGTTTCTCAACCGCGGCCTGCAGATCACCTTCGTCGATGAGCGAGGAGAGGAGCCCCGTACCGACAGCTTCCTCTACAGA
>Ga0256866_1000065_pt1 | contig 17325 bp, 12 predicted proteins | sample RVTome_16_FD_187338 | JGI IMG/M metagenome (GOLD analysis project Ga0256866, IMG submission 187338) | Soil microbial communities from uranium-contaminated site in the Upper Colorado River Basin, Wyoming, United States - RVT152D67 HiSeq ...
CAGCGATCGCCTTTCGGAACGCATCCGCCACCTGATCGGCCCCGAGGGACGAGCCACCGGTCAGAGGGTCGAAACGGGAGCTGCCCCGATTGATGGAACCCGTCCCGTAGATGAGCGCGACCTGCCGGCCCCGGCGATGGGGTCGCCCGGCCTTCTTCAGATATCGGTCGTGGAAGATGAACTTCGATCTCTCTCCAGCAGCCTCGAATGCCTCATCCCGGTATCCGATGTGGTCCACCAACCCGCCAGCGAGTGCCTCCTCGGTGGTGAGCGGCGATGTGTCTACGAGCGTCTCGACCGAGCCAGGATCCAGGCTCCGGTCGGCAGCTATCCCCTCGATGAGCTGAGAGAACCGGTCGCCGGCGACGGCCGCCAAGGCTTCTCGATGGGGATCGGTGAACCGAGCCTCAGTGAATTGGTACATGGCGGCCTTGTACTCCTTGCGATGGTCGAAGTCGGGGACGAGTCCGAATTTGTCGAACACCCCCCGTAGAAACCGGGCCCTGGCGACGAGACCCTGCACGGACAACTGTCCCATCGATTGCAGGTAGATCGTCTCGAAGGCGGCTGCGAGGTAGTAGTCGACCGTGGCGGTGCCCGACTCTCCGAACGCTTCGGCGAATGCCACGGTCTTCTTGTCCGACCGGCGGAACCGGTGAACCGCGTCGCGCAACTCCTGGGCATGGCCGATTTCGATTCCGCTATTGCCGAGACGTACCACCAGTCCGGAGATCCTCGGGTCGGCGGCTCCTCGATCGAGTGCATCCACCACGTCACGCAAGGCAACCGCATTGCGGGTCATCGCTTTCGAGATCGGGTCCGAGCCTCGTCTCTCCACGACACCGGCATCGAGGTCGATTTCGATGACCGAACCGTGGGGGATTCGACGTCTTATCAGGGCCACGATCCCGAAGATGGCGATGATCGCTCCGAAGAGGATGAGCACGGCCCACCACAGCTGCAGGGCGGCGACGGCCCATGCGATCAGGGTGATGACCAGAACCAGCGCGGCAACAGTGGCCACAAGCTGGAGAATTCGCGCGAGTTTCATGTGTCTTCCGGAGTAGGCGGCGGTATCGGGGCACGCATCCTACGGTGAGGCACATTGGCACAGCGTCGGTACGATCGATGTCCCGATGACCGCTCCGCTAAATCCCCTTCTGGACGGCTGGCGCCGCTCCACATTGCCCAAACCCGACTCGACGTGGGCTGTGGCGGCTGGGGGGCGTGCCTTTGCCCTGGCAGGTCTGTTCGAGAGTGTCGGGGAGACGATGCTCGTCGTGGTGCCCGGGGAGGCCGACGCCGAGGAGATGGTCGATGACCTCCGGCTGTTCATCGACGACGTCGTCTTCGCCCCCGCCTGGGAGACGCTGCCCTTCGAGCACGTCTCCCCGAACACAACGACCATGGGACGGCGGGCCGAGGCGAGACATCGTCTCAGTGCAGGTCCACCGGGTGTCGTCGTGGCGTCAGTGAGATCTGCAATCCAACGGCTCAGCATCTCACCGGTCGAGCCGTTCAGGCTCACAAAAGGCGATGACCACGACTTCAATGCCGTGACTGGTGACCTGGCCTCCCTCGGATACCAGCGAACCGATCGAGTCGAGACCCGCGGCGAGTTCGCGGTGAGAGGCGGCATCGTCGATCTCTTCCCGGCTCAAGGTGACCACCCGGTGCGTCTCGACTTCTGGGGTGACCAGGTGGAGGAGATCAGAGAGTTCTCCGTCGCTACTCAGAGATCGATGGACGCTCTTGCAGAGGTCGTCGCCTATCCGGCCAGGGAAGTCCGCCCGGACCTCGAGGTCCGGGAACGGGCCCGGCGACTCGTATCCCAGGCCCCGTGGGCCGCCTCGACCTGGGATCGGATCGCTGAAGGCCACCTGTTCCCGGGCATCGAGTCCTGGCTGCCCTGGCTCGCCGGTGAGCGTTGTCTCATCGACGAGTTGGCACCGCAGGGAGTCCTCGTGCTCGCCGATCCGGTACGGGCACTGGATCGATGTCGCGATCTGGTGAAGGAGGAGGCGGAGCTGGCCGCGGCTCTCGCTCCCACGTGGGGTGAGGCGGCGCCCGAGGCTGGAGACCATCCACCCCTCTACCTCGACCTCGAGTCCGCGAGCGGGCGGCGACCACACCTGCAGATGCCCACTGCCCCGATGCGACCCTCCGACGAAGTGCTCGAGATCACGAGCCTCGACGCGGTCGCAGGCGATCCCGCATCGGTCGCGTCGGCCCTCCGTCGTCTCATCACGAGGGGGATCACGACAGTCGTTGCCATGGACGGCGAGGTGCCAGCCGATCGGGTGGCACGGGCCCTATCGGACGAAGGTCTTGCTCTCGACAGGGTGGAGACGCTGTCTCGGATCGGCTCGGGCGTCATCCCCACCGGCATTCACAAAGGCTTCGTAGCGCCGTCGATCGGTGTCGCCGTACTCGGCGAGCAAGAGATCGCAGGTCGTCGCCGCGCTCATCGCAAGTCGGCTCGAGCCCGGTCTCAAACCCAACAGCAATACCGCGATCTCGACGAAGGTGACTACGTCGTCCACCACCAGCATGGCATCGGCCGGTTCGAAGGGTTGGTCTCCAGGACGATGGTCGGAGTGGAGCGCGACTACCTCGTCGTCGCGTACGCCGGATCCGACAGGCTCTACGTCCCGGTCGAGCAATTAGCCGCGGTCAAGAGATACACCGGTGGGGAGGCGCCACGACTCTCCCGGATGGGCGGCAAGGACTGGTCAGACCAGAAGGCGAGAGTGCGTAGAGAAGTTGCAGCGGTGGCCGCACGGGTGGTGGAACTGCATCGCCAGCGTGCCCTCGCCGCAGGTCATGCCTATGAGCCCGACTCCCCGTGGCAGCGGGAGCTCGAGGCGGCGTTCCCATTTGAGGAAACCCACGATCAGATGCGCTCGATCGCTGAGGTGAAGGCGGACATGGAGACCGAAAAGCCCATGGATAGGCTCGTTTTCGGCGACGTCGGCTTTGGCAAGACCGAGGTGGCGATTCGGGCTGCATTCAAGGCGGTCCACAGTGGGAAGCAGGTGGCCGTCCTCTGCCCAACCACGTTGTTGGCCCAGCAGCACCACCAGACCTTTTCCGAGCGATTCGCCCCCTATCCGGTGCGGGTCGAGGTGTTGTCCCGGTTCCTCACACCGAAACAGGCGCGAACCGTCATCGAGGGTCTGGGCACCGGCGAGGTTGACCTGGTCATCGGAACTCATCGGCTCTTGTCCGAAGATGTTCGTTTCAAGAATCTCGGTCTCCTCGTGATCGATGAGGAGCAGAGGTTCGGGGTTGGAGCCAAAGACGCCATAAAGCGACTTCGGGTCGGCGTCGACGTCCTCACCCTGACCGCAACCCCCATCCCGCGCACTCTGGAAATGGCATTGACGGGAATCCGCGACGTCTCTCACATCAGGACACCTCCCGAGGATCGCCATCCCATCCTCACCTACGTTGGGCCACACAACGACCAGGCGGTGTCGGCGGCGATCAGACGGGAGCTTCTGCGCGAAGGTCAGGTCTTCTACGTTCACAACCGTGTTCAGTCGATCGATCGGGCCGTCGCCAGACTTCGGGAGATGGTTCCGGACGCCCGCTATATGGTCGCTCATGGCCAAATGTCAGAGGGCCGGCTCGAGCAGGTGATGATCGACTTCTGGAATCACGCCTACGACGTGCTCGTGGCGACCACCATCATCGAATCCGGTCTCGACCTTCCCAAGGTGAACACGCTCATCGTCGAGCGTGCCGACCTCCTCGGGCTCGCCCAGCTCTACCAGCTCCGGGGACGAGTGGGACGGTCCAGCCAGCGGGCATACGCGTACCTCTTCCATCCACCCGATCAGTCGTTGTCCGAAGATGCGCATCGCAGGCTGGAGGCGATCGGCGAGGCGACCGACCTGGGGTCGGGATTCCAACTGGCGCTGCGTGATCTCGAGATCAGAGGCGCGGGTTCGATACTGGGAGAGGTCCAGTCGGGACACATCAATGCGGTGGGTTTTGAGCTCTATGCCGAGCTCGTTGCCGAGGCGGTCTCGGAAATGGAGGGCCGGCCCATCGAGGACACCGGTCCACCCGAAGTGCGAATCGACCTGCCCGTGGACGCCCATGTCCCTGAGACCTACATCACGGACCAGGAGCTCAGGCTCGAGGCCTACCGACGACTCGCCTCGGCAACCACCCACGAAGAGGTCGACGACGTCGTCGCCGAATGGATCGACCGGTTCGGGGAGCTACCCGAAGAGGCCGGGTCGCTCATCTCCCTGGCTCGGTTGCGGGTGGAAGCGATCAGGGTCGGTCTCACCGAGATCGTCAGACTTCGCAATGAAGTGCGGATGGGGCCCGTCGATCTCAAACCGTCTCAAGAGGTCCGTCTCGAGCGTCTCAAGCCTGGGGCGGTGCTCAGAGCGGCCGAAGGAGTCATCTTCATACCGGTTACCAGCCCCCTGGTCGATGACTTGATCGAGTTTGTAAAGAAGATGTGGGAAGAGTGAATCTCAGCTAGCCGGAACCCGGCCTCTACCATTTCGGGCGTCTTCCCTTGCAAAGGACTCACATGAAGAAACTCTTGTCCCTCCTTGTGCTCATGGCCGTGACGCTGGCCGCCTGTGGTGGCGGTGCCGGATCCACGACGGTGGCCGCCACCGTCGATGGCGCTGACATCACTGTCGGAGACGTCGAGTCTCTCATCGACTCGGGCGGGGCCACGGTGGCAGTCGATCAATTCGCCCAATATCTGGCCTTTGCCATCCAGTGGAACATTCTCTTCACGGCCGCCGAGGCCGACTACGACGTGACTGTGAGTGACGAGGATGTCGCTGCTGAGGCCGACCGGCTCTTCAACGAGCTGGGGACGGGTGACGAGACCCGGGAGGACTTCCTGTCATCACGAGGGGTGACCGAGGAGTTCCTCGTCAAGATCGCCGAGCAGAGCCTCATCGATCAGAGGGTCAGGGAGATCCTGGTCAACGAGGCGCCCGAGCCTACTGCCGAAGAAATCGAACAGGCCCGGATGGATGCCGCGGTCTCTTTGACCTCTGTCTGTGCGTCGCACATCCTCGTGGAGACCGACGCAGCGGCCACCGACGCGATGACCCGTCTCGACGACGGTGAAGTGTTCGCCGACCTCGCAACGGAACTGTCGACCGATACCGGTTCAGCCACCAACGGCGGAGATCTGGGCTGCACTTCTCCCTCGGACTATGTCGAGTCATTCCAAGATGCCGTGTTGCAAGCGCCCGTCGGTGAGGTCTATCCGGAGCCGGTTGAGAGCCAGTTTGGCTTCCATATCATCCTGGTCACCGAACGCACCGAACCGGGAGCCGATGAGCTGCCCACAGACGAGGAGCTGATGTCGAGCGTCATCGAGCAGACGGTGGTGTCCGATGTCGAGACCTGGTTCTTCGATTCGATGGAGGCCGCTCAGGTCACGGTGGCCGATGAATACGGTACGTGGACACCTGTGCCGCCTTCGGTGACACCGCCCACCGACGGTGCCGGCACGACACCGACCACACCCAACACAAGTCCGACAACGACACCCGCCACGACCACCACCACGATCGGGTGATCACCATCACCGGCTTCGGCCCTGGCGGATTCGACCGGGTCCCGGAGCCGGTGAAGACTTTGCTGCTCGACCCAGGGCGTACCGTGATCGCCCGTACCGTCCACCATCCCGCAGCGGAGGAACTGGCACGACTCCGCGCCGTCGTCTTTTGCGACGACCTATACGAAGAGGCCGACGCTTTTGACGACGTCTACGCGTCCATTGCCGACCGGGTGGTCGAGGCTTCCTCCACCGGGCCCGTGGTATATGTGGTGCCGGGCAGCCCGATGATCGGGGAGTTCGCGGTCCGCCGGATCCGTCAGCTCCACGGCGACGTGGAGATCATCCCTGCGGAATCGTTTGTCGACGCGGTGCTCGACACCGTGGCCTATGACCCTCTGGACCGCGGTCTGCAGATCCTGAACGGCCACGACCTGCCCGATCCACTGATTGTGGACAAGCCCACAATCATCGGTCACCTGGATCGTGACGAGGTTCTGGCCGACGTGCTGGATGCCCTGGCAAGGGTCATGCCTGAAGAGACCGAGGTCACGCTGCTGGCCGGCTTGGGCGCACCGAACCACTCCACCGTCACCGACCGGTTAGACGCCATCGGCCTCGAGCTTGCCGGTTTTCGCACATCGTTGTTCATCGACTCTCCTCCGGGTGGTCTCGTGGGCGCGGTCCAAGTGATGCGTCGGCTTCGGGAGGAGTGTCCGTGGGATCGTGAACAAACCCACCGGAGCCTCGTTAAGAACCTGGTCGAGGAGGTATACGAGCTGATCGAGGCCATTGGGCGGCTACCCGAACGAGGAGTCGACTTTGTGGCATATTCGGAGGTCGAGGACGAACTGGGTGATGTCCTCTTGCAGGTGCTCTTTCACGAGGCGATCGCCCGCCAGGCGGGCGCGTTCGACATCGACGGCGTTGGCGAAGTGTTGCGCCAGAAGCTGGTCCGACGTCACCCGCATGTGTTCGGTGACGTCGACATCTCCGAACCGAGTGAGGTCAAGGAGAATTGGGACCGGATCAAAGAAGAAGAGAGAGGCGGTCGTGCCAGCTCGATTCTCGATGGTGTCCCTCAAGGCCTGCCCGGAATCCAGCGAGCAGCCAAGATCCAAAACCGCGCCGCAAAGGTCGGGTTCGACTGGGAACATGCCGGTCAAGTGACGCCCAAGGTGCGCGAGGAGCTCGAAGAGCTGGAGGCGGCAATGATCGATCATGGAGATGTCGAAGCGGAGCTGGGTGATGTCCTCTTCTCCGTGATCAATGTCGCCCGTCATCTTGGAGTGGACCCCGAGCTGGCACTACGTCGCTCCACATCCACGTTCGAGGATCGCTTCCGGCGCATGGAACAGGACGGTCCACTCGACGGTCTCGACCTCGACGATCTCAACCGCCGCTGGGAGAAAGCAAAAGGAGTGGTCGACCCATAGCCCGGGAAAAACCCGTCACCCTGTTAGCTTGGCGCGGCCAGGCAAAGCGGATCCATGAGCACCACCATCGAGCGAGTTCACGCACGACAGGTACTCGACTCCCGGGGTAACCCCACAGTCGAGGCCGAAGTCTTCACCGCCGAAGGGTTCGGGCGCGCCATCGTGCCCTCGGGTGCCTCCACCGGGACGCTGGAAGCAGTTGAGTTGCGTGACGGTGACGACGACTACGGAGGCAAGGGCGTGATGTCCGCGGTCAATCACGTCAACAACGAGATCGCCGGCGCGATCACGGGCTGGGATGTCACCCGCCAGGAGCGGATCGACCAGGCCATGAACGATGTCGACGGCACCAACAACAAGGGAAAGCTCGGGGCCAATGCCATCCTCGCCGTGTCCATGGCTGTCGCCCGAGCCGCCGCAGCCAGCGTGGGACTGCCTCTTTACAGGTATCTTGGAGGGCCCGCCGCCCGTGTTCTCCCCGTGCCCTGTCTCAACGTTCTCAACGGTGGCGCTCACGCTGCCAACTCCGTCGATATCCAGGAGTTCATGCTGGTCCCTGCGGGGCTTCCCTCCTTTTCGGAGGCCCTGCGCGCCGGTGTCGAGACCTATCACGCATTGAAACGAGTTATCGCCGGGCGTGGTCTCTCCACGAATGTCGGTGACGAGGGTGGCTTCGCCCCGGACCTGCCCACCAACGAGGCCGCCATCGAATTGCTCATCGAAGGGATCGAGGCCGCCGGGTACCAGCCGGATGAAGAGATCGCCATCGCCCTCGATGTCGCCGCAACTGAGATCCACCGTGAGGGCCGATACACACTTGAGGGTCGGGACCTCAAGTCCGAAGAGATGATCGATTTCTTGGTCCGTCTCGCCTCGGATCATCCTCTCGTCTCGATCGAGGACGGCATGTCCGAAGACGACTGGGAGGGATGGTCCGCCCTAACCGAGCGAATAGGTTCCGGCATGCAACTCGTCGGCGACGACCTATTCGTCACCAATGCGGATATCCTTCGCCGCGGGATCGAGGAGAAAGCGGCCAACTCGATCCTGATCAAGGTAAATCAGATCGGCTCGGTGTCGGAGACTCTTCACACCATGGAGGCGGCGGAGAAGGCCGGCTATTCCCAGATGGTCAGCCATCGCAGCGGTGAAAGCGAGGACACATTCATCTCCCATCTCGCCGTCGCCACCAATGCCGGTCAGATCAAGACAGGCGCCCCGGCTCGCGGGGAGCGGACCGCCAAGTACAACCAGCTGCTGCGCATCGAGGAGCGGCTCGGTGATGAGGCCAGATACGCCGGCTGGGATGCATTCCGGAGGAAGCGATGACGTTGATTCGCCGGCCCGGCGCAGCCGCGGTCACACTCCTCTTTCTCCTCATGGGAGCGGCATTCCTCACCCAGGTCGTTCCCTATCGACAGATCATCGAGACCCAGCGTGAGGTGGCGACTGCCCGGGCCGAGTTGAAATCACTGGAAAGCGAGAATGCGGAGCTCGGAGCGGATGTCGCCGCTCTACAGACCGATGCCGAGATCGAGAGGCTGGCCCGCGAGAAGCTTGGTTATGTTCGTCCCGGTGAAAAGGCATACGTGGTCCTCGACCCTCCCGGCACCCAAGACCACGAACCGGCCGAACCGGCTCCGGCGCCGTTGGAGAAGACCTGGGTGGAGAACATCTGGGAGTTCGTCACCGGGGCGGATTTGAGTCGTTGACATGGGAGAGACCGATGACCGCGAGGTCATCGAGATCCAGCTGGGTCGTCCCCTTCGTTCCCGGTCGGAGGTAGTGGTTCGTTGCCATCTTGGTCTCCCCGTCGCAGTTCGGGTGCCGCCCCATCTAGAGGATGGGACACCGTTCCCCACTCTGTACTGGCTCACCTGTCCATTGGCCACGACTCGCATCGGAAGACTCGAAGGCGCCGGTGGGGTGAAGCGAATGGAGTCCAAGACGGCAGCAGACCCAGAATTCGCCGCCGCTCTAGAGAAAGCTCACCTGGACTATGCCGCCGAGCGAGACGCTCTAGTTACGCACGACGACGCGCCTCGCCCCTCTGGCGGGGTGGGGGGTAGCGCCCGCGGGGTCAAGTGCCTGCATGCCCACTTCGCCCACCATGCCGCCGGTGGCGAGAATCCCGTGGGTGAGTTGGTGGCGGGTTGGATCGGGCCACTTGACTGCGAGGTTCGCTGTGTGGTGGAAGGCGCGATGAATCCGGAGTGGGTCAACCGCCCGTGAGAGTGGGTGTCGTCGATATCGGCACCAATTCGATGCGTCTCCTGATCCGCGACGACGACCGGGAGTATGGGCGATGGGTGGAGGTGACCGGTCTGGGCAAGGGAGTCGACCAGACCAAACAACTCTCCCAGGACGCGATGGAGCGCACGCTTTTGGTCTTGCACAGGTTCGGGGAGCAGATGACAGCTCTCGGAGTGGAGCAGCGAAAAGCGGTGGCTACCTCGGCCGCCCGCGAGGCGCTCAACCGTGAGGAGTTCCTGGATCGAGCGGAAGCTGCGCTGGCAGTCCGGCCAGACGTCATCTCTGGGGTCGAGGAGGGTCTTCTCGCTTTCGATGGCGCCACGTCTGATCTGGTGGTGCCTGACCCCATCCTGGTCACGGACATCGGCGGGGGAAGCACCGAGCTCGTGATGTACGACACCGTCTTCTCCGTGGCCATGGGCTCGGTTCGTCTCACCGATCGGATGAGTGACGTCTACCCATTGCCCGAGAAGGATTGGGAGATGGCGATGGAGATGGCCTGGGATGCCTTCCGGGACATCGCCAACGACGAGCTCGTCACCCACGTCGGAGTCGCCGGCACGTGGACCAGTCTCGCCGCCATCGCCCAGGACCTTCCACGCTACGACTCGCGGAAGGTGCACGGCTACGTCCTCCACGAACTCGAGCTGGACCGCGTCATCGACATGCTGTGTGACATGACTCTCCAAGAGATCGAAGCCATCCCCTCACTCGACCCAAAGCGCGCTCCGGTGATTCGGGCCGGGGCAATGGTTGCTCACGCGGTCACCGGTGTGTTGCACATCGAAGAGACCATCATCTCCGAGAGAGACACCCTCGACGGTCTCGCCATGCGTCTCCTCGACGTAACCTGAACACCGTTCTGTGCGGGTTTGTTACGCGTCACGCGTAACAAACCCGCACAGAACGGTCGAAACCGGGCCCGGGTGGCGGAATTGGTAGACGCGAGGGGCTTAAACCCCCTTGAGCCGCGCAGGCTCGCGTGGGTTCGAATCCCACCCCGGGCACGAAGAGAGCCCCCGGTCATGGTGACCGGGGGCTCTCTTCTCCTTAAAGGACGTGGGACCCGGGCCGGTGGGTGGGGGAGGGGAGAGGAACCGGGCCCGGGTCCCACGAAGACACGGGTGATTGAACTCAAGGTCTCATGTTGGAGACATTGCCCTCCTCGACAACCCGTTCACCGGAATTGTACTGGCTCGTCGTCGACAACCAATTCCTCCCAGTTGCTATTTCCTGGTGACAAACAGACCGCTACCTTCGGGTCTTGGTGTTGCATCGACATGGCTGAATACCCATCCGAGTACGAGCTCGACGTGGTGCTTCGTGACGGCGGCGGAGCCCGGGTCCGCCCGATCCGCCCCGCGGATGGGGACCTGGTCAAAGCATTCTTCGAGAAGCTTGGCCCCGAATCGCGCTATTACCGCTTCTTCCAGGTGAAGAACACCCTCGAGCCCAAAGAAATCGAGCACTTCACGAACGTCGACTACGACGACCGCATGGCTCTCATCGCGATGCACGACGGTGAGATGATCGCCGTCGGGAGATATGACCGTGAGGCGGGGCACTCCGACCGAGCCGAGGTGGCCTTTGCCGTCGTCGACGACCAGCAGGGACGGGGGCTGGGCACGAAGCTCCTGGAACTGCTTACCACCCATGCACGGTCCCACGGCATCAATGGCTTCCGTGCCTTCGTCCTGGGGGACAATCGTCAGATGATGCGGGTCTTCCGCAACTCGGGCTACGAGTTGGCCCGAACTCTCGACTCGGGCGTCTTCACCGTTGACTTTCCCACCATTGAATCTGAGCAATCATTGGCAATCGAGGCCGACCACGAGAAGCGAGCGGTGGCTGCGTCGCTGTTGCCGCTGTTCTTCCCGCGGTCGGTCGCTGTGATCGGGGCGTCCACCGACAGCACATCCATTGGCGGCAAGCTGTTCAACAACATCCTCGCCGAGGGATTCTCCGGCCCCCTGTACCCGGTCAACCCCACTTCAAAGGTGGTCCGTTCTGTCAAGGCCTATCCCAAGATCGGCGACGTTCCCGACGAGATCGACCTCGCCTTCGTGGTCGTCCCGCAACGTTTTGTGCTCCAGGTGGCCCGGGAGTGTGCCGACGCCGGCGTTCGGGGCATCGTGGTGATCTCCGCCGGGTTCTCTGAAGTCGGTGGGGAGGGGTCGGAAGATGAGAGGCGCCTCCTCGAGATCGTGAGACAGTCGGGGATGCGGATGGTGGGGCCGAACTGCATGGGTTTGCTCAACACGTCGAGCGCGGTACGTCTCAACGGGACTTTTGCTCCGGTCTACCCGCCGGCGGGGAATGTCGCCATGTCATCGCAGTCGGGGGCGCTCGGCATTGCCATCCTCGACTACGCCACCCGTCACAACATCGGCATATCGCAGTTCGTCTCCGTGGGAAACAAGGCGGATGTGAGCGGAAACGATCTCATCATGTCCTGGGAGGATGACCCGCAGACCGACGTGATAACCCTCTATCTGGAATCGTTCGGCAACCCGGTCAAGTTCTCCCGCATCGCCCGACGAATCGGGAAGAGAAAGCCGATAATTGCGGTCAAATCGGGACGCACTGCTGCGGGGAGCCGTGCGGCCTCGTCGCATACCGGTGCCCTGGCCTCCTCGGACGAGGCGGTCGATGCTCTGTTTCGACAGGCCGGGGTCATCCGGGTCAACACCATCGAGGAGCTGTTCGACACTGCCAGTCTCCTCGCCAACCAGCCCGTGCCTGGGGGGAGACGGGTTGGGATCGTCACCAACGCCGGCGGACCCGGGATCCTCGCTGCGGACGCCTTGGAGGCCACCGGTCTCCACCTCCCCGAGCTGTCTGAGGAACTCCGAGGTCAGATCGCCGCCAGGCTTCCTCGGGAGGCCTCGACCCGTAATCCCGTCGATCTGATCGCGTCCGGCGGGCCTGCCGAGTTCGAACATGCCACTTCGTTGCTTCTCGATTCCGGCGAGGTCGACTCGGTGATGGTCATCTACGTGCCCACAACCGAAGGAGGGGCGACCGGAGTCGCCCGTGCCTTGCGCGACTGTCAGGAGAAACACGTTGGGGATGTCACGCTCCTCACGGTCTTCATGCAGGAAGGCGGTGCCGGTGATCAATTGGCCGGTGGGCCCGACCACCGATCGATCCCGACATACACATTCCCCGAAGCCGCCGCGCATGCTCTGGCGCGCGCGGCCCGCCATGGGGAGTGGCGTAGCCGCGAGCCGGGAGAGTCGCTCGAGCTCGACACTGACGTCGTCACACGTATCCGCGATGTCATCGAGCCCGCACTGCAACGTCTCGGCGATGGCGGTGGCTGGCTCGATCCCGACGAGATCGATGAGTGTCTGCAAGCGGCAGGGCTGAGGACCCCGGTGACCCGGATCACCTCGTCGGTCGACGAAGCAAAGACCGTCTCATCTGAGATCCCGGGGCCGGTGGTGCTCAAGGTGATCAGCGGGGATGCCCTCCACAAGTCCGATGTGGGTGGCGTGGTCCTCGGCGTCCAGGGAGACGAGGCGGTCGAGGAGGCATACCAACATGTCACGTCGGCAGTAGCCGGCTTCGACGGAGTCCTCGTCCAGGAGTACATCCCGGGTGGGCACGAGGTCCTCATCGGGATGGCTCACGACCCGAACTTCGGGCCGATGATCGTGTTCGGTCTGGGCGGGGTCTACGTGGAGTTGCTCAAGGATGTGGCCTTCCGCCTGCAGCCGATAACCGATGTCGATGCCGGCGAGATGATCAGAGAGACCAAGAGCTTCCGATTGCTCGAGGGCTATCGCAACAACCCCAAAGGCGACGTGGAAGCACTGGAGAGGGCCCTGCAGAGGGTGTCGGCTCTCATCTGGGCGGTGCCCGAACTCATGGAAATGGATCTCAATCCGGTGAAAGTGCTCTCCCCGGGAGAGGGGGTAGTCGTCGTGGACGCGCGGATGAGGATCGAGCCGGTCGCACCTGCCCGGCGTCCTTCGATGCGAGATCTACCCGGGGTCACCACCAACCCGCCCGTATAGGGTCCCCTCCTATGGAATTCGTCCAAGTAACCACAGAAGGTCCGGTCGCACTCGTCCGTCTCGATCGCCCCCCGGTCAACGCCCTGTCGGAGCAGGTTGCGATCGAACTCCAACAGGCTTTCAGCGAGTGTGAGGACCCCGCCATCAGGGCCGTGGTGGTCACCGGACAACCCCATTTCGCTGCCGGGGCGGACATCAAGGGATTCAAGGAGACCTTCGACTCGGGGGGCCGGGAGACCACGGCCTCGACACTCCTCGAGGCCATCGCCAAACTCGATTCCCTGGCCAAGCCCACAATCGCTGCCATACATGGCTACGCACTCGGTGGCGGTTGTGAGCTGTCGCTTGGTTGTGACTTTCGCTACATGGCCGATGACGCCAGGATCGGCCAACCCGAGGTGTTGCTTGGTCTCATTCCGGGTGCCGGAGGCACCCAGCGTCTGCAACGAATAGTTGGTTTCCAGAAAGCAAAAGAAATCGTCTACAGCGGCCGGCAAGTGGGCGCCGAGGAGGCCAGCGCCATCGGGTACGCCGACAAGGTGCTCCCATCCGACGAAGTGCTCGACACCGCCATGAGCGACGCCGCCGGGTGGGCGACCAAGGCCACACGCGCAATCGCCGAGGCCAAGAAGGCTCTCGCCGCGGGGAGGGGTGTACCCCTCGACGAGGCGTTGGCCTTGGAACATGCTGGGTTCCAGGCCAGCTTCGCCACCGCCGACGCCATTGAAGGTGTCAACGCCTTCATCGACAAACGCGAAGCCGGTTTCAAGGGGAGGTGAGAGACTCCTCGAGACGGCGCAGGTTGCCACGCCAGAGACCGGCGAGGCCGGGTCGGGCCAGGCGGGCGGTCACCGGACCCCCGAGCCACCAAGGAAAGGTCAGGTCCTCGTTCCACGACACGACTGTTTGCCCATCCTCCGGCTCGGCGCGCAGTGTGCCCCGGCCCGTGACCAAGCCCCGATGGACCACCTCGATGGATCGTCCTTCCTCCCATCCCACGACTTCCATGACGTCGATGGTGCGGAGTGGGCCCACCACGGTTTTTACCTCCATTCGGGTTCCCTCGCCCTGACGTTGGTCGCCTTTGAAGACGATCCACTTGGCATCTTTCATCCACGTGGGGTGAGAGCCCAGGTCGGCGATCGCTGCCCACACCCGGGACTGAGGGACTGGCATCGTCCTCGAAACCACTATGCGTGTCATTGCGCTCCGTGCGACAATATCCCGGTGATGATCTACCTCGATCATGCTGCAACTACTCCGATGAGACCTGAGGTCTGGTCCGCCATGGCGCCGTTCGCCAGCGACGCATTCGGCAATCCGTCCGGAGTGCATGGGGTCTCCCGTACGGCGAAGAACGCTTTGGAGGAGTCCCGGGAGAGGATCGCCGCCATCATCGGGGCCCAACCCTTGGAGGTCGTCTTCACCTCAGGTGGCACCGAAAGCGACAACCTTGCAATCAAGGGCGCTGTGCTCAACAGCGCCCCCCGTCAAGGTCTGGTGACCACTGGGATCGAGCACGAGGCTGTCTTGGAGACTGCAGACTTCCTCAAGCGGCTCGGGATGCCAGTGACCATCGTCGGCGTCGACTCGGAAGCCCGGGTGGACCCCATGGAGATCGCGGGTGCCGTCAATGACGACACGGCGGTGGTCTCGGTCATGATGGTCAACAACGAGACGGGCACCGTTCAAGACATCGCCGCCATATCCAGGGTCGTGAAGACCCTCCACCCCCACGTCCTTTTGCACACCGACGCGGTGCAGGCGTTCGGCTGCGAAGCCATAGATGTCGATGCACTAGGAGTCGATCTTTTGACCATCTCCGCCCACAAGTTCGGCGGACCCAAGGGCTCAGGCATCCTATACGTTCGCAACGGGACCGCCCTGGAGCCGGTTATCCACGGCGGCGGTCAGGAATTGGGGAGACGATCGGGAACTCACGACGTCGCTTCTGCCGTCGGTATCGCGGCTGCGGCCCAGGCCGCCCTTGACGATCGGGATCGTTTCGAGACCGAGATCAAAGCGATACGCGATCACATGGAGCAGCGTGTTGTCGCTGTAGTCGAGGATGCCGTGGTCAACACACCGAAGACGGGGCGGTCCAGCCACCATCTCAATGTCCGGTTTCCCGGCGTACGCAACGAGACTTTGCTCATGCTCTTGGATCAAAGTGGCGTCGCCGCATCTGCAGGCTCTGCGTGCCAGTCGGGCGCGGCCACCGTCTCGCATGTGCTCGAGGCCATGGGGCTGACTCCTGATCAGGCCCGGGAAAGCGTGCGGTTCACTTTCGGGTGGACCTCAACGATGGAAGAGGTCGACCGGGCCGCCACGATCGTCAGCGACATCGTCTCCCGGCTCAGGTGACCCGGTGAAGGTTTTGGTCGCGATGTCGGGGGGAGTGGACTCCTCGGTGGCCGCCGCCCTGATGAGCGATGCCGGCCACGACGTAATGGGAGTCACCCTCAAGCTCTGGTCCGGGCCCAATGGTGAGGCACCCACTGCTGGCTGCTGCACCGTCTCCGATGCCGAAGACGCCCGACGTGTCGCCGCTCAACTCGACATCCCCTACTACGTCCTCGACCACACCGACGACTTCCGTGACGGCGTCGTCGATCGATTCGTCCACGACTATGCCACCGGGAGGACTCCGAATCCCTGCATCGAATGCAACCGGACGGTCAAGTTCGACCGTCTCCTCTCCCGACTCGACGACTTCGGATGTGATGTCTTGGTGACCGGGCACCACGCTCGCAGTCGGGAGGTCGACGGCCACTGGCAGTTGCTGCGGGGCAACGATGCCGCCAAGGATCAGTCGTATGTGCTCTCGATGCTCACCCAGCGAGAGCTTTCCAGAACCCGCTTCCCGGTGGGCGAGTTGACCAAGCAGCAGGTCCGTGAGATTGCCGCCGAAATGGGCATGAGGACCGCCACCAAGCCAGAGTCGATGGACATCTGTTTCGTCGGTGAACGCGATTACCGCGGCTTCCTCCACGACGTGGCGCCCCAAGTTTTCGCCCCTGGTTGGGTCGTCGACTCCGAGGGACGCGAGCTGGCAGAACACGAGGGCGTTGCCGGGTTCACAATCGGCCAGCGGCGTGGGCTGGGCGTGGCACTCGGCGAGCCTCGCTTCGTGATTCGAATCGAGCCCGGCACATCTACGGTCGTTGTTGGTCGTCGGGACCAGCTCGATATCCGCAGGGTCGGGCTGGAACAGTTGACCTGGACCCGGGGCTCCGGCGCCGATGGGCCGGTGATGGCTCAGTATCGAGCGCATGGCGAGAAGGTCCCCGGCTGGCTAACCGACTCCACACTGGTCTTCGATGAGCCACAGGAGGCCGTGGCACCGGGTCAGACAGTCGCGTTTTACGACGGCGACGCTGTTCTCGGCGGGGCCCTCATCGTCTCCACCCATTGACCGTGCCCCAAGAAACACGAGCCGTCATTTTCGGCCGCGATGCCGGTACCTACGACGAGGCTCGTCCCGGCTACCCGCCGGCGGCAATCGAGCACATCACTGCGTCGACGCATGCCTTTACCGCCCTCGAAGTGGGTGCGGGAACCGGCAAGGCGACGGCCGAATTCGCCCGGGCCGATCTCGAGCTCACCTGTTTGGAGCCGTCACCGCAGATGGCGGAGATCCTCGACGCCAGGGGGCTTCCCGGGGTCGACGTGGTCATCGCCAGCTTCGAAGACTGGGACGGTATGTCCGACTCGGTGGATCTGATCTATGCCGCTCAGGCATGGCACTGGGTTGACAAAGAGGTCGGGTTTGCCAAGGCGCTGACCATCCTCCGCCCCGGCGGAGTCCTGGCTCTGTTGTGGAACATCCCCGTCGATCGCTATGGCTCCCATCGCCAGTTGTACGCCCGCCACGCCCCGGAACTGCTCGCCGAGAAAGACGAGAGGATCAATCGTCGTGACGATCACGATTGGTGCGTAGACATGGAAGAGGCCGGATTTGTAACCACCGAGCGGTTTACACACAGATGGTCGGAGGAGCTGACCGCCGACCGATATCGTGCCCTCTTCTCGACGTACAGCGACCACATGATGCTGGACGAGTCCAGGCGAA
>Ga0256866_1000068_pt1 | contig 17070 bp, 20 predicted proteins | sample RVTome_16_FD_187338 | JGI IMG/M metagenome (GOLD analysis project Ga0256866, IMG submission 187338) | Soil microbial communities from uranium-contaminated site in the Upper Colorado River Basin, Wyoming, United States - RVT152D67 HiSeq ...
TTTTATTATTATTATTATTATTACAGTATAATAATAAAAAATAGAGGTAAGACAGACAAGATTATAGGAAAGATTTCTAAATTTAGTAAATTGAAATATGTCATTGCCATGATAATAAATGGATTTAGATACAAATCAAATAGATATGCTAAGCCTGACGTAACAATAGCTAACATTACAGTTATAATGATTATTATTACGACATTTTGTATTTGTCCCATTTAAAGACACTACTTTCCCTTTTTTATTCAATAAATTATTTAAGATTTCCATGCTATATCCAATATTTGGAGTCTTTGATTTACTGTTCTACTTAGTACAAAAAGCAGATCCGAAAGTCTATTCAAATATATGAGAACCAGATTGTTAATTATATCTTTCAACAATAATTTTGAAACGTTGGTTTCTGCTCTTCGTGTGATGCTTCTAGCAATATGGAGAGTAGAGGATTCAACAGAACCACCTGGTAGAATAAAATAGGTAATAGGAGATAATTCTTTTTGATAGTTATCTATATCATTTTCCAATACTGTAATCATAGTAGATTGAACTCTTAAAGAAGTAGACTTTGAAAGGTCTGGATCAGCTAAATCAGAGCCTATAATGAATAACTCATTTTGAATTCTATTAAGCGTAATTATAATATCGGAAAAAGATTGATTATTGTTATTATTATTAGTTTTATTCTGTGACAAAAGAGATATTGATAAACCGATATATGAATTCAGTTCATCTATTGAGCCGTAGGCAATTATTCTAATATCACTCTTTGGAATTCTTTTTCCATCAATAAGTCCTGTTAAACCCTTGTCTCCGGTTTTAGTATATATTTTCATATATAACTAAATCTGGATTCAGAGAAATAATATCCTATACTTTAACTAACTAATTAATTAGTAAGAATGTACTTCAGCTTTATGCTCTCTTAGATATTTCTTCTTCTTGAACCTTTCATTGCATTTGTCACATTTAAAAGGTTGATCAAATTCCAAGAGAAATCGTTGTTTTCTCTCTTCAGCAGTTTCGATGAGCTGATTGGGTTTAGGATTAGGAGAATTATTCATTATGATTTCTCCTAGAAAATTATTTTTAATCTTTATTTAGTTTTAGAAAAATAGTTATGTTAGATTGATTATGTAAAAAATTACATATTTTTTTTATGAATATTTTTTATTAATTAGCAATAGCAATACCTACAAAATAGAATATATATTGAGTCAATTTAAATGAATATTCAATGCCGTCGTAGCTCAGCCTGGGAGAGCACTCGACTTGATTGATTATATATAATTATTCAAGGGTGAAGCTGAAGACCGAGCTGTCGTGAGCTCAAATCTCACCGACGGCATTAATTTATATTATATCATAGAATTTAGAAATATCGTATTATTGGAAAGCATAATACAAATATTTAGAAGAATATTTTGTTCGCATGACGATTCCTTTTCCTTTAGAGTGTATAATGATTTTGATTTTAGCGAATATAACAAATGCACAAAATGTGGTAAAATACTTGGCTATTTCAAGGGATTTGATGAGGATCTAAGAGGATGATTTGAATTGGTACTTAGGATCAATCTTCAAATCTTAATAATTAGTTGGTGGTTGGGTGCAGCTACAGCATTGCTCTCATTTTTACTTCCGATATATACTCATCATATTATAGTTGGAGGAATTGGATGGTCGATAATTTCTATCAGTACTATACTTATAATTTATCAAATAAAGAAGATAAAAGAAGAAGATAAAAGAACTAAAGCGCTATAAAACAAAATTAAAGGCTTTCTTTTCCGCCTTGTTCCTCTATTACTACAAGAGTAACAGTAGATGTAATGCCTGGCACTTTTCTTATTTTGTTTGTTATAGTATTATTCATAGATTCTGTATCATTAGATCTAACCTTTACGAAAACATCATGAACTCCATAAGTTCCCCTTACCTCTTTGACATCTGGCAAATTTGTTAATTCACTGATAATTTTTTCCTCAGAACCTAATGTACAATTAACTAAAATATATGCTGTTGGCATAGCTTCATTTAGATTTATTAATATTTTAGTTTTGTTTTTTTTAGCAATTTATAACATATAGAATAATAAATTTTTAGTTAAATTAGCAATAAAATTAATAATTATTACACACTATTACAAATCTATATGTATTGAAAATTATAATTTGATAACATGAGATTACCTCTGAAAGATAGCGATTATTTCGTTATAAGGGTTAATGAAACTGTTAAAACCATTGATGAAGAATTCTTTAATTTTTTAAAGCCAAAATTGCAAATGAAGAAAGTTGATGTAATGTTAGGAGATGGGACAATAACAAATGCAGAAACTTTTGATCTCACAGAAATTACAAATGAATTCAGACGAATTTTACAAAGTCTTAAAGATTGGGCTTTTACAGATATTTCAGATTCTAAAACCGAAGATTTGTATAGATTATATTTTCAAATAACATGTAATGTTGATAAATTTTACATATATGGATATTTTGGAATACAATTTCATGCTTTGCATTATTACAAATTAGATAAAGAAGTTATAAACATTCAGAAAGAATTGATAAAATTAAATCATGATGTATCAGATTCTTTTATTTCACTTGCTAACAAAGGAAATGCCATAATAGAAGAGGAATTACGAAGGCAGGGATTAGATAACCTATCATTTGAAGAATTATTTACTAAAATATATGAAAATAGTAATTTAATGGACAATCTTGAACAGAAAGTTTTAAAACTAGAAAAACGATTTCCTGTAGTTCAAGATAGTGAAAATAAAAGAGAACAATTGATTTCAGAATTAAATGATATGATTATTAAATTATATCACATAATACCTGTTAAAATCGACTACAATAGACTAATGCAAGGAGAGGAAGGAGTTATATCATATTTTGAAATTGAAACTATTAAGAATAAAAAAACCGGAAAACGAGAGCCATATCTTGATACTAAAAAATTTAACAAAGAGATAACTGAAATTGTAACTAGTAAATTAAAGGAAATAGCATTCTCATTGAAGGAATTAAGAACTAATACTAATAAGAAAGTTGATGAAGACATAAAAATTAATACAGATGAGATTTACTAATAGTATATAACAAATAGTATAAAGAAATAGCAAATTATAATTACAATTAATATATGTAATCTAAGATATAATAATGAATAATGAATTAAATTTAGAAACAAAAAACTTACCTACTTATGATGAAATAATTAAAGGTAGAGAATTATTAAAAAATTTTGTAGGTAAGACTCCTCTTTATAAATCAAATACTTTTTCTAATTTAATTGGTACAAATATTTTCTTAAAAAATGAGGCTTTTCAAAAAACGGGATCGTTTAAGGTAAGAGGAGCTCTTTACAAAATAAATTCTCTCTCTGAAGAGGAAATAAAATATGGGATAATAGCTGCTTCTGCAGGGAATCATGCACAAGGTGTAGCTTATGCAGCAACTATTAGAAAGATTCAATGTACAATAGTAATGCCAATAAGTGCATCTCCAGCAAAGATTGCGGCTGTAAGATCATACAATGCACAAGTTATTCTCAAAGGTAATGATTATGACGAGGCATGGATAGCAGCTAAAGAGATAGCTCGAAATAAAAATAAGACAATTATTCCTGCATTCGATGATCCAGAGGTAATAGCAGGACAAGGTTCAATAGGATTAGAATTATTAGAGGATTTACCAGATTTAGATGAAGTTTATCTTCCTGTTGGTGGTGGTGGGTTAGCCGCAGGAGTTGCCATTGCTATAAAATCAAAAAAAAGAAATATCAAGATAATTGGGGTAGAATCTAAAGCTTTTCCAGCAATGAAAGAATCTATTGAAAAAGGATCACTTCAAACAAAAAAAGGAGAATTTACAATTGCAGATGGAATATCAGTAAAATCTCCCGGAAAATTAACCTTTGAGATAGCAAAAAGATATTTGGATGATATTGTATTGATTGACGATGATTCGATTGTTAAAACTATGTTTTTATTAATGGAACGATCCAAACTAGTAGTAGAACCTGCAGGTGCTGCAAGTCTTGCATATTTACTAACTAATGGACATAAAAATAAAAATAAAAAAATAATATCAATTTTATCAGGTGGTAATGTAGATATGTACTTACTTGGACAAGTAGTAGCAAAAGGTCTTTTACAAATGAATAGATTGTTAAAAATATTTATTCAATTGCCAGACAAACCAGGAGCATTAAAGACAGTAGTAGATGGTATTTCAGATTTAAATGTAAATATTGTAGAAGTAGTTCACGATAGGCTTAGTGCCAATATATCTGCAGGAACTGCAGGTGTTTATCTAAGTTTGGAATTGGAAAATGCGAAACACTGTGAACTTTTAATTAGCTTAATGAAGAAAAAGGGTATTGATTTTCAAATAATTACCTAACAGATAAATAAATAAATAAATAAATAATATAATTATTTAAATAATTTGTTATCAAATATAAATAAAAGTAATGAGATCTATTAAATTAATAATAGTCGATCTATAATATTTTTGGGATCCATTTTTTGTTCAATTCCAAAAGCAATAGCTACTAGGTTTTTAATTTCTGTCATTTTTAGTTTAATAGCTGCAGTCATAGGCGCATAGCTAAATATTCTTCCATATAATGCCATTGATTTTTTATGTATTAATTCTTCAAAGCTCGATTCAATTTGTGAGATCATAGTGGTATCACTTTCATTTCCTTGATTAGAAACCATATCTTTATAAACAGTTTTGGAAAATTCAGATATTGCCTGTTTTACACTATCTGCATGCAACATTTTATTTAGAGCATCTTCATTCACTCGAGAGGTTGTTGCTATTCTTAATGATTTAATATGTTCTTCTGGAAGTTTCCAATACTTTGCCCTAAGAGTGCTTAAAACATTATAATAGTCTAAATCAAGAGAAACTAGAGGCTGAAGATCAGCAGGCTTACCTATATTAGTAAAAGCACTAACCAAGCCTTTGTAGTAAATTTTATCAAGATAGAGCTCGAAAATTTGGATATTATTATTTTCTTTGTAGAGTTGAGCAGCTGAAGAAATATCATTACCGAATTCAGAGGTTTGTAAGGCAGAGACAGTCTCATCGAGATCTTTTGCAACGAGAGCTTTAACAATAATATCTCTTCTTCCTATTAGTTCTTCTGCTTGCATATTTATATGGGGAAAAATATCATCATAGGTCTTTCCTAAAGCTTTACTTTTTAAAATTATTTTGAGATTCCAGAGGATGTATTTTTTATAATATGCATTTACAAGATCTCCTTTAGCTATTTTGGCCATAGAAGAATGAAAATTGAAAAGATCTTCTCTTAGTGCGTTTTCAATTTTTTCGGAAGTTATAGGTTGTTGAATTTTACTCAAAGAATCAACATATGATGTATTTTTTAATCGAGTTACAAATTCATCTAAAGTTTTGGAATCAGAAAATGATTCTAAATCATGTTTAGATAGCATTGTACCACGTTCAGAAAAAGCTCTAACTGTACCAAAAATTCTTTGAGGTTTGTTAGCTTTTCCCAATTTTATTCATCCATCCTTTTATGATACTACTTTATTAATTAAATATTTTTGATGGTAACGAGAGATGTATATAAACAATAGCTATAATATCTAGGTTCTCTCGAAATTAGATTCATTATCTAGATTTCCTAGAATCATACTGATTACCTTATCTATTGCCTTATCATGATTTTTTTCAATATTATTTTTTATGAGATTATAATTTTTTTCAGCCTCTTCTTGGATTAAGAGGGATTCCTTTTCAGATTCTTTCTTAGCATTGTCTAAAATTCCTTTTGCTTCTTCATTTGCTAATTTAATAATTTTTTCTCGCAGTTGTTCTATTTCGCTATTAGAATGAGATAGCATACGTTTCTTTAACTCTTCAATACTAGAATTAATATTCTCAACATTAGTTTCAAATTCTGAAAGAGTATTGATTATTCCTTCCACCGTGGAAACATTGGATTCCAATTCATCAAAATTGCAATTTAAAGGGAATTAAACCTTACTTTTAATTAGTAAAAATTATTTTCCTTTCAAAATCCTGCTTTAATAGGATCTATTGGTTTTATTAATTCACGTAACAAAGTTGTGGCATAAGATCCTTTTGGTAATTTAAATGACAGATCAAGCATACCGACATGGCTAAATTCACTACAACATAGCGAAGTCTGCCTGAATCCCATCTGTAAGCTTAATTCTTGCAAATCTTTTAAATAAAAAGCAGTTGGCGAAATATTTTCATCTGATAAAATTCTTTTAGTAATATGATCAAAACGATTTTTTCCTGGTTGATAATTATACCCCACTAATCTAATTGCTGGAATAACATCATTATTTGAATCTATTCCTTCTCTAAACCTTCTAATTTTACCAAAAACTAGAGGTTTCTCTATCTCAAAACATAAATCTCCATCTTTACACTTTCGGATATCTTCATTGCACAAAAGAGCGTTACTGAGACATTTATTAAAAACGTAAGACTGGTAAGCTTGAACAAAGAGTCTTCTAATATTTATCGGTATAGATCGAATAACTGCAATAGAATCTTTACCTTTCAGAAGTGTATATAAGATTAGTCTTTCTAAATCCATTCCTTTAGGCAAAATTTTAATCAGTTTTTGATAATTCTTAGGATCTCTACTTCTTTCTCTTATTTCCTTTGAGAACTTGGAATCATATTTGGAAGTATAAGAGAGAAGATATTCAATAGCCTTATTATAATTTCTCTCAAGTAATGCTTTACCAACTAAATGAGTTACCATTCTTTCACTTCCAAATCTTTGTAAGCCATAGAAATTAGCAATTTTATTTAATTCTAATAAAAAAGGGTGTATATTATTATCAGAAGGTTGATTTATTTTTATTTTGAAGCTATTTCCAATAAGTGCAGATTTTGATAATGGAGTACGTAGGAAACCTAATAAGGTCAATTTTGTTTTAGGTGTTATTATATATTTAGGTAAATTCTTTGTTTGTTCACAACTAGTATATTGACTAGTTTCTGCTTTTGCATCCTTTATCCCCATTATTCTTAGTTTTAAACCTGATTGTTTTTTAATTTCAATTACCGCATGATTAGAATCAATGTTATGTTTTTCCAATAAATAAAGTGGAAATTTATGTTCGTTATTTTGAACCGAAGAAAAATATGGTGGTTTTAAAAATGTATAATCTATTATTTCAGATACCTGAAATTCTTCATTAGTTTCCTTTATTGTTCCATTTATACCTGGGAAATTTGTACAATAACATTCCATACCAGCATGAAAATCTATCTCAGGTACAGATTTTATCACAAAATTAACCTATACCAAATTAAATATAAACAATACAACAGTTATATCAATCAACAATAAATAAAGGATTTATATTCAAATAGCATATTAATAATTATGGGTATCGCAACATATATGGCTAAAGAAGTTATGAAAGAAATTAATAATAAATCGAAGGAGTTTTATGAATTTATTTTACCTCCTGTAGATATGGTAGAAGATAGTAATGATTTGCTTGTAATTATAGATTTACCAGGATTTAATAAAAATGACATAACTCTTAGAATAAATAAAAATGTGCTCTCTATCAAGGCCAATAAGCCTGATAACGAATACCGAGGTACAGTTTATTTAAAGCATCGTCCTACAAAAATAGATAAAAAAGTTATTTTACCTTTTTTAGTTGATGAGGATGAAGAAATTACTGGAACTGCTAATTATTCTGATGGAATTATAATGTTGAGAATTCCTGGTAAAAATCTGGGAAATCGAATACCTATTTCCTAATAAATACATATTAGAGAACTGAATTCTTTGATATAAAATTATAATTTTACAATTCTTTATAATTTGTTTACTTGTTTTTATTTATTATTTATTTATTATTTATTTATTATTCTGCTGATAAATCCCAATAATTAGCATCTTTAAATTCAATTTTTGGTTTTCCTAATGATTTCCAGTCTTTAAATGATTTAGAATATAATTTCACATTTTTAATACCTGCTAATTTTAATGCATAAAATGCAAGACCAGATAAAGTTCCTACACTACCACAATAAGTAATTGCTTCCGAATCTGGAGGAATCCCTCTATTTTCAACAAAACGTTTTAATTCGTCAACAGATCGCAAAATATGGTTATCATTACCCAACATAGTGTACGGAATATTTTTAGCGCTAGGAATATGTTCAGATAGAAAATTAAGTCGTTCTCTAGAATCAACTAATACCTTATCAGGATTATTTTGTATAGATTCAACATATGTAGCATCTGCATATATAGATTGATTTAATTTAAGAGAATGGGTCGTTTCTGGGAATTTATTAATGTGATTTTCAATTTCCAAACCAAGATTTTTCCAATTTGTATAGGTCATTTCCAGAAGTGAAGTGTTCTCATGACCAACATATTGAAATGTCCAAGTAACTCGTGCTGCCAAAGCTCCAAAAGTATCATCATATACTACTACAGGCATTTCATCATAGATACCAAGATTTTGTAACAATTTGACAATCTGTTCAGGAGAATCATTTGAGAGTAAGTTTGCTAGAGGTAATGATACTGCGGTAGGTATATGTCCTTTTTTATAATCTTCTATTCTACGAACGTCTACAACTCGTACTGCTTTTTTTCGAATCAATGCACGTAACGTTTCTACATCACAGACAATAGGAAGCTTGTAAATGGTTCCTTTCACTTTAAATTGTGTTTTTATATTATTAGTTTCCTTCTGGTTTTGTTGCTTTAAAATTGAACTTTTTACATTTATATTTTTAGACTTTGCCTGAATATCATACTTAAGTTCGCCTTGAGTGTTCTTATTCTTTAAATTAATCAAGCCGCACATTCGCCTCTAGCAGTCTTTGCGACAAATTTAATATCATTACCATAATCTTGATAGAATTCTTGACCTTCTTCAAATGAAGGAAGTTGAGTTACTGGTGTAAGAAGAGTTTTTATATCATCTATATTCTTTATGTTACCACTTCCATTACTATTTATAATACGGTCTATCCACATGTCTAATGTTTCTGAAGAGGATTTTTCATTTTTGTATAGCTCTACTATTTTTTGAATTACATCTATTACTCTTTTTGCTGGAACACGCATAATAGCCTTACCTAGTTTTCCATCTTCATAACCATTACCACCAAATAACATAGTATACACAGGAGCCATAGAATTTTCTATTCTTGCAGCACCACCAAAAAAGCCAATAGTTGCAATTTCGTGCTGTCCACAAGAATTAGGACAACCACTTATTTTAATAGTTGAATTACGAAGATCGTTATCAACATCAAAACCTAATTCCAACAATGTTCTTTGAACCTCTTTAGCTAATCTATGTGAATTAGTTATAGCCAGATTACAAGAAGTAGTACCTGAACAACCTACTGCGGAAGTGATTGAAAGGGCTCCAGGATTAGCTAATCCAATAGTCACAAGTTTTTTATAGACGGCTGGCAAATCATTGTTGTAAATATATCTAATTGCAAAATTTTGTTGTGGAGTATTTCTTGCAATAGACTCTGATGAGAATTTACGTATTAGCGATGCTAGAGATCTTAGTTGATTAGCTGTTATATCACCTGCGCCAAGTGTAATAAATATTGTAGAATAGCCTTCTTGTTTTTGTGGAACTACATTCGTATGCAACCACCTATCGTAACCATTACTAGTAGTAGAAATATTTGTTTCTACAATAGGGAGTTTATTGAATTTTGTTGACTTATTTGGTGGAACATATAAATCATTAAAGTGAACTTGATAAAGGTTCTTGGTAAATTCAGAAATGGTCATTTCTACAATAGTACGTTCCTTCAATACCATTTTTTGAAATTTCTCCCAACCAATTTCATTTACTAAATAGCGCATTCTATTTCTGGCCATATTATCTCTATTTCCTAATCTATCAAATAGTCTAATAGTTGCCATACAAGTTGATAAAAGTTGTTCTTCAAAAGTGAAATCTTCTAAAAGATGACCTATAAACGAGGCAGCACCCAATCCTCCTCCAAGATAAATTCTAAATCCCTTTTTTCCATCTTTTACATCAGGTACTAAACCAATGTCGGCTATCCTTACCAGACCGTGTTTATTACAGCATCCAAAATTAATTTTGAATTTTCTTGGTAAATTCTGAGACATTGGATTACGTAATAGGAACTTTGCAATTGCTGTTGAATAAGGAGTAGCATCAAAAACTTCGTCAGGACAAACACCTGCAAAGTGGCTACACATTACATTTCTTACAGTATTACCACAAGCCTCTCTAGTCGTCAAACCTACCTCTACTAATCCTCTCATAACTTCACTGACATCTTCTAACTGTACCCAGTGTAATTGAATATTTTGTCTAGTGGAAACATGGGCTGATCCAATAGAAAATGCCTCAGATAAATTGGCTATCTTTTCTAGTTGCTCTGGAGTGATTTCGCCACTAGGAATTTTAATCCTTATCATACTATAGTCAGGTCTTAATCTTGATCCATATGCTCCATGCTGAAGCCTAAACCTTCGAAAATCGTCATCTGACAACTTTCCTTGGCGATAGAGTTTAACTTTATTAGCAAAATTATCAGTTTCTTTTTCTAAACCCCATTTTTCTCTAGGTTTAACAAAAGAACCTTTTTCATGGTTAACTTTAGTTAATTCTTCATTCCTTTTCAATATACTAATTAGTTATACAAAACCTTATATTTTTTATGTAATCACAACATAAAAAATTAACTGATTTCATATTAGATGGCAAGTTATTGTATGAATATTATAGTTTATTAAACGGGTATTTTACAATGAGTAAAATTATAATTCTTTATTTCAAAAATAATTTTTTTCTACTAGTTTTTCCCGAAGTGAAGGAATAATTTTCATTTTGGCTGATTCAAAATTTAACTTAAGTTGTTTTCCTCCGAATATTCTATCTAAAACAATAGCTAGCGAAGAAATTTCAGAATGTGGCTGATTGCCTACAGCAATATTATAATCAGAAAGTGTGTATATTTCCTTTGGAACTTTTTCAGCTCCAACTATTATTAAAATATCATTACTATTATCTTTAATTTTACCAATGATATCATCTACATTTAATCCATACATTGTAAGATGTATAACTACACCTCCATTTTTCTTCCAATTTAATATTACATTTCGCCAACCTTTGACTATTTCAATTTTAAAATTTGATGCATGGCCCCACCTATTATTTACATCATCTATTGTAGATTTTATATCATTATTAACATCAGTCATATATAGAATATTACAACCAAAAGATCGAGAAACCAAGGCTACATGAGTAGTTGTACGATCATCTCTGACTAATCTATGGCCTATTCGAAGTACTGCTATATTCATTTTATAAATATCCATTATTTTGTATTTCTAAATTGTTTCCATAAACGAGCATATCTATTAGATCCAATATTTTATTTACATTATAGCCAGTTTTTGCTGATATAGGTAAAACGATATTATTTGGATATTTTAAATCTAACATCTTAGCTTTCTCATAGGCATTATTTACAGTAGTTAAATCTACTTTATTTAGTAAATACAATATTTTTGTTGAGGGAATTTGTAATTCATTTATTATATGAAGACAGCTATTCAAGTTTATTCTTATATTTTTGATAGTTTGACTAACATCTATAACCAACAAAATCAATTTAGAAAAAACAAGTTCATGTAGAGTTGATTTAAAAGCATCTATCATATAAGCTGGTAACTTGTTTACAAATCCTACAGTATCAGATAATAATAACTTTTGATTGGAATTTTTATATAAGGATCTCGTAAACGTAGATAGAGTAGTAAACATTTCTTTGCCTACTTCTTTTGATTCTCCCGTTAAAGAATTAAACAGGGTAGTTTTACCTGATGATGTATAACCAACCAATGAAATGGTTGAAATACCCATTTTGTTACGTTGATTTCTATATAGTGTTCTTCTTTTTTCTTCTTTATCTAGTTTTTTCTTTAAAACGCTCATTTGTGATTTAAGATCCAATGAATAAACATCAGCATCATATTTCCCCAGACCAAAAAATCCTGGTTGTTCACCCATTTTTGCAAGTCTTACCTTTTCTTTTATTCTAACCATTTCATATCTTAATTGAGCTAATTTAATTTGTATACGTGATTCTGATGTACTGGCTCGACGTTCGAATATTTCTAATATTAATCGTTCTCTATCGATAATATCTCTTTTACATAAAAATGCTAAATTATATTGTTGTGTAGGTTTTAATACTTCATCAAAAAGAATTATGTCAATATTCAGATCATTTACCAGATCCTTAATCTCATATGCTTTTCCTTTACCAATTCCATATTTTGATTGTGTAATATGTTTCTGTTTGACTATTTTTTTAATTACATAACCTGCGGTCTCAGCCAAAGATAAGGCTTCATTAACAGATTCTTCAATAGGATATGTTATTAAAAGAGCATTCTTAAAATTCATTAACTAATCCTCTTCATTTTTATTATTTTCAACAAGATTTTCATATAATTGAATTCCTAGATAACGTTCTAGCTTTTTAGACAATAGGTCATTTGGTTTAATTCCACCTGTTTCTATTTTTTTGTACAAAGTAATTTTTTCACTTAGTTGATTAGCTACATTTTCCTGAGTTATTCCTTTTTTCATTCTAGCTTCTCTTATGATCTTCCCAAAATCTGGTCTTAATATTTTTTCATCAGTAATTGGAATTGTCTTGTGATAAACCTTAATTGGTTTTTTTTGAGATACCGGGATGAATCCATTTTTTTGAGGAAATATTTTTTTTGAAGGCTGATTAGGTTCATATGGTTTTCCACGTTTTGAACATGATAAACATACGTTGAAAATACTACCATCAATAATTACATTTTTTGGACTTTGAATGGAATTTCCACATAATTCACAGAATGAGGGCATAATATAACAATATCTAAACAAGAAATAAAGTCTTTCTTTTCTACATGTCGTGTTTATAGTTATTTAACTTTCTGACGTAATTTGGTTATACTATCACTAACGCTTATTTCTAACACTGAATTAAGGTTTCACAATAAAAATAGGAGCATTATTAATGTGTAATCATCTTTATTATATTATTTCAATTGTTTTTTAAAATTTAATTTTTCTTCTAATGTGAGAGAGTAATATAATAAAGAGAAATACTAATATTTTTTATAAGAAATATTTTATTAGATACTGGAAATTGAAACCTTTACCTTTAAACCCTCGAAATAAACTGATTAATCATATATCGGTCCTTTTTGATACAAATGTAAATGAAGAATTCCCAGAAATACGATGTGAATTTTCAAAGAGAACGGGCAGAATTAAAAATTTTTCTATAGAATCAAATTTATTTGCTACTTTACGTAAAGATGGAGGACTTGCTTTAACTATATTTGGCGCAAAAATGATGGTAAAATATACACAATTCATAGAGAACTGTATTATTGCAGAAGATGACGTAATACCATTCATTAGTGAAGGAAGATCATTATTTTGTAAACATGTAAAGTGGTGTGGAAAAAATGTCAATAGTGGATCAGACGTAGTAGTCATTGATAGTAGATATGAAGTATTAGCCGTGGGAAAAGCGGTTTGTGGAAACAAGATAATGAAAAAATTTGATTATGGTGTAGCAGTAAAAATTAGAGAAGGAATAAAAAGTAGAACCAATCAATGATCTTAGAGGTAATAGATAATGATGCGTGGGGGAAATAGAGAAATGAGAAGAATGCTTGGAAAAATGGGTCTAGATATGAATGAGATGGAAGGAATTGAGGAGGTAATAATAAAAACTGAGACTAAAGAAATGTATCTAATCAAACCGCAAGTCGTTGAAATGAAAGGAAAAGATAATACAATTTTCCAAATTATTGCTACAGACATAGAAGAAAAACAAAGAGACACTCCATCGTTAAAAGAAGAGGACATAATATTAGTGATGCAGCAAGCTAATGTATCAAAAGAAAAAGCTATTCAAGCCTTGACTGATTCTAAAGGTGACATAGCACAAGCTATATTAACTCTAACTACATGATTATAAATAATTATATTTTATTTTATTCATTAAATATATCATATAGAATTATTTGAATTTGCAATATTATAGCATTTTATAGTTGTTATTTTTTATACTATCCGTTTGTTTGATATATTCTTGATAAACAAGTAATGCTGCAACAGTTTTACAATCTATAATTTCACCATTGATGCATTTTTTTAATGCAGTTTTTAGGCTTAGTTTTTTTAATTTTATATTTTCATCATCATCCTTACCTTGTTTATGATTCATTTTTTTTAAATTTGTTACTAAAAAAATGTACATTAGTTCTGTATCATAGCTTGGGGCTAAATACCATTTAGTCAAAAAAGATAATGTACCTGCGTAACCTGTTTCTTCATATAATTCTCTTCTAGCAGCCTGCTCTTTAGTTTCTCCATATTCTATTTTTCCAGCAGGTATTTCTAATAGAGTCCTTTTTGCTGGATGTCGATACTGCGTGATTAGAAGAATATTTGAATAATCGATTATAGGAACAAGTCCTACTGATGGAGAATGTTCAACAATCTCCTTCTGAATTTTTTTGTCTTGTAAAATAAATTCATCTTTTCTAATTGATATCTTTCCTGCATAGACTCTCTTACTATGTAATAATTTAACTTTATTCATTTGATTCAACTATAAATTGAGAATATTTTTTCATTCAAAGTAAAATATACTTTCCTACACTATCAGAGTTTTATCTTAAACTATATTCAATAAATAAAATATTAAGTTAATTTTATATGATATTTGTTTAATTCTAATATAGATGAAATATATTGACGGTGATGGCAATATTCTTATTCCTAAATCCGTCAGACCTATAATTGATTATACTGAAACAAATCTAGGAAGTAAAAAAGGAGCGAAAAAACAATATAGATATGAGAATTTACATATCAGAGAATATGAGAATTATTACAGCGTACATATGGATAGAGTCGATCCAAGAATCGATCCCCTTGGACATCTCTTAAAAGATGCTCCAGAATACCTCACATGCTTGATGATGGCTAGTACTATTGGTCTAAAAGTAGGTACAACATTTTATAAAAAAAGAAAAGAAAAAGATAATGGTAATCAATTAAAAGCATTGCCATTAGGAATTATTACGGGTATTTTAGCTGGAACTACAACATATATGACTACATATCGTTTGCATAATTTTTTTATTAGAAAAGCAAAATTAAGAAAATAAAAAATTTTGATTATTGTTTAAATACTTATTTCTGAAATGACAAACAAGAATACCTCAAAAATTAAATTAATAAAAATTATAATAAAGTTACTACCAATAATAATCAATTTTAAGAGAGACAGAAAAGAATGGGTAAAACGAGAAGGAAAAAATGTAGATGAAAATAAATATAGAAAACATGCACACCAGGCCTTAAAAATTTTTATTCAACTGGGACCATCGTATATAAAATTAGGTCAATGGCTATCATCTCGTTCTGATATATTACCGCAACCATATTTAGAAGTATTTGCTACTTTACAAGATGATGTTCCAGTAGAATCTTTTGAAAAAGTAAAAAAAATAATTGAGGAGGAGTTAGGAAATTTGGAAGAAAAGTTTGATTATTTTAATAAAGAGGCTTTTTCTGGCGCTAGTTTAGGACAAGTATACCATGCAAGATATAATGGAAAAGAGGTAGTAGTAAAGATTTCAAGACCAGGAATTGAACGAATTGTAGAAGCAGATATTTCAATAATAAAAAAATTGATCCCTTTATCTACTAGATTTATAGATCCCAATTTAAGATTTTCAGTTGAAGGAATGTTTTCTCAATTTACTGAAACTATTTATGAAGAAATGGATTACATAAAAGAAGCAGAGAATCTATTAGCAATTAAGAAAAACCTAGCTAAAGAGAAAAAAATTATAATCCCTAATGTAATACTTGATAGAACTTCTAAACATATTATAACTATGGAATATGAACCCGGAATAAAGATAACAGATGTAGAAACATTAGATAAAAAAGGTATTGACAGACAAAAATTAGTAATATTAATACACCATGTATTTTTCAAGATGCTATTACGTAATAATATTTTTCATTCTGATCCTCATCCTGGAAATATAGCTGTCAAAGATGATGGTTCAATAATTCTCTACGATTTTGGAATGGTTGGAAGACTTGATAATGAAACTAGATTACTGTTGATTAGACTGTATCTAGGTTTGATTGATAAAGATCCTGTAAGAACTGTCGATGTATTATATCAACTTGGAACATTAGATTATACCACTAATAGAAATATTGTTGAGAAAGCTATTGAATTAAGTATTAGATCGATGCATGGAAAACACGTAGATAAAATGGAAGTGAAATCCTTAATGGATTTATCAAATAAGACCTTAAGTAAATTTCCATTTAGACTACCTAAAAATTTAGCATTATATATGAGGATGACCTCAATTGTGGAAGGGATTTATCATCAACATAAAATAAAATTCCAATTTGTAAAAGTTCTATCGAATTTATTCGAACAGGAGGGACTAATCAATGATGCATATATTGAAGAGATAAAATATTCTTTTCAGAAATTTATAAAAAATATAGAAGCATCGGTAAATTTATCTCAAACTATAAAAACATATTTAGATAATCAAGAAACAAATATCAAAAAAACAGATAAGCTTTATACATTTTTAGGTAAGAGTATTTTTGCGTCTGCATTATTTGTAGGATCTGCATTTTTATTTTCATACAATCCTATAATTTCATCTATAGGTTTTATTTGTTCAATAATATTATTTGTTTTTAGTATTCTAAAAAAATAATATTTGTATCAATAATAAATTTTTCAATATGTATTATTGAAAGAGCGGTTAGAGCAATAACTCAACAAGATTTTCTTTGTAACCCTCTTGATTTTTATTTTAGGTGATTATATAATGAATGGGCCATGGATATTTTTTTATTTTTTTCAGTATTTAGTATTTTATCCCTTCCCGAATCAACGTCTTCAGAATTTATTGTTC
>Ga0256866_1000071_pt1 | contig 16969 bp, 21 predicted proteins | sample RVTome_16_FD_187338 | JGI IMG/M metagenome (GOLD analysis project Ga0256866, IMG submission 187338) | Soil microbial communities from uranium-contaminated site in the Upper Colorado River Basin, Wyoming, United States - RVT152D67 HiSeq ...
GCCGCCGCCGGGGTGGTTCTTGCCGCGGAAGAAGTGGTTGAAGCCGACCTCGTAGAGGCTGGCCGACGACGCATAGGTCGAGATGTGTCCACCGACGCCGATCTCGGGCCGCTGCGCACGGTGCACCATGATCGCGGCGTTCCACCGGACGTACCGGCGGATCCGGCGCTCGAGCTGTTCGTCACCTGGGAACCAGGGCTCGGACTCCGGCGGGATCGTGTTGATGTAGTCGGTGCTGCGCAGGCTGGGCACCCCGACCTGGCGCTCACGGGCATGCTGGAGCAGGGCGAGCATCAGGTACCGGGCACGATTGCGCCCGCCGTTCTCGACCACGGCGTCGAGCGACTCGAGCCACTCCTGGGTCTCGTCCGGGTCGATGTCCAGCAACTGGCTGGGTAGGCCGTTGCTGATGATCGGGGTGCGGTCTGCGGCCACGACGGTCCTTCGGTTCGGGACGCCGGCGTCGGCGTCTGTTCGTGCGGGTGTCGCCACCCTCCATCCTCCCCCGTGGCGACCGCCCAAGTCACCTCAGGGCTTTCTCTCCGGGCGCGGGCACGGCAGTCTTAGAGGACAGGGTGAACTGGAGGTGAGCACATGCACGCGCAGGTCGGTGATCGGCTGCATGTCCACGGCCGCGCAGTCGGCAACGTCGACCGGGTCGGCGAGATCGTCGAGGTGCGCGGCGGCGAGGGCGGGCCCCCGTACCTCGTCCGCTTCGAGGACGGTCACGAAACGCTGGTCTTCCCCGGCCCGGACGCAACCGTCGAACCGGCGAGCACGAGCGAATAACGTCCACGGCGGTTCGCTTGCGCTAGTGCCGCCACTTGGGTGGACTACGCCCACGACGTTCCGTGAGGGCGGGACGGGGGACGACGGGAGGACGACCAGTGGGCCAGAGCGCGGGCCACTCCGACCAGCACGACGGGCCGGCGCACCGGCTCGGGCTCCGGGCCGGGCTCGTGGTTCAGGAGCTGGGCTGGGACGAGGACTGCGATGACGACCTGCGCGCCGACGTCGAGGACGTCACCGGTTCGGAGTTGGTCGACGTCGATCTCGGCGATGTCGCCGACGTGGTGCTGCTCTGGTGGCGGGACGGCGACGGCGACCTCGTCGACGCACTGGTCGACGCGAAGACCGACCTGGTCGAGGGTGGCATGGTGTGGCTATTGACCCCGAAGGTCGGGCGGGCGGGCCACGTCGACCCCAGCGACGTCACCGACGCGGCCCCCACCGCCGGCCTCGCGACGACCACGACGGTGTCGGCGGCCGACGACTGGTCCGGCATCAAGCTCGTTGCGCCCAAGAGCGCCCGCACCGCCCGACGGTGATCGTTCCCCCGGTCGGGGCGCCGGTTCCCGACTTCGACCTGCGCGACCAGCACGGCGCGCCGGTCCGGTTGCTGTCCGACTTCTGGCCACACGGCTCCGTCGCCCGGGCTTACGGCGTCTTCGACCCCGAGCGGGGCTACCTGCTGCGGGGCACCTTAGTGATCGACCGCGAAGGCCTGGTCCACTGGTGCGAGGTCGTCTCCGACGGCCGCGACGTCTCGCAGTGGTGGCCGGTCCTCGACCAGCTCATGGCGGCCTGAAGGAGACGGAGCACGCGGTGCCCTGCTACCGCTGCGGAGCGCGCCAGACCGATCCGGCCCGGGGTGCCAGCCCATGGCGTCGCGGTGTCCGCGACTCCGAGCATGTGCTGGTGTGCCCGGACTGCCAGCGCACGTCGGACTGGACGGCCGACCTGGACCGGTGCCCGGCCTGCGGGTCGACTGCCCTGGTCCGGAGGCTGGGCCGGACGGTGTGCCGTGACTGCGGCGGGTCACCGGACGAGGGCCTGGACGCTGACCACGCCGGGGCCGGGGCGGACGTCTCCGGCCCGGCCGGCCCACCGACGGATCTGGCCGCCGAGGTGGTCGCGGCGATCGACCGGGTGCTCGGCCGGGTCCCCGCAGCGGCGTCGTCGGGCATGCGGTCGGATAAGGGCCGGCCCGGAACGACCGGGGTACCCTGAGCGTCCTCACCGACGAGGGCGTATAGCTCAGCGGAAGAGCACCCGCCTTACAAGCGGGAGGTCACTGGTTCGATCCCAGTTGCGCCCACCACCTGCGAAAACGCGTGTCAAACCCGGTCGTGCTCATGTGCCTATGTGCGAGTCGGTCTGTTCGTCGCAGACGTGGGCGGCGTCAAACCCACTGCCGGCCATGGAGCCCCGGTCGCCTCGATCGACGATTCGATTCGATCTGGTGGCCTTGCCGTGCGCGTGTGTGCTGGAGTGGCCTGGTGGACGCCGCGGACCTTGCCCGACGCTTCGACCTCGGCGGTGCCGCGAGACTGTCGGACGGACCGGTCGCACGAGGCAAGCAGGGCGTCGTGTGGCGGCTGGAGACAGCAGATGGCAGGTGGGCGGTGAAGGTGCCGTTCCGCCGGTCCAGCGAGGACGAAGTGCGGTTGGCCACCGCCTTCCAGGAAGCGGCCCACACCGCCGGAGTACCGACTCCGCAGGTGCGGCGCACCACGGAGGGATCCGTGTTCGCCACCATGCAGGGCGAGCAGGTGAGGGTGTACGAGTGGGTCGATCTGCGCGCCCCGGACCCTTACCTCGACCCGGCGCTGGTGGGTACGGTCGTGGCCGCCATGCACCAGGTATCCGTCGCTGACCTCGGCCCGTTGGACGCGTGGTCTCACGAACCGGTCGGTGCCGATCGCTGGGACCAGCTGGTCGAGCAGCTTCGGAAGGCGGGCGCACCGTTTGCCGGCCGGCTGGCCGATCTGCGGGACGAGCTGGTCGCGCTGGAGTCCTGGATCGAGCCACCCCGCACGGTGCAGACCTGCCACTGCGACCTGTGGGCCGACAACGTCTTGCCCACCGCGGACGGCGGAGTGTGCGTCATCGACTGGGAGAACAGCGGGCCGGCGGATCCGAGCCAGGAGCTTGCGTGTGTCCTCTTCGAGTTCGCCCGTTCCGATTCGGGCCGGGCCCGCGCTCTCACCGACGCATACCGGGAGGCCGGAGGGCCAGCCAGAGTGGACCGGCGCGGACACTTCTCGATGCTCATCGCGCAACTCGGGCACATCACCGAGATCGCTGCCACCGACTGGCTGACGCCCAACCCTCGCTCCCCGGATCGGGCCGAGTCCGCGGCGTGGATCGGCGAGGTGCTCGACGAACCGCACACCCGCGAGCTGCTCGAAACCCTCTTAGGGGCGGTGTGCGGGGACGCCACGCCACCACTGCCGAGCCGTTGATTAGTGGCCCCTGCAGATCGCGGGCAGGGTCCTGACGATGGCCCGCATGTCCATCGATGACGCCGCCGGGTTCACCTCCGACGACTTTGTGATGCTGTGATGGACCTTGCTGTGCGGTGAAACCCATGGTCGTTGTGATGTGTGGAAGCAGGTTGCTTCCATGGCTCAGGACGTCGCAGCATCCATTGGTCTGAATGGCCAGCACCAAGCCGTGGACCTGGCCGCCGATACTCCTCGGACGGCCCGGTCTGTAAACGCCAAAAGGCGCGAGTGCCCTCCCGTATCGGCTCGGGCACACACGGCGGCTCGGGAAGTCGGCGACCCTGACGCGGTCGCCGCGGCTCGGGCCGCAGGTCGCGCGGCGGGCGTGGCCCACATGGCGGCCCACGCGCGCGGCGCCGCAGCCTATGCCGCGAGGGCCGCCGGGCTCGCCGCGCCCCGTGATCCGACCGCCGTTGCCGACGAGGTCCGGTGCCGGCAGAACCTCGCCTCGACTGCCGTTCGGGACGTCCTGCGGCCACTACCGACCCCGACTCGCCCCGCGGGCCATCTCGGGGTGCTGATCAGCGAGATGCACACGAGACTCACAACGGGCGGATGACGCTCGTCCGGAGATTCAAGGCGTCCCACACCACGACGGCATGAACACTCTGCACGGCGAAGGGATGCGCACCTCTACGGTGAGATCATGAGCGGCCACTCGGTCGACGTCCTCGTCGTCGGCGCTGGACCCACCGGCCTGACCCTCGCCGCCCAGTTGGCCGCTCACGGGATACGGCCACGGCTGGTCGATCGCTCCCGTGATCGGGTCCACGAGTCCCGGGCACTGGCCATCCAGCCGCGGACTCTGGAGGTTCTTGCCGGACTCGGCATCACCGACCGGCTCGTCGCTCTCGGCAACGCGGCGGTGCAGCTACGCCTCCACGTCCGTCACCGCGAGGTGGCGATGCCTCTGTTCGACATCGGCCTGACCGACACCGCCTACCCGTACCTGCTGTTCCTGTCGCAGGCTGAAACCGAACGCATCCTTGCTGATCACCTCATCACGAACGGCATCACGGTCGAGCGCGGCGTCGCACTCAGCAGTCTGCGTTCCGGCCACGATGCGGTGACCACCAGGCTGCGTCACGACGACGGCAGCGACGAGCAGATATCCGCCCGGTATGTCGTCGGCTGCGACGGCGCGCACAGCAGCGTCCGCGCCGCCGTCGGCATCGGCTTCGCGGGCAGCTCCTACCCGCAGACCTTCGTTCTCGCCGACACCGAAGCCGACGGCATCGCGCCCGATGCTGCCCACGCGTTCCTGTCCGAGCAGGGAATGCTGTTCTTCTTCCCCCTCGGCGCGCCGGCGAGCTGGCGGCTGCTTGTCATGCGCCCACCCGGTGACGCGACCCCGCCGGACGCCCCCGTCACCCTCGACGAGATCCAGACCCTGACCGACGCCTACACGCGAGGCACGGTTCGGCTGCACGATCCGGTGTGGATGACCAACTTCCGGCTGCACCACCGCGCCGCCGCCCACTATCGGGCCGGGCGGGTCTTCCTGGCCGGCGACGCCGCGCACATCCATTCGCCGGCCGGCGCGCAAGGCATGAACACCGGCATCCAGGACGCGGTGAACCTCGGCTGGAAGCTCGCCCATTCCCTGCGCGGCGTCGCCGACCCATCGGTCATGGACACCTACGAGCCCGAACGTGCTCCGGTCGGCAGGATGGTGCTGCGCTTCACCGACCGCGCCTTCACCATCGCCACCTCCACCAACCCGCTCGTCCGGTTCGCGCGGACCCGAATCGCGCCGGCGATCATCCCGCTCGTCCTCAAACCCAAGATCGGCCGGTCCTACGCCTTCCGCACCGTTTCCCAACTCGGCATCCGCTACCGAACCAGCCCGCTGTCGCTCAACGGACCGCATGCGCCTCAGCACGGGCCCAAGGCCGGCGACCGACTTCCCGACGCGCCGATCTTCCTCGACGGACAGACGTCGACCCTCCACAACGCGCTCACGCCGCCCGGCTGGCACGTCATGTTGTGCGGCCCGACAGAAACGTGGCCTGCCGACGAGTTGACGGAAATCCACCATCAGCACCCGAACCTCGTCACGGTTCACCGACTCAGCGCCAGCAACGAGCCTGACGTGCTGCACGACCCGCACGAGCGGGCGCTGCACCGCCTCGGCCTGGCCTCGGGCGACACCGCCGTCTACCTCGTCCGACCCGACGGTCACATCGGCTACAGATCCGGCGAACACAGCCTGACCGGACTCATCAACTACCTGGGCCGCTGGATGCCACCGTCCACGTCCACGCCGTCGACCAGATCGGCCTCGCCGCAGGCGGAGCCTCATGGTCAGCGCGACGCACCCTGACGGTTCGACTCCATACTGATCACCGTGAACACCGTTGCGCAGGTCTTCGCAGTCGTGGCCGGGCTTCTGCACGTCGCGATCTGGGTCATGGAGAGCCTCGTGTTCAGCCGGCCGGCCTTCCACCGGCTCTTCCGCGTCCGGCCAGAGCATGTTCCCGTCGTCCGGCCCTGGGCGGTCAACCAGGGCTTCTACAACCTGTTCCTCGGGGTGGGGGCGATCGGGGGCGTGATGACGCTCCATCTGGGCGACGAGACCGTGGGCCGCACCCTTGTGCTGTTCTGTTGTGCCTGCATGGCGGCGGCGGGCGTCGTTCTGTTCGTCTCCGAGCGCCGATTGTGGCGCGGCGCGCTGGCACAGGCCGTGCCGCCACTGGTTGTGCTGCTGGCGTCGCTGGCGTGACGGAAGGCGAACCCCGGCGGGTAGGGTCCGGCACGTGCCGAGTCTCGCGGACGTCGTTGCGGCGCTGGACCGTCTCTACGACCCTGGTCGCGCCGAGCCCTGGGACGCCGTCGGGCTCGTCAGCGGTGACCCGGATGCCGACGTCCGCAGGATCCTGTTCGCCGTGGACCCGGTGTCGGTGGTGGCCGACGAGGCGCTGCAGTGGGGCGCCGATCTGCTGGTCACGCACCACCCGCTGTTCCTGCGTCCGGTGCATGGCGTCGCGGCAACCACACCGAAGGGTCGGGTGGTTCACCGGCTGCTGACCGGCGGCGTCGCGCTGCACGTGGCGCACACGAACGCCGACAGCGCCGATCCCGGCGTGTCGGACGCACTGGCCGACGTCCTCGGGCTGGACGACCTCCGGCCGCTCGAGCCGCAGCAGACGCGGGCCGTCGACAAGTTGGTGGTGTTCGTGCCGGAGTCCCATGCCGAGCGGGTCCTGGACGCGGTCACGGCCGCGGGCGCGGGGCGGATCGGGGCATACGACCGCTGCGCGTGGACGGTTGTCGGCACCGGCACCTTCCGACCGGGTCCGGGCACGAGCCCGACGATCGGGTCGGTCGGCGCCGTGGAACGGGTCACCGAGGTTCGGGTCGAGACCGTGCTCCCACGCGCCCTGCGGGTGCCGGTGGTGGCCGCCCTCGTCGCCGCCCACCCCTACGAGGAACCGGCCTATGACCTCTACGAGCTTGCCGCGGAGCCGGGAACGACCGGAATCGGGCGGATCGGCCGACTCGCCCGGCCCGAATCACTGAGAGCGTTCGCCGAGCGCGTGGCGCGCTCGCTGCCCGCGACGGCCGCCGGGGTGCGGACGGCCGGCGACCCGGGTGCTCCGGTCCACGCCGTCGCCGTCTGTGGGGGTGCCGGCGACTCGTTGCTCGATGCGGCGCGGGCGGCGGGAGTGGACGCCTACGTCACCGCCGATCTACGGCACCATCCGGTGTCCGAGTCGCGCGAGGACGGGCTGCCGGCCCTCGTCGACGTCGCCCACTGGGCCAGCGAGTGGCCATGGCTGGCCGAGGCGGCACGCCGCCTGCACGATGCGCTCTATGCGGCTGGCACTACGGTGGAGACTCGGGTGTCGAGGACGCCGACGGACCCGTGGACCCTGCACACCGCACCTCGGCTCGAGGAGGGGAGCAACTCCTGAACGCCGATCCTGCCGCGCAGCACCGTCTGCTCGACCTGCAGGCCGCCGATCTCGCACTCGACCAGCTCGCGAACCGTCGCAGCAACCTTCCCGAGATCGCCGAACTGGAAGCCCTGGCTGCCGAGCACATGAAGATCCGCGATGCCGAGGTCACGGTCACGACCGAGATCGCCGACCTCGAGCGCGAACAGCGGCGCGCCGACGCCGACGTCGAGCAGGTGCGCCAGCGCAAGGATCGCGACAAGCGTCGCCTCGACACCGGTCAGGTGTCCTCACCCAAGGAACTGGAGAACCTGCAGAGCGAGATCGCCTCGCTGGAGCGGCGCCAGGATGTGCTCGAGGAGGCCGAGCTCGAGATCATGGAGCGGCTGGAGCAGGCGACGAGGCGTTCAGCGCAACTCGCGGCCGATCGCGAGGAGATCGGCCGGCGCGCGCAGGAGGTCCAGCGCGCTCGCGGCGCCGCCTGGGCCGACATCGACAGCAGCGAGGAGTCTGCGCGGCGGGAGCGGGAAGCCGTCGTGGCCGACGTCCCGGACGATCTGCTGGCGCTCTACGACAAGATCCGCGCAGACCGTGGCGGTGTGGGTGCCGTCGAGATCCGCCAGCGCCGGTGCGAAGGGTGCCGGATCACCATCGATCCGGCCGATCTCGCCCGGATCCGGGCGGCCGCGCCGGACGCGGTCGTGCGGTGCGAGGAGTGCCGTCGGATCCAGGTTCGCACGGCCGAGTCGGGGCTGTGAGCAGCTCGGGCGAGCGGCGACGTCTGATCGTCGAGGCGGACGGCGGGTCGCGCGGGAACCCGGGACCGGCGGCATTCGGCGCCCTCGTCCGCGACCCTGACACCGGCGAGGTGCTGGCCGACACCGCCGAGGCGCTGGGTGTCGCCACCAACAACGTGGCCGAGTATCGAGGTCTGATCGCCGGCCTCCGGGCCGCTCGCGAGATCGACCCCGACGCCCTCGTCGAGGCGCGGCTGGACTCGAGACTCGTCGTCGAGCAGATGTCCGGGCGCTGGAAGATGAAGAACGCCGACCTGCGACGCCTGGCCGTCGAGGCGAACCAGGTCTTCCCACCGGGACGGGTGACCTATGCATGGGTACCACGTGTGCGGAACGCCGCCGCCGACCGGCTGGTCAATGCGGCCCTGGACGGCACCATGCCGGCGGCGGACCGCGTACCTGGGCAGGTCGACGAGCCCGAGGCGACCGAGCCGCCGAACCGACTGGTCGGCTGGGCCGCGGAGCTCGGCACCCCGACCCGACTCATCTTGGTGCGCCACGGGCAGACCGCGCTGACGGCGGCCAAGAGGTTCAGCGGATCCGACGTCGAGGGTCCACCGCTCGACGACGCCGGACGCGAGCAGGCCGCGCAGGCCGGGTCCGCGCTGGCGGGCGGCGAGGTCGCGGCCGTCGTGACCTCTCCGCTGCTGCGGGCCCAGGAGACGGCGCAGATCATCGGTGCCCGGCTCGGGATCGGCGTGAGCGTCGACGAGGGATGGCGGGAGTGCGCCTTCGGGAACTGGGAAGGCCTGACCTTTGCCGAGGTCGGGGAGCGTTACCCGGCCGAGCTCGCCGCGTGGCTCTCGTCGACCGAGGCCGCGCCGCCGGGCGGTGAGCCGCTGGACGCGATGGAGCGGCGTGTCGCCGAGGCTCGCGACCGGGTGCTGGCCCGGTACCCCGGCCAGGCGGTCGTCGTCGTGACCCACTCGATGCCGGTCCGGGCCCTGGTCCGGCTGGGGCTGGGAGCGCCGCCCCAGGCCCTGTTCCGCATGCAGCCGGCTCCGGGATCGATCACCGAGGTGCACGTCTACGCCGACGGCACGACGTCGCTGGTGGCGTTCAGCCGCGTTCTCTGACAGCGCGGCAGCGATCCGGCGGCCGTAGGGTAGCGGACCATGCCGAGCCGACAACTCCGCCTGGTCGCCACCGACGGCGAGCGACTCCGCGCTGGGCTGGACAAGATCCGCGCCGAGTTGGAGGTACCCGGCGAGTTCCCGGCCGAGGCTCGGGCCGAGGCGTCGGCTGCCGCGCTCGCTGATTCAATGCCGGATCGGGACCTGACCGACGTGCCGTTCGTGACGATCGACCCGCCGACCTCGATGGACCTGGACCAAGCCCTCCACCTCTCCCGTGACGGCAGCGGATTCCTGGTGCAGTACGCGATCGCCGACGTGGCGTCGTTTGTGGCACCCGGTGGGCCGATCGATGTCGAGGCGCACCGGCGCGGGATGACCTTCTACGGCCCGGACCGCCGGGCGCCTCTGCACCCGGTCGAGCTCTCCGAGGGTGCGGCGAGTCTGCTTCCCGACCAGGAGCGTCCGGCACTGGTCTGGCAGATGCGGCTGGGTTCCTCGGGCGAGCTGAACGAGACCGTGCTGACTCGGGCCCGGGTGCGCAGCCGGGCGAAGCTGTCGTACCGGAGCGTCCAGCGTGATCTCGATGCCGGGACGGCGGGCGACATGCTGGGGCTCCTCCCGGAGATCGGCCGCCTGCGGTTGGACCAGGAGCGCGCCCGTGGCGGAGTGTCGATGCCCGTCCCCGAGCAGGAGATCGTGACCAGGCCCGACGGTGGCTATGGCCTCGAGCATCGCTCGCCGCTCCCGGTGGAGGCCTGGAACGCCCAGCTGTCTCTTCTGACGGGAACGGCAGCGGCGGCACTCATGCGTGAGGGCGGGGTCGGCATCTTCCGAACGCTGCCACCGGCGCAGCAACGCGACATCGAGCGGCTGCGGCGCACAGCGAAGGCCCTGCGGATCGACTGGCCGCACGAGCTGCCTTATGCGGATCTGATCCGGTCGCTGGATCCCGCTCCCGCTGCGAACGCGGCGTTCCTCGAGGAGGCGATGTCGCTGTTCCGCGGCTCCGGCTACGTCGCCTTCGACGGATCCGTTCCCGACGGTGCCGGCCACGCGGCGATCGCCGCGGAGTACACACACGTCACGGCACCGTTGCGCCGCCTCGTGGACCGGTATGCCCTCGAGGTGTGCGCGGCGCTGAGCGCCGGTGCCGAGGTTCCTGAGTGGGTGCGGGCGGGCCTGCCGGTCCTGCCGGACACGATGGCCGAAGCCGGTCGGCGTGCGGGTGCCTACGAGGGCGCCTGCGTCGCTGTCGTCGAGGCGGCGGTGATGACCGGCCGGGAGGGCGAGGTGTTCCCCGGCGTCGTCGTCGACGTGGTCGAGAAGGACGACCGTGGCGAGGTCGTCATCCCCGAACCCGCCGTTCGGGGCCGCGTTGCCGGTCGGGACCTGCCTCTCGGGGAGGACGTGTCCGTCCGCCTCGTGGAAGCCTCGATCGAGGCCCGCCGGATCGCCTTCGCCCTCGCATAGTGCTGGAGTGCGGTTCCTGCGAGCACGATCGGTCGCGAAGCCTTCGGTGCGAGCGCAGCAACAGCGGAAGGCACATGGCGTCCCAGCCACGTGGCTGGGACGCCATATGCCCGGTGTGCTCGATCAAAAGATCATTGACAGCACAACGATCAGGCCGATGATGGCCAGAATGGTCACGATGATGCCCATGTCACACCTCCAAGAGGGTCTCTTCCTCGTTGCCTCGAGGCGACCGGCCGGAACTCGGCCACGTGCCCACGGTGGAACCGATACCCCGTGTCGGGGCATGCCACGCGCGGCCACCCGTGGGCATTCTTCGCACATGTTCGAGAAACGTCTGAGGGAACAGGGCATCGGGTGGACGAGCTGGCCTGTAAGCCGGATTCTGTACCCCGGTCGGGCCGGGGCGGCGACCATCCCTCTAGGGCCGCCGTTGCCGGCGGCCTCGAGCGGTCTACCCGGGAGCTCGGGCGGGCCGCCCTCGAACGCTCCCTGTCTGACCTTGCTCCAGGTGGGGTTTACCGAGCCGCCCGGGTCACCCCGGGCGCTGGTGGTCTCTTACACCACCGTTTCACCCTTGCCCGGCGCCGTGGCGCCAGGCGGTCTGCTTTCTGTGGCACTGTCCCGCGGGTCGCCCCGGGTGGGCGTTACCCACCACCCTGCCCTGTGGAGTCCGGACTTTCCTCGTCGATGCCCGTGAAAGCGTCGACGCGGCCGCCCGGCCAGCTCGTCCGGACCTATTCTACCGGGCCTCTGTCACATCGCTGGCTCATCTGCTGCAGGCAACCCCGCACCGGCTGGACGCAACTCGTGCGACACGCCGGGCGTGTCGCATCCAGTTACGACCAGTCTGTGATGACTGGGCCCGGTTGGCGCAACGGCGGGGTATCACAGGACGATCGGGCTAGCCGGGGGACCATTCGGCGGCGAGCAGAGCGGCGCCGATGACGCCGCCGTCGTTGAGCAGCCCAGCAGGCACGATCGGTGTGTTCAACGTCAGCAGCGGCAGGAACCTGTCCGCCTTCTTGCTCACGCCACCGCCGACCACGAACAGGTCCGGGGAGAAGATGAACTCGAGGTGGGCGTAGAAGCGCTGCAGGCGCTCGGCCCACTCCGCCCAGGACAGGTCCTTCTGTTCGCGGACGGACGCGGCCGCCCGCTTCTCCGTCTCCTTGCCGTCGAGCTCGAGATGCCCGAACTCGGTGTTGGGCAGCAGGACCCCGTCGTGCAGCACCGCGCTGCCGATGCCGGTTCCGAGCGTCGTCACGATCACGACGCCGTCGACTCCGGCTGCGGCGCCGTACCGGCACTCGGCCACGCCCGCCGCGTCGGCGTCGTTCACGACGACCACGTGCTGGCCGGTCCGGTCGGTGAGCTCGGCGGCGAGGTCGACGCCGATCCAGGATTTGTCGACGTTCGCGGCCGACCGGATGACGCCGTGATGGACGATCCCGGGGAAGGTGCAGCCGAACGGCTCCTTCCAGTCGAACGCCGAGGCCACCTCGAGGACGATGTCGATGACGTTGGCCGGGGTGGACCTTTCCGGTGTCTCGATGCGAATGCGCTCGGCCTCGAACTCGCCGACCGTGAGGTCGACGGGTGCTCCCTTTATCCCGCTGCCGCCGATGTCGATGCCGAAACCCTGCCGCCCACGTCCGCCCGCCATGACCTCAGCATCACCCAGCAGGGCCGACGGCAACCACCCTGTCGGCGGCAGCGGAAGCACGAGAGATGCTGGGCCAGTGGAATCGAGCGGACGCGGCACGCCCGCACTCGTCGCGTGCGGGCACGGCACGCGAGACCCAGCAGGTCGGGGCGCGGTCGACGCGCTGCGCGACGATGTGGCCGCCAGCCGGTCGGAGGTCAGGGTCGTCGAGGCGTACGTCGACGTGCAGGAGCCGGCGCTGCCCGACGTCCTGCGGAGGCTTGACTCCGCCGTCGTCGTCCCCCTTCTGCTCTCTGCGGGCTTCCACGTCCACGTCGACATCGCCCGAGCCGTTGAGGCGGCCGGCGCGGACGTCCGGGCCGCCAGGCCGCTCGGTCCCGATCCCGCACTGGTGGACGTCCTCGCTCTACGGCTCGGCGATGCCGGCCTGGACGGCGACCATGCGGTGCTTCTCGCGGCGGCGGGCTCGTCGGATCCCCGAGCGGTTGCCGACGTCGAGCGCACGGCGATGGACCTGGCCGCACGTCTCGGCAGGGCCGTCACACCGGCCTACGCCTCGGCGGCGGAACCGCGGGTCGAGTCCGCCGTCGCCGAGTTGAGGACCGCCGGTCGCCGGGTCGCCGTCGCGTCCTACCTGCTCGCACCCGGCCATTTCCAGGGCCGGCTTCGAGCGACGGGAGCAGATGTGATCGCGGCACCCCTCCTGCCGCACCCTGAGATCACCGCGCTCGTGCTGCGACGCTACGACGAGGCCCTGAGCCCTCCCCGGTGATCATCGGCATTTCGGTTCCTCCGCGGCACCGAAATGCCGATGATCACGGGGGAGCGCCCGGTAGTGGTCAGGGTTGGGTGAGGATCTCGGCGCCGGTGTCGGTGACCAGGACGGTGTGCTCGAACTGCGCCGAGCGGCGGCCGTCCTTCGTCACCACCGTCCAGCCGTCGTCCCACATCACCCACTCCGGCGTGCCGAGATTCAGCATCGGCTCGATCGTGAACGTCATGCCCGGCTCGATCATGGTGGTGGCCGACAGGTCGTCGTAGTGCGGGATCACGAGTCCCGAGTGGAACGCCGTACCGATGCCGTGGCCGGTGAAGTCGCGCACGACGCCGTAGCCGAACCTGCGGGCGTAGGACTCGATCACCCGACCGATCACGTTGATCGACCGACCCGGCCGGACGGCCTTGACGCCTCGCAGCATCGCCTCGCGGGTCCGCTCGACCAGCAGGCGCGACTCCTCGTCGACCTCGCCGACCGGGTAGGTGGCGTCGGTATCACCGTGCACGCCGTCGAGGTACGCCGTGATGTCGATGTTGACGATGTCGCCCTCGGTCAGCACGGTCGAGTCCGGGATGCCGTGGCAGATCACCTCGTTGACGCTGGTGCACAACGACTTCGGGAAGGCGGGTCCGCGGGCGGAGCCGGGGTAGCCCAGCGTCGACGGGTAGGCGCCGTGGTCGCAGAGGTACTCGTGCCCGACCTGGTCCAGCTCGTCGGTCGTGACACCTGCCTGGATGTGTTCGGCGACCGCTGCCATCGCACGAGCCGCGAGCCGGCCCGCTGCTCGCATCCGCTCGATGGTCTCGGCGTCCTTGACCTCCGAACCGCGCGTGCGTGCGGCCGTGGCCCGCCCGACGTACTCGGGCCGGGCGATGTGCGGGGGCACGACGCGGGGCGCGGAGATCTGTCCGGGTACGACGGGGGACATGATCTGGAAGTGTAGGAGGCGGCGATCGGCCGACGAGGAGGCGAGCGGTGAGTGCGTGGTACTGGTGCCTGGACCACCAGCGCGTGGAGCCGGAGGAGGGCTGCCCCAACCACCGGCGGCTGGGACCCTACGAGACGCAGGAGGAGGCGGCCGGCGCGATCGAGCTGGCCCGCGCACGTACCGAGGAGTGGGACGCGCAGGATCGCGCCGAGGACGACTGGGACGACGACCACTGAGGGTCGCCGCTGATGGCTCGGCGGGAGACCTGCTGCGCGTCGGACGATCCCCACGGCGTCGCGGTCAGGTGTACGAGTGGTCGTCGTCGGGGAAGGAGCCCGACACCACCTCAGAGGCGAACGCCTTCGTCGCCTCGAACAGGGCGCCGCGCAGGTCGCCGTAGGTCTTGACGAACTTGGGCATCCGACCCCTGCGGAGCCCGGCCATGTCCTGCCACACCAGCACCTGCGCATCGCAGTCGGGCCCGGCCCCGATGCCGATCGTGGGGATGGTCAGCATCTGGGTGGCCTGCCGAGCTACCTCCGAGGTCACCATCTCGAGCACGACGGCGAACGCCCCCGCCTCCTCGAGGGCTCGGGCGGCTCCCAGCACGCGCGCGGCGTCGTCGCCGCGGCCCTGCACCCGGTAGCCGCCGAGCGCGTTGACGCTCTGGGGGGTGAAGCCGACGTGGCCCATGACGGGGATGCCGGCGTCGACGATGGTCCGGACGGCCGGAGCGACGGGGACGCCACCTTCGAGCTTGACCGCCTGGACACCTGCCTCCTTCATGAACCGGATGGCTGTCGCGAGGGCCTGGTCCGGGCCTGCCTGGTAGGACCCGAACGGGAGGTCGCCGACGATGAGGGCGCGCTCGGTCGAGCGGACGACCGCCCGGGCCAGCGGTATGAGCTCGTCGACCGTCACCGGCACTGTGTCGACGTAGCCGAGGACGTTGTTCGCGGCCGAGTCGCCGACGAGGAGCACGGGTACGCCCGCCTCGTCGAAGATCTCGGCGGTGTACATGTCGTACGAGGTGAGCATCGGCCAGCGCTCCGAGCGCTGCTTCGCCACCTGCAGGTCGCGGATCGTCACGCGACGGGAGAACGTGCCCCCGTAGAGGGGGGAGGGCTCCTGTGTCATCGATCTCTCCTCGTGTCTCGAGGCCACGGACGGGTCCCCTGACACCTGTGATCCTCGCACGCGCGGCCGAAGGGCGACACGCCCCGCGGCCCCGCATGCACTGCCGGACGCCACCGGCGGTTGGGGCTAATCTGTCGGCGGATCCTGACCGACCCGACACATTCGTTCCGATCGGAGTTCTCGTAATGCCCGACACCTGGGTACGCAATGCAGTGGCCGAAGCGGTAGGGGTCTTCGCGCTGTGCTTCGTCGGCATCCTCGCCATCACCGGCAGCGGCGGTGACCTCACGGCAGTCGCGCTGGCGCACGGGCTCGCGATCGCGGTGATGGTCGCGGCGCTCGGCCACGTCTCCGGAGGCCACTTCAACCCAGCCATCACCCTCGGGCTGTTCCTCGGTCGCAAGATCGACCTGCCGATGGCGGCCGTGTACTGGGTGGCCCAGCTCCTCGGCGGCCTCCTTGCTGCCATCGTGGTGTGGCTCGCCACCACCCGTGACGTGGTCGCGTTCGGCACGCCGACGCTCGCGGACGACGTCAACCCGGTGTGGGGCATCGTGCTCGAGCTCGTCGCGACATTCTTCCTCGTCCTCGTCGTCTACGGCACCGTCGTGGATCGTCGGGCGCCCGTGTCGGTCTACCCGTTCGCGATCGGCCTGACGATCACCGCCGGTATCTTCGCCATCGGCGCGTGGACGGGCGGCGCACTGAACCCCGCGCGCGGATTCGGCCCGGCGCTGGTCGGCGGCGAGTGGGGTGGCACGGTCGCCTGGCTCATCGGGCCCCTCCTCGGCGGCATCGCGGCGTGGGCGCTGCACGAGTACGTGCTCATGCCTCGTGAGGAGGCCGAGTCGATCGCCGAGTCCGGCCGCCGCGACGAGGTCTGAGGCGCTCCTGCGAGGCCGCGTCCCACCGCGTTTCACGGATCGCTCCTCAATGGGCGTGTCCGTTGTCCGGGTCGAGCTCGTGGAAAAGCTGGGCGGCAAGGCGGCGAAGGAAGTGGTCCCAGCCCAGCCAATGCTGCTCGGCTGCTTGGTCGGGTAGCAGGCGGTGGGTCAGGGTGAGCATCGTGCCGTCGGGTGGGTCCGTAGGTCGATCTCGACCAGCGTCGATTCCGGTGGGACGCCCATCAGGTCGTCTTCCCAGCCGTAGCTGAAGACCAACCGGCGGGGTGGCTGCAGGTCGAGGTATCGGCCGTGCATGGTGGCCCCATTGGGCAGCGTCCACCGGATGCGCCCGCCCGCGATGGGCTCAGACTCGGCGCTGGCGGCGATCCACGTGAGCAGGGCGACGGGATCGGTGAGGTGGTGGTAGACGGTCTGCGCGGGGGCGTGGATGAGAATCTCGTAGCGGACTATCCGCATCCGGTCAGCTCCGGGCCTCGGCGGGGCCGTTGTGTCGCCCGACCCTTGACGTTGTTCGCGCGGTGTCTTCGACGCTGTCCTCGACGGCGTCCTTGAGGGCCGACAAATGGGGCTGCCAGAAGGCATCCAGGTCGCGCCGCAGCCGGGCGAGGGTGTCGAAGTCGATCGAGTACAGCCGCCTGTTGCCGTCCTTGCGGACGGTGACCAGTCCGGCGTCCCGCAGGACGCGCAGGTGTTGGCTGGCGACCGGTTGGCGCATGCCGGCGTGGTCGGCGAGCTCGCCGGCGGAACGTTCCCCGCCGAGCAGGAGGGTCAGCATTGCGCGGCGGCCCGGATGGGCGATCGCGTCAAGGCCTTCTTGCACATCGGCTCCCGGTGATGACCCGCGCTCTGCTAGTTTCGCTTAAGCGAATATAGCGAACAGGTGAAGGAGATACCGGTGGGAGGCACCGCCTCGACCGAAGCCACAGTGAGCCGTTACTTCACCGCGTGGACCGGCCGCGACACCGCGACGGTCCGGGATCTGCTGGCCGACGACTTCAGCTTCGCCGGTCTGGGCATGCAGATCGAGGG
>Ga0256866_1000072_pt1 | contig 16902 bp, 16 predicted proteins | sample RVTome_16_FD_187338 | JGI IMG/M metagenome (GOLD analysis project Ga0256866, IMG submission 187338) | Soil microbial communities from uranium-contaminated site in the Upper Colorado River Basin, Wyoming, United States - RVT152D67 HiSeq ...
CTTTGATCGGGCTCGACCCTTCCCTGGGTGCGTACTTGTTGAGCTCGTCGAGCACCACCATCAACAACTCGTCACTCTGCCCGGTGCGCTCCTTGTCTTCGAACGCCCTCTTCAGCGTGACACCCACCACGAAACGTTTGGCCCGATCGTTGAGATTGTGCAGGTCGACCACCGTGACCTGATCCTGGAGGCTGATCCGGTGACGATCCGGGTCGTCCACGTCGGATCGGATGAGACGACCGAGATGGCGAACCGCCGCCTGGAGACGTCTCACGAAGGCATTTATCGTTCCCGTCCCCATGGCGGGACCGGCCCACCGATGCCGGTGCTCCTCGCTCTGCACCCTCTCGGTGATCAGATCGGCGAGCTCACGGAAGGTGCGCACCTTGACACCGTCGATCACCGCCGCCCCAGTGTCGGTGGCCTCGGCCTGCCGAAGCTGGGCCATGACGTTGTAGACCACAGTCGTGTATTGGGCGCGGTCGTCCTCCGCATCGGCGAACAGGAAAGGAGCCAGGTCCTCGGTGCAGAACTCGTGGATGCTCCAGAAGAACGAGGTGACGTCGGACCGGGAGGCAACATCGGCGGTGGCCCTGGAGTCGTCCAGCCGGGGTGGTGCGAATAGACCCACGGAGTGAAACGGTGTGCTGGGGAGACCAAGGTCGGTATAACGGGAACGTTGCTCTTCGTCGAGACGGTTGTTGACCCGATCGAGATGCATCAGGTCTTCACCCTTGACATTGAACACGAGCGCCTTGGTGTTCACCGCCGCGTTCCCGAGCACGCCCGAACCGAAGAGCGAATGGAGCAGGAAGGTCGCGTAGCTGGTCTTGGTTGCCACACCAGAGATGCCGGAGATGTTGATGTGCGCCCCTCGCTCTCCGTTGATGAATTCGAAGTTGACCCATACCGGCTCACCGGTGCGGGCCAGGCCAACCGGGACCTTTCGCTCCATGCGGTCGAAGAAGAGCGCCCGATCGCGCTCCTCACCCTGGGCGATTCGCACTTCCTGGCCGGGTCGGGGTGGGACGAAGACCTCGGGCTCGAATCGAGTTGCGGTGATCTGTGCGGCTTCGGTGACCTCCGCCGGCAGGATGCCATCCTCGATGAGGAACACATCGGAATCGAACCGGGCGCCTTCGTGGCGGGCGACAATCTGTGCCACCGTGCCGTACATGCGGACCATCTCACCGGTGGGGAGAACCCTCTCCAGTGCCACGACGTCGTCGAGTTGGAGGAACTCGCCCTCGCTCACGCCGACCCAGAACTCCAGCGGCGTGGCGTCCCTCGTTCCCAGAACTCGCCCAACCGAATCTGTCATGGGCGTCGAGAGTAGACCGAGCCTGTGACAGTTCCCGCTTTAGCAGCCGAGCGGTTCACATGAGCCTTGTAGTCTTTCCCTTCAAAGAAGAGGACCTCTCGGTCGTTTCGACCAATCTTGCCACTGCAGCCCGACATGAGCGGGTGGACGAGGTGTGGGCGGTTGCGGCTGGCGAGGACGCGGCGATGGCGAGCGTGACGCAGAACGCCACCCCGATCGCATCTACAGCGGCCACCGCGATTTCCGTCTTCCCACAGGAGCGTCTCGGGGTCCATCGCCCGGGCAAAGGTGACGCGATGAACACCGCGATCGCGCGGGCGGCTGAGCGTGGCTTCGACCGGGTGCACTTCTATGACGCCGACATAACAAACTTCGACGAGACGTGGATCGACGGGGCAGAGCACGCCGCTGACCGGGGCTTTGACGTGGTCCGGCATCGATTCCCCCGTGCGGCCACCGACGCCATGATCACCTGGATGGTGACCCGCCCGGGGCTGGCGATGCTCTTCCCCGGGACTCTGCTCCCTCGTTTCGGCCAACCTCTGGGTGGGGAGCTTCTGATGACAGGAGAGGTTGTCGAGACTCTCGCCCGCAACCCTTTCGTGCTGGCGCGCTCCGATTGGGGCATTGATACCGTCCTCACCCACGCCACGTCGACCCTGGGCGTGGGTGTCTATGAGCACAACGCACCCGATGGGAAACGACATGCCCTCTACGGGGCGCTAACCGACATCAAGGAGATGGTGCTCGAATGTCTGGATGCAGTCGCTTCCCTTCGCGGTCGTCGCCATCCTGAAGGTGTGTTCGACTCCGATCCGGCTGCACCGGTGCCCGAAGATCTGAAGGAGACCGTCGCCTACGATTTGGTCGCCACCCGGGCAGCAGTCGCCGATCCACCCGATCCCGGGGAGAACGCAGTTCTCCAACTCGTTGGTGTCGTCGAGCCGGTCGAAATGGACGCGGAACGATGGCAGGAAATTTTCCCGGCTCTCCTCGAAGGTTTTCGGCTCGACGACCAAGCCTGGCGCTCGGCCGCCTTCCGTCTCTGGGTGGAACGGGTTGTCCATTACACGACCCACCAGGTCCCCCTCGGGTACGACGCCGCCATCGGCTATCTGGAAAAGACGATCAACGACTTCGAGGTCCTGGCCTCGCACCACTAGCCGGCTGCGATCGCAGAAAGGGCAAACAGCGTCAGGGTAAGCCCGGCGATCTGACGTTTTGCCAGGTGCTCGGAGTTGATTAGCCGCGCCATGAGCACCGTCACCGCGGGATAGAAGGAGGCGGCGATGCTCACCCGCCCCAAGGAGCCGGCGCGGAGGGCAAGGAGGAGGGCGACGTTGCCCGACACATCGAGCAGACCATTGCCGGCAATGATTAGAACCGGCGACGACCGAAAGGACGAGACCGACCACACCCCGATCGCAGACAGGGCGGCCACCACGACCATCGCGGCCACCCGTGCCGGGATGAGTGCCAGCAAGCCGGATCCTTCCGAAGTCATGTTGATCAGGATCGTGTACGCCCCAAACCCGAGACCGGCGGCAAGCCCGTACCAGACACCGCCCATCGGCAGCTCACCGGGATCGGCCACCCAGGAGCAGAGAACGATGGCCGGCACGGCCACCGCAACGCCAACCCACTCGAGCCCGCTCAGCCTCTCCCCGGTGACAACCCCGACAACGAGGGGGAACACACCGCTGAGAGCCGCCGCCGCCGGCGCCACCGCGGCCGCATAGCCTTTACCCAACCCGGCAAACAGGGTAACGAGGCCGAGTGCGCCGGCGGATCCGGCGGCGGCACCGAGCACCAGGTCGGCCGTCTCGGCAGTCCCGCCGAGAGCAAGGGCAGAAACCGTAATTAGTGGAACCGAGAAGACTCCGGCCCACAACACCACGGTGGCGGCGGTGACCCGCTTGGCTCCTTCACCACCGAGGAAGTCACCGACTCCGTAGAGAAGGGAGCTCACCCCTCCGAGGAAGACACCCATTTAGCGCTCAGACCCTATCCCGCGACTCCGTCGACTCCCATCGTCATCAGAGCGTTGCGTATCGCCTCGGCCTGCTCCTCGAGATGGTCCCTGTCCACCGAGGCGGCGGCGTTGGCGAAATCGAGGTCATGGATCCCGTCGATCGGCACCACGTGGATGTGCAGATGGGGAACCTCGAGGCCGGCGATCATCAAACCCACCTTGGCCGGATTGTGAACCTTCTGGATCGCCCGACCGATCGTCTGGGACACTTCCATGAGGTCGTCGCGCAGATCGGAGGGACAGTCCAGCCAATGGTCGATCTCAGCCCTGGGCACGACGAGGACGTGGCCGTCCCGAAGCGGATTGATCGACATGAAGGCGACGCAGAAGTCGTTCCTCCACACGAACGTCCCCGGGATCTCTCCTTCGATGATCTTGGTGAAAATGGTGGACATCGCCCCCGAGGTTATCCGGTGGCGGAGCGGTCACCCGCGATTGGGAACCACTTGAAGCAACGCTTCGGTGGTGGTCACGTGCATCTCACCCCGACCATCGACCCCGAACCCGGAGACCCTGCCGGCTCCCCCGACCTGGTCGGTCCAATCCATGCCCTCCACCACTTCACCGTCCTGGTACAAGAAGCTGCGGAGATACCCCCCGCAGTAATCACTGTAGAAGTAATGCCCATCGAGCTCGGGGATGTCCTCCCCCCGATAGACCACACCCCCGGTGATGGAGCAAGACCCGGCGTCGCCATGCTCAACTTCGACGACGGGAAGGGTGAGCCCCGAAGTGTCACAATCCGATGTGCTGAAGCAGTGGAGGCCTTCGGTGATGGGCCATCCATAGTTGATGCCCTCGTCGAGCCGGGCCACATTGACCTCTTCGTAGGTGTTCTGACCAACATCGGCGACATAGATGAGATCGCCGTCGAGCCAGAAGCGCCATGGGTTGCGCAGTCCGTATTGCCAGAGGATCGGGTCCGCTTCGTCATCGACCGATAGCCGGACCAGGCCGCCCAGCAAGGTGTCGGTGTTCTGTCCGTTGCCAAACTGATCTCCGCCCCCGCCCCCGTCCCCCAGACCAAGAAACAAGCTTCCGTCGTGAAAGGCGATCATCCCGCCGTTGTGGTTGCCCGCCGGCTGATCGATGGTGAATAGGACCCGTTCGGACTCAGGGTCGAGCTCTGTCGGAGAAGAGAATGTGAACTCGGAGACCACGGTGTCACCGTTGTTGTCGGAGTAGTGGGCGAACAATCGTTCGGTCTCCTCAGGGTGGAGGGCGATGGACAAAAAGCCCTGCTCCCCGTCGTTGCGCACCCGGTCACTGACGTCGAGGACGGGATCCTCGGAGACCCTTGACCCGTCATAGGCAAACACCTGCCCGTCCTTGAGGGCGATGTAGGACAGCTCACTGCCGGGAAGAGCCGTCATCTCGACCGGGAAGGCGAGCGACGCCACCTCCTCGTAAGCCAACGACTGCAATTCCGGCAGTGTGGTAGTTGGAGTCAGAGGTTGGGTCGTAGTCGTCGACGGTTCGGCCGTGAAGGTGGTCGTGGTCGACGGCAGGATCGACGACGTGGTCGACTCGGCAGTCTGAGGAGTCGGTGATGGTTCTTGAACGGAACTACTGCAGGCGGTGGCTATCAGGACTCCGGTCACCAGGGCTCTCCGCATCGCACCCAGGGTATGGCATCGAGAACGCGTAATGTCGCGGACGATGGACGAGAACGAGATTCACGACGTAGAGAACGACCTCGAGCCACTACCACGTGAGCCCGAGACTGACCAGCGTGAAGGGGTTCCCTGGGGCGCGATCCTTCTTCTCATCTGGGCCGTCCTGCTCATTATCTTCTCGGTGCAGAACGCACGGGATACAACGGTCGAATTTCTCGCGTGGTCGTGGTCAATGCCCGTCGCCCTCCTGGTCATGGTCACGGCCCTGGCCACCCTGGTGCTGACCGGTATCGGCTCCGCGTACTACAGGAGGAGACGTCGCCAGCGTCGTGAGACCAAGAGGGTCTTCCGATCCGAGGACTGAAGGTCGCAGCGGCGGCCATGCTGCTGGCCGCCTGCACCCCGACCACTCAACCGGAGCCAACGACCATTGCCGCGGCTCGGCCGATTGACGGCGTGGTGGTCTCGATCATCGACGGCGACACGATCCGGGTGATCACCGGGGGCGGCGAGATAACCGTGCGTCTGGCCGCCATCAACACCCCCGATCAGGGTGAATGTCAGCATGAGGAGGCCAGGGCGTGGCTCGACGCGATGGCGGACGGCGCCGACGTGTCCTTGGAGGTCGTCGGCATCGACCAATTCGACCGGACCCTGGCCCACGTTTTCGTCGACAACAACCACATCAACCGCGAGTTGGTCTCGATCGGCATGGCTGTGGTATCCAACCCGAACGAGGACAACCCTTACCGCGCGGCCCTCCTCGAGGCCGAGCACGACGCCTTCGGCTCCCGTCGGGGGCTATGGGCATCAGACGCCTGCGATTCGACCGGTCTCCTTCCCGACGTTGTGATCGACGCCGAAGCCTCGGTGCCTGACCCACCCGGACCGGACGACGCACGACTCAGCGATGAGTACGTGACGATCGTCAACCGTGGTGGCGAGATCGTGGACCTTGGCGGATGGACCCTGCGGGACACCTCAAGCCGTCATCGCTACACATTCCCCCAGAGTGCTTTTCTGGGTCCAGGGGACGAAGTCCAGGTGAACAGTGAAGCGGCGGGGTGGGATCCCGGAGACAACCCAGTCTGGAACAACGACGGTGACATGGCACTCTTGCTCGACGAGTCGGGCAGGGTGATCAGTCGTTGGAGATACTGATCCCGGCCACCTTTCAAGTCATCTACTCTGGGCCGGTCACCGAAAGGAAGCCGATGGGATTCAAAGAGACCCTGCAGAAGTGGTTCGGAACGGCGAAAGAGACCGCCAGCGAGCTTTCTGAGAAAGCACAACCACACGTCGAGAAAGCGGTGCAGGCGACAAAGGATGCCGCCGAGAAGGCACAGCCCCACGTCGAGAAGGCGATGGAGAAGGCCAAAGAGACCGCCAGCGACCTCGCCGAGAAAGCTCAACCGCACCTGGAAAGAGCGAAAGAGAAGATGTCGGAGATGACCACGGGAGCCAAAGAAGGGGCGGAGGAGGTCACGGAGGCCACCGGGGAGGGGCTGGGTCAACAGGTCGACGCCGCCAAGGAGGCGGCCGACAAAGCCCAGGCAGCCACCGAAGAGGCAATAGACGTCGCCAAAGAAGCTGCCGAGAACGCCGTCGATGCAGTCTCAGACGCCACCGAAGAAGACAGCAGCTGACCCGATGAGCCGGGTTTCGCACCGTCTCGGCCGACTGCCTGGATCGGCAACGCTGGCAATCAACAACCGCGCCCGCGACATGCGCGCCGAAGGTCGGGACGTGATCTCCTTCGGCGCCGGGGAGCCCGACTTCCCGACACCCGAGCACATCGTGGCCGCAGCCCGGCGGGCCGCCGACGACCCGGTGAATCACCACTACTCGGCGAACCTGGGACTGCTCCCATTGCGTGAGGGGATCGTCGACTACACCAAAACCCACTCCGGGGTGGATGTCGACCTGTCCCAGATCATGGTCACAAATGGTGCCAAACAGGCCATATTCCAGACCTTCGCCGCGTTGTTGGACCCCGGCGATGAGGTCCTCCTCCCCGCCCCACATTGGGTGACTTACCCGGCCGGAATCGAGCTCGCCGGCGGTGTCCCCGTATCGCTGCCCACCCGGGCCGAGGATGGCTTCAAAGTCAGCGTCGCCGACCTGGACAAGCATCTCACACCGAACACCAAGCTGCTCGTCTTCGTCTCCCCGTCCAATCCCACCGGTGCCGTTTATACCGCCGCTGAGGCTCGGGCCATCGGAGAGTGGGCCGGGGAACGCGACATTTGGGTGTTGGCCGACGAGATCTATCAACGACTGGTCTACGGCTCCGACGATGTCGCACCGTCCGTCGCCGGGGTGACTCCGGGTCTGGAGAAGATCGTCCTGATCAACGGTGTCGCCAAGAGCTTCGCCATGACCGGCTGGAGGGTGGGCTGGATGATCGGTCCCGCCGACGTCGTGGCCGCGGCCGCGAGATATCAGTCGCACGCCACCGGAAACGTAAACAACGTCGCTCAGGTCGCCGCCTTGGAAGCGATCGGCGGACCTCAGGACACGGTGGTCGCCATGCGAGAGGCATTCGACAAACGGCGGCAAACGATGCTTTCGATCCTGGCCGAGGCACCGGGCGTCGACTGTGTTGAGCCTGCCGGCGCCTTCTATGTCTTCCCGAGCGTCGGCGGGATCCTCAACGAGACCTATCCCAGCTCGGAAGTCCTGGCCGAAGGTCTGCTGGAGGAGGCGGGAGTCGCGGTGGTTCCCGGCGCCTCCTTTGGAGCGACCGGGTTCATCCGTCTCTCCTATGCGTTATCCGACGCCGACCTGGAGCGGGGTGTCTCCCGAATGGTCAGCATGTTCGAAAGGCTCTGACGCGGGTTTACACTCGCCCGCAATGCAGGCAGGTTCTACGGCCCGGGCGATGATGCTGGTCGAGCCCAGACACTTCTCGATGACGACCGTTTCCACCGACGGTGGAGAGCTCGGAGGGTGGTTGGCCGTGGAAGCCACCGGGGTGTCAGGGTCCGACGTCCAGGTCTGGAAGGGCGAGGCCCGGGACGTCATCTACCCGCTGGTGCCCGGAAACGAGGTAGTTGGCAGGATCGCGGTACAAGGCCCAAATGTCCCCTACCCGGTGGGCACCAGGGTCGTGGTCGAGCCGCGGATCAGGTGTGGACGTTGTCATCGCTGTCAGAACAACCTGGCGACCTGTGTCAGCCGCAAGCCCTCGAACTCCTACGGCATGATCGCGTCGGTAGAACCTCCCGGTCTCTGGGGTGGGCTTGCCGAGTTGCTCTATCTCGACCCCAACGCCCACCTGCACCCTGTGACGGACGACGTGCCGTCGGAGGTTGCCACTTACGTACACCCTCTCGCCTCGGGACATACCTGGGCAGTGGAGCTTCCTTCCCTCAAGCCAGGTGAGGACGTGCTGATCCTGGGGCCCGGCCCAAGGGGTCTGGCCTGTCTCATTGCAGCGAAGGCAGCCGGTGCGGGATGGGTGGGCATCGCCGGTCTCAGTCACGACCGGGACCGTCTCGAGCTTGCGAAACGACTGGGCGCTGACACCATGATCGACGTTGAGGCCAACGACGTGGTCGCCGAGTTGGCCGACAACCTTGGACGCCGACCGGATGTCGTGATCGATGTCACCTCCGACGATCCGGAAGCGGTTTTCACCTCCCTCGATCTGGTGCGCAGTGGCGGTCGTGTGATCCTGGCGTCCACCAAGGGAAACCGCGCCTTCCATTTCCTCTCCGACGTGATCGTCGCCAAACAGCTCACCGTCCGTGGTGCGATGGGAGCCACCACCGTTGGCTACCAGTGGGCGACGAATCAGCTGGAGACCGATCCGAGGATCGACGACCTGGTCTCGCACCAGTTCCCCCTGTCGGAGGCGCCACGCGCCCTCCAGGCAGCCGCCGGGCTGCTCGGGCGCGAAGAGCTCATGTCGGTCGCGGTGACGTTCTGATCGTGTGAGCGGGGGTGGGCCCACCGGCACGGGCCGCCTCGCCACCGTCTCCTGGGTCACCTACGACCTGGCCAACACCATTTTCGCCCTCGGCGTCGTCGGGTTCTATTTCTCCGATTGGTTGGTATCGGAAGGCCATCCGGACAGCTATCTCGCCGCTGTCCAGGTGACCGCTGCTGCGGTGGTCATCTTCCTCGCTCCCTGGGCAGGCGCCAGATCCGACGTGCTGGGTAAGAGAGTGCCAACCCTGGTGACCACGACGGTCCTCGCTGTAGTGGCGACCTTCTTTCTCGCCATCGGCCCGGTCTGGCTGACCCTTCTGATGCTTTGGGCGGCCGTGGTTGCGGTGAATACGGGTTCCGTCGTCTACGACGCACTGCTGGTCGACGTGAGCACCGAGGCAAACCGGGGTCACGTCTCGGGCATCGGCGTGGGCGTGGGCTATCTCGGCTCGGTAGTCGGACTTCTGCTTGGATCCATGGCCCTCGACGTGCTCGACTGGGGCCACGAGGGTGCGTTCCGACTCATTGCGGCCGGATTCCTATTGTTTGCGATCCCCGCCTTCGTATTCATCGACGAGCGCCCCGGGGTCGCCGCCGCGCCGTTGCCCACGGTGCGGGGCATGGCCACCCGGCTGCTCCGTTCATGGTCCATGGCACGGAAATACGACGGCGTAGTCCGCTTTCTGGTGGGCCGCTTTCTCTACACCGACGCCATCAACACACTGATCGGCGGGTTTCTGGCGATTTTCGTGATCGACGAACTCGGGTTGGACCGGGACTTCTTCATGGCTCTCTTGGGTGTGGCCATCGTCGCCGCCATCGTGGGTGGCATAGGCTCCGGGCCGCTGATCGGGCGTTTCGGCCCGATGCGGGTGCTGAGGTTCGTCCTGATCATGTGGATCGCGGCCATCGCTGCCGGAGTCACCGCCGCCGTCACCGGAGTCACCGACGTGGCCTGGGTCATCGGACCGGTGGGTGGGCTGGCCCTCGGGGCCACCTGGTCCTCCGATCGGGTGGTGATGGTCAGGGTCTCACCCCCGCGTTATCTCGGAGAATTCTACGGCCTCTATGCCACGGTGGGACGGTTCGCAACCATCGTCGGGCCAGTCGTCTGGGCGGTCATCGTCGACGCCGCCGGCCTCCCTCGCAGCTTCGCCATGGCCGCCCTCGGAGTTTTTGTCGCAGCGGGCTGGCTGATCCTGGGCAAAGTCGACGACAGTGTCCGTGACTGGACGGCCGAGGACCTAACTTTCCTCAGGTAGTGGGACCCGTATACGGGTCCCACCGCCTCGAGAAAGGATGGGTCTGTCCGCCTCGAGTTTTTCTCGAGGCGGACAGACCCATATCCGGGTCGTACTACCTGAGGAAAGCCGAGCCGCGATCAGTGAAACCCGGGACGTCCCCCTGACATGAGGTGCTGCTCGACCGCGTATGGGATCGGTAGGTCACGGACCTCGTTGGGCCCGCGCACCAGACGACGACCGATCTCAGCAAACCATGTGTCGTTTGCGAAAGCCCATGGCCAGGCGCGGATGCCAACTCTGGCACCGACGATCGCCCCGACGACGGCACCGAGCCGGCTTCCCCCGATGCTGGTTGCCTCCGAGATAGGCACGTGGTGGCGATGCGCTACCGGGGCAGCAAGCAGGACACCGGCGAGAACCGCCTGAATCGGGTCATCCCGGTCCCCACCCACCGCGGCAAGGGCCTCAACTCCAGAAGTCAGCCCCACAGAAGGGATCAACGCCCGCACCTCCGACGACAGATCGCGGACCCGCTCCGCCCCGTCGAGACCGCTCTTGAGATCGTCTCCACTCAGCTCCAGGGTCTCCGCAACTCCAGCGATCAGATCCAGTCCAGACTGGGCGAAACATGATGCGGCAACCGCTGCGGAGGTGATGACCCCGGCGGCCACGGTCGGTGCTTGGGTGTGGAAGAGACGCCCCATTTCGATGGCACGGGTCACCAGCTCCTCCGGGTCCCGGCGGAAAGCGACCCCGAGAACCGGGGCCCGCGCCGCAGCATCCAAGGAAGGCTCGCGGCCAGCGACGGGCTCTCCGGAACGGGCCCGGTCGAGCCAGGCGCGGAACTCGGCGCTCTCGGCGCGAAGCACCGGCTCCTCCTCATGGAGACCGTCCATCTCGAGGAAACCGGCGACGATGGCTTCGAGATCGAGGGCGCGATCGGTGATCAGCTCGTAGGCGACGATCGTGGCCTGCTCGGTGATGGCCGAATAGCCCAACTCCCACGCCCCGCCGGCGGTGTCGCCGGCGGCGAGTCCCAGCATGAACCCGTCGCCCTCGCCGGCAACCACCGTGTAAAGGGACTCGGACGAGCTCTCTTCGCCAGGCGGGTCGACTAACTCGGGCATTGGATTTGGCAGCGTAGTTAGTGATTTCGGTTCGGCTGATAACTAGCTTCCGCCGCGATGCAACGAGTGGTCGTAATCGCCAATCCGGTGGCCTCCCAATTCACCGGGGGCTCTCACCGGGATGTCATGGCAATCCTCGATTCCACATTCGAGGTCGAGGCGCTCTGGCCCGGTTCCCCTGCCGAGGCGACGGCGGCGTCGATCCAGGCCGTGGAGGAGGACGCCGCCATTGTCGTGGCGATGGGTGGCGACGGGATGGTGCACCACGTGGCACAAGGCCTCGTTGGGACCGACACGGCCCTCGCGATCATCCCAGCCGGCACCACCAACGTCGTGGCTCGTCTGTTTGGCATCCCGTCGAAACACACCAAGGCAGCGAGATTGATCGGTACCAACCCCCATCCGAGACGGTTGGGGACAGCCCGTCTCACTCTGGCACGAGCTGACACTGAGACAGTTCACAACGCCATCTTCGCCTGCGGTCTCGGTCTCGACGCCGAGGTGGTGAAGGTGGCCGACGCCGATCCGTACCGGAAGTATCGGTTCGGTTCGGTCCACTACGCCAGGTCTGCGCTCGGGGTGGGGATCAAAAGCTATCCCTCAGTGCGACCGCATGTGACCCTGACCACGGGAAATAGGACGAAGCAGGCGGTCACCGCACTGGTCCAGTTCCGGGAGGTCTACACATACTTCGGGAGAATTGCGCTTCAGCTCACCCGTGACGCACCCGACCCGATGTCGGTTCTGGTCTTGGAGCGGTTGAAGAGACGTCGGATCCCGCGGATCCTGTTCAACGCGCTGACTCACCGCGACCTCGGCGAGATTGCGGGGTTCGAGGTCTGGCCTCGGGTGGAGTCGATGACTTTCGAGGCCGACCCCCCGGTCGCTGTCCAGGCCGACGGCGAAGGTCTGGGGATAGCGGACGGCGGCAGGGTGGATTGGCTGGCGGACAGTCTGGAGATCGTCACCGGCCCGTAGAGGTCTATTTGGTCTTGTGGTTGATAGTGACCTGAGGGAACGGAATTGAAATGCCTTCGGCATCGAAACGTTTCTTCACCCTCTTCAAGGCCTCGCGTCGCACAGTCCAGCGCTCGTCCGCCACGGTGGTGATACGACCTCGAAGGACGACAGCGGAGTCGGAGAGCTCGTTGACACCGAGGATCTCTGGTGGGTCGGTGATGAACTGCCCAAACTCGGGATCAGACGCCATCAGTTCCAGTTCGTTGGCGAACACCTCGAGGGCGCGGTCGACATCGCTCTCATAGGCGACGCCTATATCGATCACCGGCTGGGCGAACTTCGAGGTGAAGTTGGAAGTCACGATGATCTGTCCGTTGGGGACGAAATGCTGGTTGCCCTCGAGGTCGCGCAGCAAGGTGACTCTGAGCTGAATGTCTTCAACTACCCCGGACACACCGGCGATGGTGACCACGTCTCCCACGTGGAATTGGTCTTCCATCAGGATGAAGAATCCGGAGAGGAAGTCCTTGACCAGGTCCTGTGCCCCAAATCCCAGAGCAGCGGCGAGGACGGTGCCGACACCGAGGAAGGGAGCAAGACTCCATTTCCAGGTCGTGAACACGAACATGACTGCCGTGACCGTGATAATCAGGAGGAAGAAGCGGCGGAGAACGGTCCAAAGGGTCTCGGCGCGTGCCGCCCTATCCGATCCCTTCTCCACCATGCGGCGCACGTAGCGACGTCCGGCTATGGCGGCTATCCAGTAGGCCGCGATGGCTATGGCGACGATTATCCCGGTGGCAAGCAGACGACTCCCCGGGAGGTCATCGAGGAGCTCTTGGGCGACTGGAGGCATACGCGGGGCAGGTTAACGGGATGCCTGGCGGAGCAGTTTGTCGACGTCCAGCGCCAGGTCAGCGATAGAGGCAACTGCGAGGGCACGTCGGGCCAGAATGGCGCGTGTCGGCTTGACCACGGCTTCGGAGATCAGCGAACGGGCCCGGTCGAAATCTGGTCCATCGTCCCCTGCGCGGCTGCGACGGAACCATCGCGTGCGCTCCCCTGGTCTCTTCTCGTGTAGTTGAAGTCGGATTCGATCGACGTGTCCCGCCACGCCGGCAGCTACCTGTTCGATCTTCGCCGCGGTCAATTCCCCCGACTCGGCGGCGATCGAATCGAGAAAGCCGGTGAGCCCGCTGACGGCTACCGGAGCATTACCCCTCGTCAGAGATTCCGCCGCCGCGTCGGCAGCCTGTTGGGCCCGCACGTCGAAGTCGATTCCTGATCCCGCTTCGTCGTAGAGGGCTCGACTGGTCACCGCCAGATCGGTCAATAGTTTTCGATAGAGACCCCATTTGCGATCCCTCATCGAATCGATGGCGTCTGCCAGATGATCAAGACCGATTGGTGGTCCCGCCGGCGGGGATGCGGACATCGGGATGACGACGACCTGAGCGAGACCGTCGGCCTCGAGTGCTGTCACCAGGTCGTCGCAGACTTCTCCAATTTTCGACGTTGGAAGCCGATCGATCTGGTTCATGACGAAGATGAACTGGTCGGAATAGTCCGACATCGGCTTCAAGTAGTCGTTGTGGAGCCGCGCATCGCGGTACTTCTCGGGATCGATGACCCAGACCACCACATCGATGAGAGGCAGCATCTCGTCCACTCGATGTCGGTGCTCCAGCTCGACGCTGTCGGTATCGGGAAGGTCGATGAGACACACCGCTTGACCCTCGTGGACGTGCCGGTCCTCGATCCGTAGTCGATCCAGATAGCCGTCGAGTGACTCACCGATGGCAGCGGGCACGGTGGCAGCGGGATGTGATGTGGTGGGTCTGATCCCGCCGACATCGACGAGCTCCTCCCCGATATAGGAATTGAAAAGCGATGACTTGCCGGAGCCTGTCCCCCCCGCCAGGGCCACCACGAGGACCTCTTCTGGGTACGAGAGACGGGTGCGCACTGCTGAGACAGAGTCGATGAGTGGGTTGAGCGTCCTCTCCTCGACGACGCCTCTCGACGAACCCAGGGCAAGGTCCGCTTTCTCCAGAAGACCGAGAAGCTGATCACGCATTGATGGGGGCGAGCGTCGCGGTCACCGCACCCACCGACGCCCTCAGCTCCAATTCGTGAGGTTCGCCGTATCGGGCGCGCAGCATGTCTGCCAACAACCTCGCCACTTGCTGGTATACGACCTCGAGTCTCCCCACCAGCTCGCGACGGGCTCGATCCACGAGCACCGGGCCGCTGTCCCCGAACATCGCCTCGACGGCGAGACCCGTCTCTCCAGAGATCACAGCATCCATCAACACGGCCTCGCCCAACCTGGCTTCGCTCTCTTCGAAGTCCACGGCGATTCGACAGACGTAGTCGACCCATCCCTCAGCTGCAGTGCGCGCGGCAACTTCCACAGCGTCGATCACCGGTTTGGCGTCGATTCCCCGGTCACGGAGTGTCGGTCGTTCCTCGACCAGCCAGTCCCTCACGTCGGCCGTTACCATGGTCACCATGCGATCGACCAAATTCGACTCGATGATCTCGACGTGTGGCTCCGGCAACGACGCTGCTCGCTTCCAGCGACGGGTGGCGCGTCTCGACAGCCTCATTGGCGCGGTGGGGATCAGATCCAGGACGACACCGGCAAGGTCGAATTCGGGGACGCGTGCGAGGAGCCGGTTCGCCATCTCGGACTCGAAGACATCGATCTCGTCTCTGGTGCCTACGAAGGTGTTCGTCAGCTCGATGACCTGACCAAGGGTCGCCGACAGGACACCGCGGAAGATCTCACCGGCGAGAGCCTGTCTGCTCGCCGCCACCTCGCCCAAGCGCTCTCCCAAGGCCTGCACCGCCACCGAGGGAACTCGATGGGCACTCTCGGGGAGACGGTGTTCGGAAACCATGACGAGGTCGTCATCCATGCCCGCCGTGGACAACCTCGACCTGAAGTCGATCGCCGACCCGGCCGACGCAGATGCCACGCGGTTCAAAACGTGGATGACCGGGGCTCCGCGGGATCGTGCGCGGCGGAGAACCTGCCAGGGGACGTCATCGGCATAGCGCAGGGCCGAGGTTACGAAGACCACGACATCGGCGCTGTCGATCAGGGCTTCAGCCATGGCGCGGTGCCGGGTCGAGGTGGAGTCGATATCCGGAGCATCCACCAAGATCATCGTCTCGAGAATTGGGGCGACGTGGGCGAAGGTGTCACACCGGACTCCGCCAATGACCTCGAAGTCGTCTATACGCCCGGGCGACGCAACCACCACCGGCTTTTTCGTGGTAGGGCGAAGTGCACCTGTCCGGGAGGCGTCCGCACCAGACAGCGAGTTGATCACGGTCGATTTCCCGGAGCCGGTCGGACCGGCGACCACAACCGTCATCGGCAAGTCAGGGTCGAGGGCGCGCGGGATCAGATAGGAACGGATCGTTCCGGCGAGGCGGTCTCGATCGTCATAGATCGCAGCCGCATCCGGCCCGATGTCGAGTGACTCCAGCGTCGCGGCCAGTCGGTAAAGGGCGTCGACGGTGACTCTCTGCTCTATCGGCGCAACCACGTCTCGATTGTGCCACGGCGACCCTCGTGGGCCTGGGAGTCCCGTCGGGATTCAGGCGGTCCAGCCTCCACCGGGCTTTTCGAACCAAACGTGGACCTGTCCGGTGCCGGTGGCGTTCTCGTAGTCGCTGAAAAGCTCACCGGGTGCGGTGCAGTCTGCGCCACCCACTGCACCCAGCATCATCAGGTAGTGCCCAAACCCGCCCTCGGGATTGTGGGGCATATAGGCGTCCATGGTCTCGACGATCCGTCGGTGGTCTCCTGTCTTCATCCAGTCGAGTCTCTCCTCGTCGGCGGCACGCGCTTGGGGAGTGAAGATGTGGACGGGGTCTGAAGCCTCGTGTAGGGGAAGCTGGCTGAGTGGCCAGAAGGTGTGGCTCATCCCCCCCGAGGCGAGGACGACGGCCTTTCGATCAAGTCGAGCCACGGCCTCGCCGATGGCCCGGCCCATGGTGAGGAAGTCATTTGGCTCCCCGGTCTGCACTAATGAAACCGAGACCACCCGCTCTCCTTTGTGCAAATAGTGCACCAGGTTGACCGTGGCGTAGTACACGGGCAGGAAGTCATCGTGAGTGGCGTGGGTCGGCGTCCCCAACTCGTCGCCGATCTTGGCCGCCAGCATGGCCAGTTCGGGGTCACCGTCGTAGTCGTAGGGAACCGCAACCATGCCCCTCGGAAGCTCAGATGAGGTCATCCGTCCGCTGCGGTGCTCGTGGGCGGAGAGGATGTGCTCGACTGTGCTCGCCCAGTGGGAATCGATGATCACGATGGTGTCGGGCTGGACCCGTTCGAACACCTCCTCGCGGAGACGCACCAAACCGGGCACGAGACTGATCTCCTTGCCGTCGTTGAGCTCCCTTCGGCTTGCCTCGTCGAACATGATCGTTGGTGCGTGGCTGATGAGCCCGACGCCGACTATCTCACCCATGACGTTTCACTTTATCCTTGTGATGCCAAGAAGACCTCCCGAGACCCCCGATGCCCTCACCAAGAGCCGAAGTGTCAGACATCGCAGTTTCCCCCGACCACTACATCGGTGGCAGGAGGGTGAGCTCCGACGTCACCTTCGAGGTCCGCTCTCCGCTGGACTGGGATTGGAACCTGGCCGATGTC
>Ga0256866_1000073_pt1 | contig 16880 bp, 19 predicted proteins | sample RVTome_16_FD_187338 | JGI IMG/M metagenome (GOLD analysis project Ga0256866, IMG submission 187338) | Soil microbial communities from uranium-contaminated site in the Upper Colorado River Basin, Wyoming, United States - RVT152D67 HiSeq ...
TACATTCTCCTGAGTCACTATGGGGCACGGTTTATCCTGTTACTGCAATCAAGTTTGGAAGAGGATTTTTGATACAAACGGGAATGAACTTAGATGAGGAAAGAGAGTATATGTTATTGCTTGATATCATAAGGAGATTAAGTCTTGTAGGATATGAGAGCCTTGCAAAGTTCAGTTGATAAGAGCAGTTAGAATTGGCCGTTAAGACCTTTTGTTACTAGTTAGGTTTTCTAAATGTACTGTCCCTCAGATCATATAATGATTTGCAGCAGTATCTGAGGGGATTGATACAACATAACGAAAGATTCACTCTTTCTCCATGTTGCTCATTTGTGAGGATTCATAATTATTTATGATTTTTTAGGAATGCCCATGCCCATCAGCTGTTCATAAATTTTACCATTTGTATAAAAGACTATAGATGGAACAAATAATCATGAGTTTCAAAACAGTAACGGAGCAGGTACACAATCCAACGTTTCAAGCATTAGCAATTATTTTAAGTATTGCAATAGGACTTAGTTTAACCTTGGCAGCGATATCAACCTATAACGGGACAGTTACGATAGATTTGAGCCAAACTGCCGATGCTGATGTATATAAAGGAAGCAAAGACGGAACTGCTCATTCTCTCCAGTAACTCGAAGACTTAAAAAAAGGCATATGTTAACCCCTTACCTAAAAAGGGACCATTTGGGAATAGTTAACCTTATCAAATAAAATTGGCATTCCCTAAATGATATGTACAGTCTGAGTATTTAATTCATATTGAGAAAAGATATATCTTGGGAATACATGTTCAATATGTGACTATCGGTTATAGGTGTCCTAATTGTAATGACGTTAATTCTATTGGTGTCAATAAGATATATAATGGTCGATTGATGTTTGTTTGCTCCAAGTGCACTATATGTGGTATCGTTCCATCTATGGCTGAACAAGACGAAGCTTATTTGGAATTCCTAACTATGTATGATAATGGGTATGTTGATAAAGTACAAGATCTGGAATTGGTAATAGAACAGGAAAGACTTGTACGTCCATTTTCTGAGATAAAAGAATTAATCCGTAAAAATGGTGCGGTAGGCAATAAATTACTTGAGAACGTATTGAGATCCAAGAAAGATTATATCGTTGATTTCATAGTCTTAGAAGAGCCCGAACCCGAAGCTGGTAGTGAATTTCAATCCCTTCCAATCGATGAGGGGATCGTCACGAGTCTATGCAAGCGAAATATTAAGAGACTTTACAAGTTTCAGGAGGAATCAATTCTCCAAATATTGGAGGGAAAGGATGTTGTTATTGTTGCACCAACGGCCTCGGGTAAAACTGAGGCCTTTTGTATCCCCATAGTACAGAGAATTTCTGTTGAAGCAGCGCATTTTTCATCTCTTAGGCCAGAAACAAAACTAAATGGACGAAAGGTGTTTGCTGTTTTTGTATATCCTACCAAGGCATTGGCAAGAGATCAGTATCCAAAGATAGTGCAAATTGCAGAGCCAGTGGGTGTAAATGTAGGCATATTCGATGGAGACACTTCAAAATCTGAAAGGGAAATAATAACGAGGCAGCTGATCCCAGAGATCATCATCACCAACTTTGATGTAATTCATTATCACCTTCTCCATAGAACAAGATTTTCCCGCTTATTAAGGACATGCAAATTTTTGGTTGTAGATGAAGCTCATGTATATACTGGGGTATTCGGTGCCAATGTTCATCATATCATAAAAAGGCTTGAGAGAATGACATCAAGTAATACAAAGCAAAAACTTCAGATAATTGCTGCCTCTGCCACATTGCCAAATGCACACGAATTCTGTAGATCCCTCTTTGGAAGGGATCTAAGTCCGATTTATGGTAAAGGTAGGAAAGGCAAAATTAATCTAGTGGTCATATTCCCATCATTACATTCACAGAGATCTCTGATGCTTGATATCTTAAAGAGTTTGATCACAACAAATCACAAAACTATAGCTTTTAGCAAGTCACATTTAGGATCAGAACTTCTTGCGTTCTATTCTACGAGACAAGGAAACCAAATCCGAGTCCATAGAGCTGGTTTGTTACCATCAGAACGTAAATTAGTAGAAGATCTATTTAGAAATAGTAAGATACTCGCAATTTCGGCAACTCCTACATTGGAGCTTGGAATCGATATAGGAGATGTAGACGCTATCATGTCTGATATCGTTCCCATTAATCGACTTATTCAAAGGTTGGGCAGAGCGGCAAGAAATGGGCAAGAAGGATACGCATTTCTTGCATTAGGTAACGATCCAATTAGTCAGTATTATAAGCTTCATCCAGAAGATTATCTTCAGGATCAAGAAATAGCATATACTGATCCAACTAATTCCTTTGTAGAAGAATATCAAGTTCTTGCTATGGCATGCGACAAACCTATTTCAACGAATGAATCATCGCCATTACGGAACACTCTTCAAAAATTAATTTCGAGCGGATTAGTTCAACTGACAAAAGGAAAGTTTGTTCCCGAACATAGCAAAGCAATGAATTTACTCTGGAACTTTAGCATTAGGGGGATTGGATCCAGAGTTGACATAATATATAATGAGAGAAAAATTGGTGAACGACAAATGCCACAAGCACTAGAAGAGCTACATGACCAGGCGATATACTTCCTTGGAGGAAAGCGGTATAAAGTTTTCAAATTATACCTAGAGAATCCAGATAACAAGTTGGAAAAAGGAACATATGCAAAGTTAACCGCAATACCCGGAGACTATCCATATTATACAAAAGCAATCGTTGATGACTGGCCAACTATACTGGAAGTGTATGAGCAAAAGACCGTATTTGGAATTGAGGTCAGATACTGTTCACTGGAGATCCTAAAGAAGGTTTCAGGCTATTCTAATATAGAATTAGGTAAAGAAGTTACACAAGGGACAAGACTATACCTTGAAAGTCCATTAATGTTCAAATTTATTACAAAAGGAATAGTTTTCCGCGCTCCAAAACCTAAGAATGTTCTAGAATCTGCTATGGATGACGCTTATCTGGAAATGAGTGGTTATCATGCTACAGAACACGTCATAATAGAGGGAAGTATCATGATAACTGGTGGGTCGTCACAGGACATGGGTGGTATTTCAATTGGTTCATCTGGTCTAATTTTTATTTATGATGGGAGTATAGGTGGAAATGGTGCGAGTAGAACCCTGTATGACAAGCTAGACAAAGCTATGATAAGGGCGCAAAGAGTAATATCGGAATGCCCTTGTAGAAGTGAAAGTGGTTGCCCAAGATGTACCTATTCCTATAAGTGTGGTAATAATAATGAGTACTTGCACAAGATTGCAGCTATTGAAATTTTGAATAATATTGTAGCCGGGGAGAAGACAGAAATCGGAGAGAAAATTCCTGATGATAAATCTCTTATTTAACTAGCCTATACTCAGACAAGAGGTAATCCAGGTATGTTTGAAAGTCTGGCTGACGACAAAGATTACTTTAGACTATTCCTTCTATATTTCAGTTAAGTCCTTAAGCTGTCATCAACCAATGAAGGAATACTATATAATCCACGCTGGTCAAGCGGCAATTTGTTATTTCTCAATATGCTGTAAGACATACCATTAAGAGGGTGAGTTTCAATCCTTGTGGTACCGTTGTATTTAGCTATGACTGAGATCATAATTACCCTTTATGTTTTTGTAGAATCGATCATTGAACTCCATTAACAAAGCATTGGTACGATCGTCATTTTTTCTCATGTAATAATAGAGTTCTTCAGTAGCTGCATGATAATCGATACCAATATTCTGTGCAATCTCCAAAGCAATCGCTGAAATCATCAATTTGCGAAGAACAAGATCATGCCCATAGTTTATGATGTCATACGAAAGCTCTTCTAGGAAGTTCTTAAAGTTTGATTCAATGTGACGATCCTTTGCATTACGATTTTTTAGTACAAATGGAATTGCCATCTTCCTTTTTTTCATATGAATATTTTCTACCATTTCTATAAAAAAATCATTTAACTTCGGATCATGAAAGAGGATCTGAGACAACAGGTCTGAAGCGTTCGATTCACTTATCTGCATCTTGTCAATTAAGGTGAATAACACATGACATGCAGCACAGCCATCTAGTTTAACCTCCGAAGGATTAACATGTACATTTTGTACTTCTTTCAGGATTATTTCTTTAGCCTCTTCCTCATTTCCAATCTCGGATCCATTGTTACTCGATCTTCTCAATAGCACTAATTAATAGATGGTATTATTTAATGGAAGCCAAAATTAATGCCTTCTATTGTATTTTCTGCTTCAATGTCTTTTAGTACATAATTTACGTTCAGTGATATTGTAGCGATCAGGATTACAATTAGTAACGAAATGGGTACCTTAGAACAAATGGATATCGTAGTTTTTGTTCAAATTTCATATATGTCCGTGTGATCGCTATAATTTAACATTTGTCATGATTTATCCCAGATCTCATACGGGTATTACAGTTCCTTAAAGGATTAACAGACAGATGCAATCTGCATGTGATATACTTTAATGTATTCGTAGAAAATAATAAGAGAAATAATATGCCATTCCATCAGTTAGATGTCATGCAACCACTGAAAATGCTGCACCTGCTTGAGGAGGGGGAGAAAAGGGAGGAGAAATATGACAAGCTACTCTCCTGATGCAGCAGAAAACAAGCCCCCAATACTTAACTCCACCGAGATCGACGAGCTCCTTTCGATGACGCTCATTGCGAATCTAGCCACAATCGAAGATGATGGCGGTATCCATCTTCTGCCTATGTGGTTCTTGCGAATCGGTAATAATATCTACATTCCGACCTCTCATAATACACACAAATACAGGAACCTACTTGCAAGGCCCCGTGCATCCGTGATGATCGACATCTCAAGGGCTGGACTGAACCTCAAAGGAGTGCTGATTAGAGGTCGGGTAGAACTTGTAAGAGGAGAAAAGGCACAACAGATCAATCGTTCCATTCATTTGAAATATGTAACGCCCGATGCGCTGAATGATCCCAACGTAGCCTCCTACCTCTCGAAAGGTGACGACGTAACTGTGAACGTCCACATGGATCGTTTGGTTAGCTGGAATCTATCCGATTCTAAGGCGGGACGAGCTCTTGGTGTCGGTGGCTGGTTTCGTCCACTCGACGGATAAGGCGAATCTGTAGACGCATTCATGATATGTCCCATCCGATTACCTTTGGCTTTAAGAGATCTGTATCGAAAAAGTAAGCCGATTCGAGAACTTGGACCTCCATATCAATTTAGAGGATCGTTATATCGCTTCTACTCAATCTTTACATTCCCTCTGAAACAGCCTCCGTTGATCTTAGAGACGTAATATGCTACTATACATCAAATCATATCTAGATGACCTCTTGTTAAAGATAAATATTCATTACTATTTACTAAATAAAGGATTCCATGGTCATGAGAAATTAGAATTACCAGTTTTCATGGGAAACATATGAGATCTAACTCAGACATTTAGGCAGTATGATTGATGAAAAGGGGAGTAAACATGAATGATGCGACCAGTTGTTGTTGATCATGATCATGATCATGATGTTGCTGTAACGAGTTAATTCACAGCCAACAAGATAGAAGATTCACAATATCAAACTGATTTCACATTTCATCAATCCTGACTATGCCGTGTCAATTGAAGAGACTAAATCTAAATTTCGAACACTTCAGGTTTACCTGTCGCGGTAGCGGGTTGTTTTCGTTGCGGGTTAATCTCATCCATATTCTTTGTGAGCTCTGAAACCTTCTGGTCCAAAATTATTCGTTTTATGTCTTCGAGTTCTGGTGTGGATCTCACTACTACTCCTCTTTTTTTTGTTGGCGAACCAATACTATCGACTGGATTGATCTCAATGGCCAGTGAAGGGTTAGTACTTCTTAATCCTGGAAGTCGTAAGAGGAATACACCAGGAATATTTGTTGGTTTTCGTTCCCAATCCTTTCCTTGTGTAAGAAATTCCCGTAATCTCTCGTTGACAGACATATCAGTATGCTAGTATATAGGCTACTACATTTATCTTTTACATAAGCTATTTGTCAGTTATACAAGTTCGCATATTTATCGTAACGGGTAGTTGGTGTATTATGATTTTCTATTTGTATGTAAAGCGTTGACTACAGCTTACACTAAATTTCATGTTTATCTGTCGATGATTGTGAAATCATTATTTGTAATTCAAATCTTATAAAGATATATTGTTTTTCTTTTCAAAAATTGAAATTATCAAACGTAGTTTTATATAGAATGAAGCGTCTCATCTTTCACATGATTGAAAGCGTTGCCGAGAAGGAAAAAGCGTTCCCCTCAGTTCCTTACGAGATTAACGCTCATTTAAAGAGATTTGGTAAAGAATCATGGGAAGTAGATTATAATTTATTTGGATATTGTGACATGTGTAATTCCAGAATAGATGAGTTTGGATATTGCGCTTGTGGTGGGGCAGCAGATTAGCATCAAACCAGTAATACTGGTTCCTTGTCCTGTTTTAGGCACCTTCTGCTAGTGATCACGTCACAGACTTATTGGACACTTCTAAGGACGGATGTAAATCGAACGTCAAAGGCAGCGCAGTTTTTTTGAATTGCTTTATTATCATGATTGTTCTATGTGCTACATCTTCTAAATGAATACCCTGTAAGATTCTATATTGAGCATATTCCTCTAATCTTCATATTATGGCCCATTTTTCTTATTTTGAAGCATTGTTAATGCATTGCTGATTAAATAATTATTTAGAACATTCTTGGAAATTACAAACTTGTTCTGTCTATGTACGATATTCTTCTTGTTGACGTCATATTAAATTCTATATCTGTGACCATTTTTCAAAATATTTTATAAGCATGTATTGTGTACACATTATACAGTAAGAGTAGATAATTTAAAATGACTTGTAAAGGGATTTGCATAAGACATAAGGCTCAGAAGCAAGTTGGTACAGGACGATACGCGGCAGGTCAGAAGAGGTGCCAAGTATGTGAGATATTCATAAAATGGGAAGGGTTATGGTGCCCTTGTTGTAGTTACCGTTTGAGAACAAGACCAAGAAACATAAAATACAAGGCAAAACTAAGACGAAAAGGTCTGTTGGATAAAGAGGAGTTGCAGTCTGCACCGCTGACAACTGCTGTAACATCACAAGCCAATCGTTAGTACAATCTTATTTTTTGAGATTTTCACTATGGCAGCTAGCATACATGCCATCTTGCGATAATGGAAACTATACCACCACGATGACTAGGAATGTATTGATAGACAGACCGTATTCTCGATTTTCAAACAGGAAAAAGGAATTTACGGGAAATACGTTCGATCACCCCCATAGCAGGGAAACGAGCATGAATTTCACCCATAAAAGCTAACATATCTATCGTCAAAAGGATGATTGTCATTGTGCAAATTGCAAAGTTGTTTGTACAAGATATCTACTGCGGCCATCTCGGGCAGTTCTCCTTGGGCAACGCTATACGCGTATCCTATAGTATTTAAACTATTTAACCTCTTAAAAAACATTGACTCAAGCATACCGTTTTTCCTAGCTCTTCTTAAGAGAAAAGCTGAAATTCGATCAAAATGATAATTGACGTGGATGTCGACTGCTTCATCAGAATCCACACCATACATTTCAGATATTTTGTTGTTTAATCTTTTTTCCTCTTGTGCTGCTGAGATATTTTGGTGTTGTATACTGATAGCCATTCGGCCACGTAGTTTTAATGATTCACTATTCGGATCGTTCTTGTCTTCCATCTGTCTATAAAATCATCATAGATGTACCTTTAGATCTTATTAATTTATCCTGAATATTCAATATTGTGCCAACGGAATTATAATTATGCGCTTAAGCCTTTACGCACAATCTGTCTGCTAATGAGTAGTTTCTATGTGATTTCTCCAAATAGCTGGTTATAATCCTTGGATATTTCACCCTTCTTCTATTCTTGCTAAACCATCGCTTCAATACCTACACAGACTACCAACAGGATCAAAGCATATTCGCTTCAATAGGTAATATTATTACTCAAAACTCTCATCAAACCGTGGTCATACACACGCGTGACACGATTGAAGATATTTATCTTGTCGAATTAATTGAGAAATCGCGATTTAGTTATCTTACATTAAAACTCGCTTCAGAATATGGAATGCTGAGACTTATCGATAACCGCATTACATTCGTCGTTGGATTGGATAAAGCTGGGATGATTATCTCGCATGAGATCGGTTTGCATGAGAACGTAGCGGTGCTCGATTTTAATGACGAATATGCAAACATAATTACAAGACGATTTATAGACAATCTTCCCTCAGATGAGGATAAGGTCGTATTAACCTTAGTTCAGCAATTTCTAGAGATCCCATTAAATTGTTTCTTATTTATTTTAATACAACCAGATATATAATCTTCCATGCGTCGAACTAAGACTAAGTCACCCAGAGCCGGAGATAAAGAAAAAGTGGAGTTACCGCCCGCTGAAGATTCTATGGATTCTTCGTTGAAGAAGAAGGTAACACAAATTAAGCGTGTTTATGAATGCAAAATATGTGGATTGCAATTCGATTCTCGTAAACAAGCTTTAACACACGTATGCAAATATAAGAGAATTAGAGCTTAAATGGATTTGATTCGATGATTTTTTACAGGCTTGCCGAAGACTTGACAGAACCAAGATATTCTTATGAATATCATCACATGATGTGGTTAAGATATAGTTAATCTAAGCAGCTTGATAGACATACGCTCTGATGATGCTCACATAGTTTGCAGAAGAAGATAGTCTATACGCGACCTGGTGGGAGACTGCTAAAAATGGAACATGAACACACCTCTTCATAGCAAGCAATGACAACGGCGCGACTTTCAATACCCAATTGAATGTAGCAGCAAATGGAACTATTGGACAGAACGGTAAGTTACCAAGTCAACAAATTCGGACGATTTTCACAATCTATATAAAGAGATGATGAAAATCAGAATACGAAATTTATTCTTGATTATCAAGAGGCAGTGAGACAGGTTCCAGTTAGATTAGTCGACATAGCTGCAAATGGGTTAACACTCAAATCGAGAGTTATTTTAATGATCTATACACGCGGAATCATCTATATCGAACTCGGTTTTCTCAGTGCTGCGTAGTAGAACAGCTTAATAGTCTGTTAATGAATATGTTCGTATACATATAATGTATAACAATCGCCTTTCCAATATAAATTGGAAAATGACTTCAATAAAATATTAACACCATCCAATACATATCTATTACTATTATTTACGAATAGATCATTAGCATTCATACATGATATGATCAGACTCAAATCTGGAGAGATCATACAGGATATGAATATCAATCCCTATTTAGGTAAAATATACGCCGCAGGTGAACATAACTATATAGAAAATAATACTAACTGAACCCATTCAATATGAAGATGAAGTTGCATACACAATCAATCAAACAACTTATGTTAATAAAATAATTCGTCACAGAGGATGTTTTCTTTTGAATATATTGTCCACTTTTCGCTCTACGTCATCATCACGTGGAAATGCACTGGCAATGATCGCGTTTCGGGTAGTTATCATTATTTAATTTGGAAAATATCCATGGATTTAGTTTTTTTGCTGAGTTATCCTATAGATAAGCTTAAAGTCTATATTACTATTTTATTGGATGAGAGGGGCTCTCCCAAAGGACTATGATCTGTTAATAAGAAGAATTTCCATTCATGGCTTGTACATGCAAAGTCTGGAACTAACAGCTTTCATTTCCATTGTATTATTGATGATAGTTGCATATTTAGGTATCTCTATTGGTTTGTGGCCATTAGACTCGTTCTTATCATATATTCCACAAATACTTTTGACAGGCATTATCGGGCTGTTTATTTGGGGGTTTAGAAAGAGGATCAAGTCATTGCTTAAAACCGAAAATCGAATACATTATCACAGAAAAAAACAGAATAAAATTGATGGTAGGAGTGATCGTTAATCCTTAAGTTTTTCATCTTGTTATCCTTTTGCCATTTAATTTCTAATTTAGAAAAGATCGTCAAAAATAAATTCATATTGATTCTCTTATTTCTCTAAACATAGGCACTTACAAAATTATTGTATATCCCGATTAACTCAAGAGGTTCTGTAAATTGCAATCGGATCTGTTCCTGCAACCAAGTCTTTCGTTCACACGGCAGATTCCTTTTCTGGTATCACCGGAAAAACAATTCTTAACAAATACGGTGATTGGAAATTTGGCCACTATGACTTTTGGGCGTTAAAAGACGAAGACACCAATAACTTAAATTTTCAATGGGTACGTGTTGGTGGTAACTAGTCTATATTGAAATGAATAAATGTGCAGATAGAGATGCATTAATTCCTTATGGAAGCAAAGATCATCAAGTCGATAGGAATTAGACTGCATGGTTTAAGTCACTGGTCCCACTTTTTTCAAGTTTACTACCAAGACCATGATCTGCGTTTTGATTTGAATGCTTCTTTCTAAGATACTATAGAAGCTAACCATCTTTTTCAATACGGAACATATACTTGAGAATCCTCTATTTATTGACGAGATATCGATATCTGGTATAATAAGAATTAAAGGGTATGATGGTTCTGGAACCGACACGAGCTATGCTGCTAAAAAAGCAAGAACGCTAAAAGTCATGCAGTCACCCAACTATCTCACACTTTTCCTCGACAACGTTAGAATAGCTGGCTTAAACACCACAATTCCATTGTCTACCTTAGCACATTTTTTGTAAACGCTATTAACGAAGTTAGCTACATCTATTACATAGGTATATATCTCAAATTAATAGATCGTTTGTTTTAGTGGTAAGTAGGAAGGCTGATCATTACTGTCATAACTATGAATGCATGCATAAACCTACAAACTATGAAATAAAAAATTTAGGGAAAGAAGGAGAAGAAAGAGAAGTAGAAGACAAGGCCAAAGCTGCACATAACGAAAAGGTAAGGGTAGTTATGGCTTCAATAATTGCTTCTGCTGGATTAATGATATTAAAATTTTCTGTTGGCGCTCTAACAAATAGTCTTGGCATTTTGTCGGAAGGCATGCATTCAGGTCTTGATCTCATCGCCGCCCTAGTCACACTTTATGCCATACGTATGGTGTTACGGCCTTCAGATCTATCATTTACATATGGCTACGGAAAATTCGAAAGCTTATCATCTTTAGCCCAAATAATTCTTCTGTTTGTAGTTGCAGGTTGGGTATCCTATGAAGGGATAAATAGAATATTTTTTGAAGATGTTAGACCTGAGATCAGTATATTTTCCATTTTGATTATGTTTGTATCGATAGGAATTGATTATGGTAGATCAAAAGCTTTGTACAGGGCTGCAAGAAAGTTTGATAGTCAAGCGCTTGAAGCTGATGGACTCCACTTTCGACTAGACATGTTCTCTTCTGCTATAGTCGTTGCGGGCCTACTCATAGTATTCTTGTTTGATATACCTAATGCCGATGCGTATTCTGCTCTTGCGGTGGCAGCCGTAATATTATATACTTCGCTTGGATTAGGAAGAAGGACGTTAGGTGTATTATTGGACAAAGCGCCTAAGGGTATATACCGGCAAGTCATTCAAGCAGTATCAGATTTGGAAGGTGTGACCAGACCACACAACATCCGAATTAGAAATATTGGATCGGAAACTTTAGTTGAGATGCATATCGAAGTTCCCAGAACTTTTACTCATGAGAGAGCTCACAGGGTAGCAACAGCTGTAGAACAAAAAATAGAAAACATCTTGCCTAGTTCCAAGGTTTTGGTACATGTAGATGCGACAGAATCTGCGAATGAAACTATTTTTGATAAGATTAGATTAATTGCTGCCGAAACAGAAGGTATAAGAAATGTTCACTCATTACACGTATCAAGGATATCCTCTCCCCTCTTGGCTTCTACTGGTTCTTCATTATCTTCACCTCCGAAGAAGTACTATAATGCTGTGTTAAATGAGGAGGAGACGGACTTTCACTACGCTTCTAATGAACCGTCACTGCACTTGTATCTGGATGTACAGATGGGGCCGAGTCTCGATCTTAACACCGCTCATTCCATCGTAGACTCCTTTGAAGACAGATTGAAAAAACAAATTCTACAGATAAAAGACATAACTACCCATCTGGAGATTGAATCCTCAGTAGAAGACCTAAGAATGGCTGGGACTGAGAAAAGGGTAGGCCGCGAGTACTTGATGAAAATAAAAGAAGCAATTCTATCTGTCGATGAAGTACTCGATTTCAAGGATATTCGAGTATTCGATGATGTAACTGGAGAACAGCATATAACTTTGACAATCTGCCTTACTTCAAAAAATGAAACCATTACTAATTCTCTTACATTAGAGGATGCACACAAAACTGCTACCAAAGTTCAAAATATGATTATTAATTATACAGGCGCTACACGAGTAGTAGTACATACAGAAACAGGTAGTTGATACCGATTCATTTGAATGATATATTTCGTAATTTAAAATATAACTCTCTGAGTCGGGCTAAATCACTCAAGGCAGATGATTGGTCATGAGCTATGAATTTACTTGTTTCACTTCTGAGATTTCAGAACGTTTTGCCGAAGACAAAGCAATCATGCACGCGAATAACCCTGAGAAGGTTAACAAACAGTACCTTAAGTGGTTATTTTTGTAGGTATGAATGAAGTCTAATAATTAGACACTCCGTTCATAAAATTTGATATGATCTAGTATGCCGATCTAGTCAGTAAATGGATTGATCGCATAATTTAGAGCTGATCATTCCTTGATTGAAGTTACCAAGCAGTCCATATATCATCTTATGCTATTGTAGTACTAATGTCATGCACATCGATTCGAATGAAAAGTTCTATCGGGGAGGCAGCCGATTTCTCTGAATCATGCAAATTTAGCATTTATACTGCTTGATACAGTCTAAATTGTAAAGCTTAGGATAGTGGGTTAACACAGTGGCATTATACTCCGGTTAAAAGTGATGCAATAAAATAAAAGACATAATACGTTAACTTTCCTGTGTCTATTATAGGAAAGGTTATTGAAGATCCTTGATAATCTTCATTCCTTCCTCAGCTGTAAAAGCTTTCAAAGTTTTGGTTCTCACATTTCCAGCTGACCCAACTTTGAGCATAATAGACATTACTGCTTCATCATTTGGCGCTTCTATAATAATTACCACATCATATTCTCCGAAAGTATAGTAACCTCCAACCAATTTTCCACCTGCTTTTTCGACCGATGTTTTAAAGGAATTGTACCGGTCTGAAGATTCGTTGATCTTGCCAATCCCTTGTTCCGTCCAATTAATGAGTAGGATATAGTGTGACAAATGTAACAGATAGATAGAGGAGCTACTATTTATATGTCACATAAATAACTAATTGGAGGCTAGTACCGCTGCTTTTTTGTTCTGAGTCAGAGACTAGTTCCCTGTCCATATCTCTGTCGTGTTTCCAGTATCACTAACTTTACTCTTATAGACTCCAACACCATCATCAAGAAACATCAACTCATTACTGCAATCATGAGAAGGTAGGACATCGGAGGATATTATCCCCTTAAATACATAGGTAAAATTATTGATCCTCTAAACCATATCGTATGCATTCCAAGCTACCTTGTTGTTGCTCTTGGAAGATGTTATAATACCATGCCCGTTCCCTCTAGTAACATTCAAAGATTCAATAGTCTCAACGTAAGTTCCAGTGTTGCTTACATTCCATACAAAATATATGATTGCGTCTTCAATAGATGACACTTCTGTTTTGGGGCGAGGCGTAGTAACATCGATTATCCTTGTATTAGTTATAGTCCCGTTTGCTGATCCGTAAATAGGAGTGGTAATGCCAAAGGCTACGCTGAACGATGGTTGAACGCTATTAATCCAATTCATTCTGAACGAACTGAACGTTCCTCAGAATTCTATTTCCATTCCTCTTGTTGGACTAAATTCTATTCTAGATGATTCGTCAGTTGAGACAGGCATTAGTTCAGTGTTATGAGAATTACAAACGTGACAGTCCAGAACATGTGATAAGGATGGATAAAAATTCTAAATCGTCATTGCAGAAATAAGATGCGAACCAGTAAATGAATTACGAATCACAAAATAAATTCTATCGATAGGCTGTAAAATCTCATTATTTTCTATGGTTTTAGAAGAGAGCTTGGTTTGGTTGCGGCAAATTATACCCTATATTGAGTCAAGCCATTTTTACTTCATTCCTAAAAATCTTAATCGCAGCTATAGTTTTTATGCATCGTTATCTAAGAGCTTTTCCGAGCCAAACCTAAGAGACTATGAATTGTGGACTTAGTGATATCACAAAAAACTATAAAATCCTTTACATTTGATTCAATAATTTGTAAAGATACCAAATTATCTTGCGAGTCATTCTGACACAGAGAAAAAAACAATGATGATATGTGTTGACGAGCGAGATTTGCTTAAATTATTTGGAAAAGCCCTTAAATCAAAACACAATGCTCACAATTCCACCCTACCTTTGTCAAAGTTTTAATAGGGATGTTGTAGATCGCATCTTGAAATGCAAGGTCTTCAAAAGTTAAAATGTGCATCTTGTGGCACGATGTTTATGTCTGAAACGGATACTACTACATGTCCGTCATGCTCAGAGCAAAGTCATAGCCATCAGGAACATGGAGCTGGTAGCAGCATGGGCGGTTGCGGCTGCGGCCACTAATTTTTTTATCAATTCAAACGGCTAACTAATCTAGTCAATCCAGTTTTGCAAGAGATTTGTCGTGAAACTTTTCTAACAGCTGTCTGTTAATTGGATCTGTCTGTTACGATCTTTCCAAATTATCTATCCGTTCTAGCATCCTCAAGAATGTCCTGAAACGTTGGCCTTAGTTAAGGTGGAATAGCATCAAGGTGTCTTTCGGTGGCCCGACCCACACAGCCCAACTCCGGAGTCATTCGCTTCTATGACAAAGCGTGTATGTCGTCCATTAACAGATGTTTTCGGCTTTATGCTATTACAATCTAGATCATTACATATCTAGCTGTCTTACCTATTCGTTTAACCCAATTATTTAGTTCATATGAGCATCGGTGGTATCTGTCTAAATTTTGCCTTTGTCGTCCATATTTACATGCATAGCGATGGTGAATACTTAGGTTTTTAGAGATTATACATAGCAAACTATTTCCATTCTATATCTGCCTTTATTTCACGTTCACTAACATACCTAGTTTTTTTAGATCATAAAACTGAATATTCGCTGGCCTGGGGTAACCAGGTAAGTTTGGGTGGTGGCGGACTACTACATGGCGTTCATATCCGTTGACTGAACAAAATCACAACTATTGCATAATAACATTTACGTGGAAAGCTGCCCACGTCTATTTCATTTCTAGTTCTCTCCAATATACATAGGCTAGTAAACCATCTTTGGTTGCAAATCACTTTAGAATTCGGGCAAGCCGCAAATATACACCATTTCAGAAATTATTTAACTCAAATATTACTTGATGCAATGGATAGACACACATTCTAAGGTAGTCTAAGAAGTCCTTCTGTCCAAGTTCCATGAACTTCGTCCGGATCGTATATTTCCTTTAGTTGCACGGTCTTAAGTGAAATGATAAGTTTGTTCATGGTAGGGAGGGTCATTTTCTTTAGAAAAATTTTGATGAATATTTGAGTCTTAGCGCTTTCATATTAATTATATTATTAGCACTTTATTTGAAATAGTATATACCAAATGTTGGAAACGCTTTCTTCAAATATACCTCTGACGCCGATCGCTTTGGGGGTAAGGATATTCCATCTGACGGGCGGTGGCCACCCCTATTTCAGTACCAAAGAAATGGCTAACAATACGCAAAGCTAAATCGATTCCAGCTGAAACACCTGCAGACGTGAAGATCGGCTCGACTAAGGTGAAGCGGACGTCCTTCCGTATTTTCGCCTTAGGAGCGGCATTACGAAGGAAATCAAATGCTCGCCAATGTGTGGTTGCCTCACGTCCGTCTAGCAACCCTATTCTTCCAAGAAGGCTCGAACCTGTACACACCGATGCGGTGAGCTTTGTGTGTGCAGCCCGATCCGCAATCCTATTCAAGAACTTGACATCATTTATCTCGATTCGGGTGCCCCAACCTCCAGGTACTATTAACAAATCAAGCTCAGGACAATTATCAAAAGTCACATCAGGAATAAGGCGTAGACCGCCAACTGCCAAGATCTGATCCTGTTTTTCTCCTAATAATAGTACTTTGAACGGTGAGGGTTCAATCTGTCGTCTCTCTTCATTCAGACGGGCTACTGAGAATACTTCAAATGGTCCTGCAACATCCAAGACCTCGACCTGATCAAAGATTAGGATCCCAACTATAATTGGTAATTGGTTGTGACCGTTGTTCAGGTCCATCTTCTTAATCTGATTCAATACAACCCTCCCATGGAATTGGATGAATAAATCACAGCTGCTTACCAGCCATGAACCAATTCTCTTGGGGTATTTCATCGTAAGTAATAATGATGTGCTCCCGTTTGGTCTTCAGTATCTGTATAGCTGCCTCGGTTATTGCATCTGCAAAAGCGGCTTTTTGTTCTTTCGTCCTTCCAGGATACAACGAAACTGCTATTATAGGCATATGTTGTTCAAAGTGATACTCCACTTATTTATATCAAAAGGACAGCGGAAAATGTCAAGTCTTTGAAAGAATGCGACAGGTTGAATCTTAGTAACTGAAATTAGAAACCTGGAAACCATCAGAGCTCTCGTAGCTATCTCTGGGCCCACCAGAATGTTAGCTAATGTTATACCCCCAATTCGCGTTGAAAGTTAGC
>Ga0256866_1000074_pt1 | contig 16761 bp, 18 predicted proteins | sample RVTome_16_FD_187338 | JGI IMG/M metagenome (GOLD analysis project Ga0256866, IMG submission 187338) | Soil microbial communities from uranium-contaminated site in the Upper Colorado River Basin, Wyoming, United States - RVT152D67 HiSeq ...
TTGCACTGGCCCTGGGAACCCCTCTCGGCCGGGCCTCCTGGGGCGGTCGTCACCTCGGAAGGCTGCCGGTAGGCCTCCGCCTCGCCAGCGCGGCCGCGGTCGCGGTTTGGGTCCTCGCCGCGATGGTCGTCCTGGCCAGAAGCGGCTTCGGGCTCTCGTGGATCCCCGAAGCGGTAGCCCGCTGGGGAACGTGGGTGCTGGTAGGCGTCATGCCGCTGGCCGCGCTCATGAACCTAGCTTCCCCGAGCAGGTGGGAGCGCTTCCTGTGGGGGCCGGTGGCCCTAATCCTGGCCGTGCTTTGCTTCCTGGTAGCCCGTGGGCCCGCACCGTGATCAGCCGGGCCGAACGAGGAAGGCCGTGAACCGGGATGTATTGGACGTTCTCCACACACCGGGCGATCCGTCCTCCCCTTCGTTGCGGCCAAGGTGTAGAGTTAGGCCGTTCGGCCTACTCGACCCAGGGGAGCAGGGGGATGATCGACCTCGGATTCTCGTCTTTGACCCGCCCATTGGAGCTTGCCCGATGACGGTTCGGGCGAAGCGTGGGGTCATGATCGGCTCCGTCCTGCTCGCCGCCGGCGCCCTGGTGGCTACGTACCTGATCCTCACAGCCGGGCCGGCGCAGTCGCGGCAGTTCGCCACGTTCCATCTCCAGGAGGGAACCGTCGAGATCCAGCGCGCCGGCGAGGGCGACTTCGCCGCCGCCGCCGAGGGGCAGACGCTCCGCGAGGGAGACGTCATCCGCACCGGGCCCGACGGACGCGCGGAGATCGAGTACTTCGATGGCAGCATCACCCGGCTGGACTTCAACACCACGTTCACCATCGTGGCCCTGACCGACGATGCCGAGGGCGGGTCCACGGTCATCGAGGCGGATCAGGCGTCCGGCGGGACGTTCAGTCGCGTCGTGGAGCTCACCGGCTCCCAGAGCCGGTTCGAGACGAGCACGCCCACCGCGGTGGCCTCGGTCCGAGGCACGGACTACTTCGTGCTCATCTACGACGACAACACCCAGATCGTGGGCGTGATCGAAGGACTGGTCGACGTCGGCGGCACCGTGGGAGACGACGTCAGCCTTACCGCCCTCCGAGGGGTGGACGTGTCACCCTCCGGCGTTCTGGGGGCTCCATATGATCTTCCTCCCGAGCTCCTCAACAGCGACTTCCTCCGGTGGAACCTCTGCGAGCGAGACTTCGTGGTCTCGGTGTGCGCGGAGGTCGAGCAGAAGGTCCAGAAGAAGAAGAAGAAGGAGAAGCCCGAGGAAGAGGAAGAGGCGCTGCAGGTCCTGGTGCTCCCGCAGACGCCCACCTATCCTCCTCCCTCCGTGGCTCCCAACGTGATCGGACCCGGGCAAGCCGGCGCAGGCGCTGCCGGCTCCGGGGCGGCGGATCCGCTGGCCTTCACCGGGTTCCGGCTGGCGGTGTGGCTGGCCATCGCGGCCCTCCTTGGCTTGACGGGACTGGGCCTATACGCCGTGGGCCGCCGGCGGGCTACCGCCTCGAGCGACCCGCCCTCGTACGGCTTCTGACCCAACCTCGGCGTTCTCGCCGATAGCGGCAGCGCGATCAGCGCTGATCCTCGCCGGACCGCCTCCTCCTGCGAACGGTGGACCCCACCACCATGCCCGCCGAGAGCAGGACCAGGTTCTTCACCACGAACTCCCCCTCGACGGTGAGGAGCAGCGGGTTCCCGCGCTGGAAGGCCACGTCAGGCTGAATGATCAGGACGAGGAACGTCCCGAGCATCTGGAGCCAGAACAGCGCCAGGACGGTCCGAAGCGCCCGGCCGACGAGCAGCCCGAGGCCGATGATCACTTCGACCCCACCGAGGACCGCCACGAACCACGAGGGATCCACCCAGTAGACCGTTCTGGCCACGAGGTCGGCCACGGGGCTGACCCGGAAGATCTTCAGCGCGCCGAACCAGATGAAGACGAGGCCGAGCGAGACCCGGAGCATCGGGATCCCCCACCGGTTCAGGAAGCCGACGAACCGCCGGTCCAATTCATCGGCCCTGCCCAGCAGGGACCTATCCGCGGGCGTCTCGCGATCGGGGCCGGTTCGGTCTCTCATGCTCACGGTGGTCGTGGGCGCTGGAGGATTTGAACCTCCGACCTCTTCCGTGTCAGGGAAGCGCTCTCCCCCTGAGCTAAGCGCCCGCTCGCGGAATCATACGAGAGGCGGGGACCGGAATTGAACCGGTGTACGCGGCTTTGCAGGCCGCTGCCTGACCACTCGGCCACCCCGCCGGTCAGACAGAAAGGGACCCCTGGGGCCCCCTTCGGCTCATCCTAGCAGTTCGCTGGCCGACCGAGCCCGCCCCGGCCGGGTACCCTCTCCCCGAGGTGGTGGCGAGGCTCCTGGTCATCGCGGTCGCGGCGACCGCGTGCGCATCCGAGGTCGATGCCGGCCGCGGTCCTGAGACCCCGGCCACCCCGGCACGGCAGGAGGAGCCTCCGGCCAGCCCGGAGACACCGGCGCCCCCGGCAAGGCCCCGGTTCGAGGGGAGGGTCTGGCGGATCCCGAGATCCCTGGCCCAGGAGATGCGGGGGACCACGTGGAAGCCCGGATGCCCGGTCCCGCTCGCCGACCTACGCCTGCTCCGCTTCAACTACTGGGGCTTCGACGGCCAGGTCAAGCGGGGGCCGATGGTCGTGCACAAGGAGGTGGCCGATGACGTGCTGTGGGTGTTCGGGCACCTCTTCAAGGCCCCGTTCCCCATCAAGCGGGTCGCCCTGACCAGGGAGTTCGTCCCCGAGGAGTTCGAGCCGAGGATCTCGAGTCCCAGGAGCGTGACCGCCTCGTTCAACTGCCGGCCGGTGATCACGCCGCTCGGCCCCGGGGACGACTTCTCCCAGCACGCCTCCGGGCTGGCCATCGACATCAACCCCGTCCAGAACCCCTACGTGACCACAGACGGATTCGTCCGGAACCTGAAGGCTCGCCGATACCTGGACCGGAGCAAGCGCCTCACCGGGATGATCCACCGTGGCGATGTGGTGGTTCGCTCGTTCGCCGCCATCGGCTGGTCCTGGGGCGGGGACTGGAGCGGGGGCAAGGATTACATGCACTTCTCCCGGTCAGGTGGCTGAGGCGGCCGAAGCTGCAACGTTGGTACCATCGTCGGAGATCGCCACGGAGGGATGAGGATGGCGGGAACCTCGACCATGATCGCCCTCGGAACGGCGGCGCCGGACTTCGCGCTGCCCGACGTTACCACCAGCCGGATCGTGCGGCGCTCCGACTTCGACGACAGGAAAGCGCTCCTGGTGATGTTCATCTGCCGCCACTGCCCCTACGTCCGGCACGTCCGCGAGGGCCTGGCCCAGCTCGGCCGCGACTACCAGGACCGCGACGTGGGAATCGTGGCCATCAGCGCCAACGATCCCGAGGCCTACCCGGAGGACGCCCCGGAGAGCCTGGCCGAGGAGGCCCGAGAAGCCGCGTACACGTTCCCCTATCTGTTCGACGAGAGTCAGGACGTGGCCAGGGCGTACTCCGCCGCCTGCACGCCGGACTTCTTCCTGTTCGATGCCGGGCGCGCGCTCGCCTACCGGGGACAGTTCGACTCGAGCCGGCCGGGCAGCGGTCTGCCGGTGACGGGCGAGGACGTGCGAGGGGCCCTCGACGCGCTGCTGGCTGACCAGCCGGTCCCCGAGGATCAGCGCCCCAGCATCGGCTGCACGATCAAGTGGCGGTCGTAGGGCTGACGTCGAGATCCACCAACTTGGAGCGGACGACGGGATTCGAACCCGCGACCCCCACCTTGGTAAGGTGACCAATGTGGTGCCCCTAACCTGCGGCGGAGCCGACAAACCTAGTCTGACCAGGGCCCTTGTATTTCGTCCCGACCCGTCGTTGCCCATGGATTTCCGTCCTCTGACGGGAGAAAGACGGGAGGCAAGGCAGGCAACTACCGGCTAAAGCCGACTGCGACTCGGGGGAGCGCTACCGCGCGCTCGTGAGGAGTTCTCCGCGCGACGGACGGTCATCCACTCCATCGAGCCGGTGGACGCATCGCCCTCCGATTGGCCTGCGGGGCCTCGTTTTCTCGCGCATCGTGCCCAGCTCTCGTGCCACGACGGATCATGCGAGGCGCGGCCCTCATCTCCAGACGAGAGATGTCGTACGCGGACAACACGAGGTTCGCCGAGCTCGCGAAGGCCAGCACCACCGCCGCCAGTACCCCGGCGGTGAGATCGACCCTGCTCGGCTTCAGCCCTCCGAGGATCCACGGGAGACCGACGACCGCCCCTGTTGCCGCCCACATCGCCGTTTGCCACATCACGCGCACGTCCAACACGCGGTGGAGGTGGCGCACCACGAGGCTGGTGCGCGCAACCGACCAGACGAGGGCGAGGGATGCCATCACATATAGGACCGACGCCCAGGTGAGTGTGAAGGCGACGAGGGCGATGGAGAGGAACAGCGCGGCTCCGTAGAGCAGGAGCACGGTCTCCGTCACGGCTCGTAGGTACCTACGCGCCTCATGCGGGGCCTGCGGGAACGCCCCCCTCTGCACGAAGAAGAAGACGCCGACCACGAAGAAGCCGAGCAGCGTCGCGGAGATGCCCGCCACCTCGAGAAGGACGGCGTCGGAGATCGGTCTCATGTCACACCCCCATGGCTAGACGACCCAGCGGGAGCCTCCTCTCACTCCCCCGCAAGGTCTCTGTCGATCTGGCGAAGACCCGCGTCGATCCGCTCATCCGCTCCGGAGACATCGTTCTCGATGCCGGAGACCAGGTCCTCGATCGTCTTCGTGGCCGCTGCCGCCCTCTGCCTCTTCCTGGCCTCACTCACTCGGAACCTGCGGACGAGTGTCGCGAGCTTCGACCTCAGCGTGCCGCCCAGGCTTCGACCCAGCGTCATCAGGGCCCCTCCTCGTCTTAGTTGACCGCTTCGCACGAGTGTCCTCTGGGGGCATGCCCCCTGGCAGGGCCGTTCGGACCCTTTCCCGGGGGTCCTCTGGGGCGCACGGCAACTCACCGTGAGGATCAGCCGGGGAAACGCTGATCAGCAAGGCTCCGAGTGGAGCGGGCGACGGTGGAGCGGACGATGGGATTCGAACCCGCGACCCCCCCTGGGCAAAGAGTTGGCAAAAGGGACGTCCCTGACGTGCGGCGCCGGAATCCACCTCTGAGCAGGGGTTTCGGGCATTCATCCCCTTCCGTTGGGTACCCGTCGGATTTCCGTTCTCTGACGGGAGATAAACGGGACGCAAGGCAAGCCGGGCTCCCACCTGGTCGGTTCCTACGCTTGTTAGCCGTCAGAACACGTTGGGGCTGACCCCTGTAACCCCTCGGCTCAGGGTGGCAATGCTTCCGCACCGCCGTTCCAACGAACGGCCGGGTGTGCCCATCGCGCGTCCCGCGCGCTCCTACGATCCGGCTTATGGCACCAGCGTCACCGCGTGGACGGATCCGCCGGCACCATCGAGTACTCCTCGATCGGGAACCAGGAGCCGTCTCCGGTCGCCATCTCGTTTCGCCACAGCACGACAGACGGATCCGAGACATCCCAGGTGAAACGGAGGCGGACTGATTCACCGTCCATGGACTCGAAGATGAGGCGGTCGCCTTCTATGCGGCCGCGGTACACGCCGGCGTTGCCGTAGTTGTCGACCATCGCGGCCCGGTACTCGCCGGCAGGCGGCGACCAGCCAGTAACCCAGTGGAGCTCCCACTTCAGGACGAACGTGCCGTCCTCCAGGTACTGCTCCTGCTCGTAGTCCCCCTGGACCCAGCGGCCGCCCTGGATCTCCTTGGCCGTCCCACGACCGACGCCTCTCATCTCCGGCGTCCCTGGGCCCATCCCGCCTTCGTGGATCGTCCCGTCCCAGCTGACGTCCGGAAAGAAGCGGCGCAGCGCCTCCATCTCAGGCCCGACATCGATCGGGCGGGGAACTGCAGCGACATTCACTGACGTACCCATGCTGTCCTCCTTCGGTTGCTGGAGCCGAAGCTCCTCCTGACTAACGCTCGCGTCCTTGCAGAAGCCCCGCCGCGCATGGACTCCACCTGTGTGTGCGACCTGATGAACTCCCCGACCTCCCTGCGCACCACGGCCTCTCGTCCGAGGAACAGGTGCCCGCCCCGGTCCACGGTGACGAGGCGGCCGCCGGGGATTCGGGCCGATGCCCGCGGCGCCGTCTCGTGGCGGGCCAGCGTGTCGTCGGCAGCGTGCACGATCAGCGTGGGGACCGCGATCTCCTCGAGCGGGTATCCCTCCACGTCGGGATTCGTGAGCGTGGCGTCGAGGACGATTCCGTCGGTGCGGGGGGCGACCGGGAAGAGCCCATCCATGAGGAAATAGATCGAATCCCACTCCCCGGGCGTGGGACGGAACCCCTTCGGCACCCCCATCAGCCTCGCGAGCCGACCGGGCGCGAGCGTCCTGAGGAGCCAGAAGACGCGCTCGGAGAAGACCATCCGGTACAGGAAGGCCGGCACCTTGACGTAGGGCGATGTCGGGAGTCGGGAGGAGGCGAGGACCAGGGAGGTGATCCTGTCGGGGTGCCTGAGGGCGAACTGGATCGCCGGCGGCCCGCCCGCGGAGAACCCGAGCATGGCGGCCCGGTCGATCTCAAGCGCGTCCAGGAGCGCGGCGAACGCATCGGCCTGCAGCGGAGGGCTGGCGCCCTCCGGGAGGGCCGACCCCAGGTACCCGAACCTGGCGGGTCCGATCACCCGGAAGCCATCGCCGGCCCACCTCTCGGCCGTCACCAGGGCGGCGTCGAATCCGCCCACGATCCCGTGGCTCACGAGAAGCGGGATCCCGGAGCCCCGCTCCGCATACCGGATGGTCCCGCCGGCCCAGTCGATCGTCCTCGTGTCGTAGGTCGATAGGCGTTCCTCGGCCCGTCGGATGTGCTCGACGTAGCTCTTCGGCCACATGGCGGTCAGCCCTCCTTCCCTTGCACGGCGATCTCGGGCTCGCGAGAAGCCGACTCCTCGAGCACCTCCAGCGATCCGCGCACGCCCTCGATGAACCGCTCGAGATCGGGGCAGCGCTCTCGGTCGGCGACCACCGTGACGTTGAACTGTCCCGCGTAGGAGAGCGCGCCGACACCGATCGTGACGTTCCCCAGGATGGGGACAACGGGGAAAACCTCCAGGACCCGAGCCCCAGCGAAGTACAGGGGCACGGGCGGACCGGGGAGGTTGGCCACGTATGTGTTCATGAGCCGTTGGTAAGGCGCCAGCCTCAACGCGGCTCGCTGGATCGGGATGTTGCGGAACAGGGTCCCCCCCGGCGGTCGCGCCTTCTCCTTCCGCGCGGCGGTCTCCGCCGCGATCGTGCGGAGCCGCTCGACATCCCGAGACTCGCCGATCGGCAGGGGCACCACCATCCCTCCGTCGAGGTTGCCCGCGGCTTCCCCCTCTCGGTGGAGGGAGACGGGGACGAACGCCCGCAGCCTCAGCCCGTCGATGCCTTCTCCTCGCGACCGGAACAGGCGGCGAAGGCCGCCGGCGACGGCCGTGAGCACCACGTCGTTCACCTTCGCCCCGTGCGTGTGGGCGATCCGCTTGGCGAGGTCGAGGTCGCCCCGGATGACAGCCAGGCGGCGGTGCCAGCCGACCCTGCTGTTCAGGCTCGTCCTGGGAGCCCGCTCCTCGAAGAACGCCTCCTTCACCGCCGGCCACCCGCGTCTCGCCGCTCGGAGCGACTCGACGGGATACGCGAGCTTGTCGAGCAGTCGGTCGAACCCGCGGAGGCCCCGGCGCACGTTGTCTTCGAAGAGCTCGCGCGCCGTCGGGGCCGGCGCGGGCACCCAGGGCGGCGGGGTCGTCTCGGGCGGATCGGGGACAGGATCAAGGAAGGCCCCGAGGGCGGCGATCCCTGCCATCCCGTCCGCGACCGCATGGTGGAGCTTCATGTAGAGGCCGACGCGGCGGTCCGCCAACCCGGGCAGGAACCACATCTCCCACAGCGGCCGCGACTGGTTCAGCCGCCGGCGGCGGAGCTCCTCGACCGCGGACAGGACCTGGTCGTCATCCGTTGGTGCGTCCAGAGGGAACACGCGAACGTGCTGATCGAGAGCGATCTCCGGGGCATCGACCCACAACGGCCAGCCCAAGCCGAAGCTTGGTCGATGAAGGAGCTGGCGGAAACGGGGCACGAGGTGCAGCCTCCGCCCGACGTGCTCCCGTGCGGTCGCAATCGAGACGTGGCCGTCGGCGTCGAGCAGCCCCCCGGCGTCCAGGATCATCAGGGCCCCGATGTCCTGGGACCACCCCATCTCCTCGGGCCAGACCATCATCAGGTCCTGCGCCCTCAGGCGTTCCATCGTCGACCTCATCCCCCGACCATCGCCCTCGAAGGCCACTCGAGCCAGGTGATCCCCACGAGAAGCGCGGCGTTGAAGGCCTGAATGGGCAGGAACCATGGGGTGAAGTAGAGAACCATCAGCCCGAACGAGACGGCCAGCCCGACCACGGCCGCGGGCCTCCACCACCCCGCGTGGGCCCACAGCCCGACCCCCGCCGCGATGAGCAGGGCGGCCGCGGCGAGGGCCAGCGCCACGGCCAGCCCCCTCTGGCCACCCAGGACCCAGGAGTGCGAGGCGTCGAAGGGCGGGGTCTGGTCCTTAGGCTTGGGAGTCGCCCACATCGCTACGTGGATCGCCCCGTGCGCGATCAGAAACGCGATGACCAGGAATCGCCACACGTCGATCAGCCTCCTTCCGCCGCCCGCTCGAGCAGCCGGCCCACCGCCTCCTCGTTCCACGGGGTGTTCTCGACGGGTAGTTCAGGGGGCAGCTCCTCGTCGTTCAGCCACGCCGCGACGGTCCGCACGTGCAGCTCGGGCTGCCTGCCCAGCCAGCCGTGGCCCTGGCCGGGGGCGAACCTCGCCTCGGCCCCCGGCATGAGGGCCGCCAACGCGGCGTTGGAGGATCGCACCGGAGGCTTCGTCTCCCGCTCCCCGGCCAGAAGCAGCGTGGGGCACGGGGCCGCGATCTCGGCCCGGGAGATCCGGATGTCGTTGGCGTCCGCGAAAGCGCGCCGGAACGACCTGGGTGAGGCCGCCCGGAGATTCGCCCTGGCCTGCTCGTCCATCTCCCAGGCCCTGCCGATGGCCCCCACCACGGCCCGGGTGTGCAGGAACGGCGAGACCGCCGCCACCCCCAGCCTGATCAGCCTCGTCCCCCACCATGGCAGAACCCCGCACCCGTCGATCACCACCCGGTCCAGGAGCTCCGGGCGACGGGCCAGCAGGGTGTGGGCCACCGATCCCCCTAGGGACAGGCCGACCACGTGCGCTCTGCGCGATGGGAGCCCCTCGATCAGCTCGGCGACACGCTCCGCCGTGTCGTTCAAGGAGACCCACGCGAGGCGGTTGCTCCGCCCGAATCCCCGGAGGTCCGGGGCGAGGCAGTGGGAGCCCGCGAGCTCCGCCATGTGGCGGGCCCACATCCCGCCGCTGCCTCCGACGCCGTGGAGGAACACGATCGGGGTCGACCCCACGGCGCCGGATTCACGTACGTACATGCCCGCGGAACGTCGTGACCCCGTGTCGCTTCTCATCTCTGGCCCGCCTCGACCAGCTCGACGGACCGCGGCCGCTGCTCGGAAGCCCCAGTCTCGGGGGGCGCATGGACGGGAGCGCCATCGAAGCCGAGTCTCCCGCGTGTGGCCGCGACCAGCAGGATGGCGCCTCCCACCAGCGTCCCCAGGATGGCCAGGTCCACGGTCACGCTGTCCGCCATCAGAACCAGGTTGTCGAGGGCCGCCGTGAAGCTCCCGTGCAGCAGCACGCAGAGCAGGAGGCTCCGGGTCCGGTTCCAGAGCCACGTGTAGTAGAAGACGAACATCATCGGCCCCACGAACCCCAGCCCGTAGATGGGCAGGTGCCACAGGCCCCAGATCACCCCCAGGAGCAGCGTCGCGACGAACGGCGAGTAGCGCGCCTGAAGGCGGTCGAGGGCGAAGCCCCGCCACCCCGGCTCCTCCTGGCCCCCGCCCACCAGCGCGACCACGACGAAGGTGGCCAGGTACGAGGGCAGGGCCGTGGACAACCGCCCGAGGTCGACGTCCCGGCCGAGAAGCGCGAGCTCCAGGTTGATCGCGAGGAAGAGGGCCGCCGGCACACCGAGCGCGTACAGCCAGTACCCTCCCGGCACCCGCCACTTGAGGAGGGGGCGCAGCCACTCCCGGATGGAGCCTCCGGTCCATCGGACGACGAGGCCGGCGGCCACCGGCGGGCCGAACGCGCCGACCGCGGCGAGGGCCATGCCTCCCACCCCGAACAGAACCGGCACCCACAGGGTCCAGGAGATCGCGTACGCCAACGTCACGTACATGGCCAGCGGGCGACGCCGCGCCAGCGCCCCCAGACGGTTCACCTTCATTTCCCTCACCTTCTCCGTGCCCATGTCGCTCACAAGCATCCCTGCCCCTGGTCGGTGGGTCCCGGGCAGTGCGACCCGGACCGGACGGGACCTTCGGCCCCTTCGGGTCGCGCGGGCGCGCCGGACGGTCCCTCCCGGCTCATTACCCCTACTCAGGCGCCCCTTGCCTGCCGATGCGGGGACCCGGCCACCTGCGAGATGGTCTCAGCGGCCGCCCAGCGCCGCGTCGTGGGCGTGACCGCTAGAGCCAGATCTGGTCGGCTTCGTGGCCCAAGAGAAGCATTTGTCGTTCTTCACGATGAGCCCGGAGCTTGCGACCGCGATGCGGGACCAGATCAAGGCCACCCACAAGCCCTCGGGGGCAACGATTCACTTCAGCCCGGACAACCCTCTGCCGGCATCGCTCGTCAAGAAGATCCTGCGGGAACGATTGAAGGAGGAGGCCCGCAAGGGCTCGCGCTAGCCTTTGCGGTCGAACTTCTCTTGCACCGACTGTTCGGCCTGGTCCAGTCCCTTGCGTGCCCTCTGCACCTTCCGGCCCTCAGTTGGAACATGCCGGACGTCGCGTCTTCGCCTCGTGGACCCTCATTTCCAACCCGGCACGCGCCCGGCTTGCTCGATCCACTTGTGCATCTCCGGTCCCTGCGCCTCCTCCAGGGTCTTCGCCTTGACGTAGCGGGTCCGTTCGGTGGTTCCAAGCGGCGGCGGAGGGTCGAATTCCGCGCCGCCGAAGAAGACGACATTCACGGAGACGTCGTAGGCGACCATCTCGATGATCCACCCGAGTTCTGGCAACCCGTAGTACGCCTTCTTCCACTTGACGGCGTATTGAAGCCCGGGGATTGTCTCGCAGATCAATTCGTCCAGCCGCTTGACGATGGGATGCAGATCCGGCATCACGCGCCGGATCCAATCCTCGATGTCGGCGTGGCTATCCGATGGCACAGGCGGCTTTCCGGCCGCAGTTGGCTTGCGTAGTTTCGCCATCGCACGTTCTCCTCTGTGGCCTAACGGCCCCCTCAGACGGTTCTTAGCCGAGGGCCAGCGCCCTGGAACTCGCCCCCCGAATGCTTACCATCGACCCTGATCGGATTCAACATGCGAGGTAATCGTCTGGCCACCGGGCCATGCGAACAGTGGGGCGGGCTGGACTCGAACCAGCGACCGACGGATTATGGAGTTTGATCGGCCGAGATTCGCTGACCAGGCGAAACGCAGCAACATAGCCTCTCACCAGCGTGTTTAGCTCCGCAACACCACCCGATATTTCGCAGCATTTCGCGGTCGCTCGCGGGACAATGCGGGACACGTTGCCGTCGGGAACGTACCTAAGAAAGTGTCCTCGTCGCCGGCCGGCGCGGACGGCACTACTGACGAAATCATCGATGTAGCTGAGGCTAATGAATCGATCCGCGGACCCTGCTCCTCAGCAGCAAGTGGTGGCAGGTTGGGCGATTCGTGACGCATGCGCTGGGATGCTGACGTCCTATCTGTCACCCGGCTCGTACGTGAGCATGGCCACCCCAGTGGTGCTGATCTCGCTCTTGACCAGCTTCAACGGGACCTTCGGGCCTTCCTCCTGGAACAGGCGCTTCCCCGTTCCGAGCACGATCGGATCGACCCACAGGTCGTAGACGTCTATCAGGCCGTGCTCCATCAGGGTCTGGGCGAGCTCGCCACTGCCCAGGACAATGATGTCGCCCCCGTCCTCCTGCTTCAGCTTCCGAACCGCCTCCGCGACGTCGCCCTCCAGCAGGTGTGAGTTGTTCCACTCGAGCGGCTCCTGCAGCGTCCGTGAGGCCACGTACTTCGGCACGGTGTTCATGAAGCTCGCGAACGGGGCGTCGTCCCCCTGGTGGGGCCAGTACCCGGCGAAGATCTCGTACGTCCTCCGGCCGATGAGGAGACCGTCGGTGGAGTCCATGCCGAGCGCCGAGGCCTTGCCCATCGACTCGTCGTAGTACTCCATGGCCCAGCCGCCGTATCGGAACCCGCCGCTGGTGTCCTCCTCGGGCCCTCCGGGACCCTGCATCACGCCGTCCAGCGAGAGCTGCTCGTTGATGATCACCTTCCGCATCGCCGTCTCCTTCCCTCGTCAGGTGGATCGCCGCTCCGCGACGACTCGCTCCATGCTGGGCCAGCCGCCCTCTACTCCGTCCCGGTCATCCTTTGTCACGCTTCGGGGATCGCCACGCCGTAGCTCTCGAGGGTGATGCTGTCGGGCTCCGGACCTCCACGGACCCCGGTGTCAAGTGCGTCGATTGCAGCCATCTGCGCGCTCGAGAGCTCGAAGTCGAAGATGTCGAAGTTCTCGGCTATCCGCGCGGGGTTGGTCGACTTCGGGATCGCACCGCGCCCCGCTTGGAGGTGCCAGCGGAGGATGATTTGAGCGGCGGACTTGCCGTGCTGGCGTGCGATCTCCAGCAGCGTCGGATCGTCGAACGTCCTCTTCTCGGCGTCCCCGTATGAGGTGACCCCCCCGATGGGGGACCATGCCTGGGTGGCGATCTCGTAGTCGGCGTGGACACGCTGCAACTCGGTCTGCTGGAAGTACGGATGAACCTCGATCTGGTTCACGGCCGGCACGTCCGACATCTCCGCCAGCAGGCGGTCGAGGTGCTCGGACATGAAGTTGCTCACGCCGATCGCCCGCACCTTGCCGTCGGCCAGCAGCTTCCCAAGGGCCCGGTACGCCTCGAGCGTCAGATCGAAGCGGCCTAGCAAGGGCTGATGCAGGAGGAGCAGGTCAATCTCGTCGACCCCTAGCTTCCTCGCGCTCTTGTCGAACGCGTGCCGCGTCGCGTCGTCGCCGTAGTCGCTGATCCAGACCTTCGTCTCGATGAATACCTCGTCGCGGGCTACTTCCTCTCCACCTGCCCCCCCTGAGAACGGCCTGTATCGACCGGCCAGGGGCAAACAGGTCCACGGCCCCACTCTGCCTTGAGCGGACGACGGGATTCGAACCCGCGACCCCCACCTTGGCAAGGGCGCTGCACTCGTCCGCTGGCGTCCACCCCGGTTCGCCCTGGCGGGTGAACAGAGGGGAAGCATGGTGGCGGCCGCAGGCGGACAGCGGCGAACTGGCCCGAATGGAGCAACATAGGGACAGAAATAGGGCGAGAAACGGGCGGCTCCTTCGCCACTCCGCCGGTAGAGCGGCTCTTATGTCGCCGCCAAGTGCTTCTCGAAAGCCTCGAGGAACGCGTCGATGCTCTGGATGTGGGAGGCGTGGTCGCCGGGCAGCTCGAGGACCGTCGCGTTCGGCAGCCGCGCGCCCAGGATGTCCACCACCCGCTTCTCCGCCCCGGTCGTGACCGACCCCTTGACCAGCAGGACCGGGCAGCGGATGTTCGTCAGCTCCTCGATCGACCGCTCGGTCCGGTCAAAGTCCTCCGAGTACCAGGAGAGCGCCATCCGGTGCGGCACCGCGCGCTCCCAGTAGGGATCGCTGCGAGCCTCCTCCTTCGAGGACGCAAGCCCGCCGGCCGCAAGGAACTCCGCGAGGTCGTCCTCGGTGACCTCCTTCCCGAAGAGCCCGTGAAGGAACGCGTTGGTGCGCTCCACGTCCGGGTCCGCTTCGCCCAGCCGCTCTAGGATCCAGAAGGCGCCGGGCTCGACGAGCGTCAGCGTCCGGACCCGCTCCGGGTAGGCGAGGGCGAACTCGATCAACGCCTTGCCTCCCGCCGACCAGCCGGCGAAGTGCGCCGTCTCGATCTCGAGGTCATCCAGCGTCATCCGGAGCGACTCGCGCTCGGTCTCGGCGGTGTAGCCGGGGTCCCCGGGCTGACCAGCGGAGCCGAGCTCGTTGTGGATGGGCTGAACCCGAATGGTCCTCCACCCCGCCGAGAGCCGCTCCGCATGCGGTATCCACGACACCCACCCGGTGAGTCCACCCGGGACGAGCACGACCGGTTCGCCATCGCCCTTGATCTCATGTGTGAGGGCCCGCGGCTCCATCTCTCCTCCCTCGATCAACCGCCCTCAAAGCCTACTGGGGGATCCCTTCGCTGGACACGACACGAACACAGTAAAGAGGCTCGGCGACCGGCCAGGCTTCGTTTCGAACCTGAGACGGGAGAAAGACGGGATTTTCACGGGAGCGGGTCCTCATCTAGGTTTCGCGCCGAGAGCGAAAATGCCGTCTGACCTGGACTTTCTCCTTGAGCGGACCACGGGATTCGAACCCGCGACCCCCACCTTGGCAAGGAAACGGGGAGCGTCCACCATCGTTCGCTTCCGTTCATTTTAGCTGGTAAGGGGAGGTGCTTGGGGCGAGCGGCCGGAAGCGGACGGTGGCGAACAGGGTCGAACGGAGGGGCTTTGGGGCCAAATTTGGGGCCAAGATACTTCGGGGACGAGTGGCACGCCTTCGTGTAGGCCGCGTCTATGCCCTTTACACGTTGACGGTGCGAGCTTTGCCCCTGTCCCGACCCGCGATGAACGTTTCCCCAGTCACGCGAGCTTCGACCGAGCGCGCCGGCCTGCCGCGGATGAACAAGACACAGCAAGCGGACCGGCGTCCCAAACACCTCGCTTCGCGAACCTGGCCGTAGTTTCGAGGGTCGAGCTCCCTTCTAGGCCAATACAAAAGCCTCACTACAGTCGGACATGCGCCGATGGTCCAGGCGACCGGGGTTGCGGCCATCCTTACTCGCCGCGCGGAATAGCGCCAATCGGTGCTATTGGGACGCCGCCGCGACTCTCAGACGAGGGGATCGGGACGTTCCACCTATTCTCTCAGCCACTGCGGGCGCATAGTTCTCGGCCCCATCAGTTCCTTCACGTCGCCTGAACGATCTCCAGGGACGCGGATCTGTCCACTACTTGTCAACCCGTTTGCCGCATGCCGGGTCTTACTGCCTCCGTAGCGGGTTCCCCGCCCCAGCCTCGACACGGCTTCCTTTGCCTAGTGAACCCGGGTTCGTGAACCGCTCGGTCCGGCCCGCGCAGACCCGCCTCGGGCAGTCCGGCAGGTCGGTTGGTATGGCCGGACGCCATATGAGATAGTTCCCGCCAACCGTCGGGCTCGGGCAGACATGCAAGACGCCAACGTGCTGGAGTGCGCAGGCTTGCGGAAGCGGTACGGCGACCTGCTCGCCGTGGACGGTGTGTCCTTCGGGGTGGTCGCCGGAGAGACGTTCGGGCTTCTGGGCCCAAACGGCGCGGGCAAGACCACCACGATCTCGATGATCGCCGGCCTCCTCCAGCCGGACGACGGAGAGGTGCAGGTGGTGGGCCAGCGGGTCACCCCCAGAACGCCGAAGTCCAAGGCGGCCATCGGCCTGGTCCCGCAGGACCTGTCCATCTACCCGGACCTCACGGCCCGGGAGAATCTCCGGTTCTTCGGTCGGCTGTATGGGCTCACGGGGGATCGACTGGCCTCCAGGACGGACGAGGTCCTCGAGGTCACCGGCCTGTCCGAGCGGGCGGACGACCGGGCCGACCAGTTCTCCGGCGGGATGAAACGGCGGCTCAACATCGGGATCGGCCTCCTTCACGAGCCGACCTTGCTGATCCTGGACGAGCCGACCGTGGGGGTCGACCCCCAGTCGCGGAATGCGATCCTCGAGTCGGTCGAGCAGCTCGCCACGGCGGGGATGGCCGTCCTGTACACCACCCACTACATGGAGGAGGCGGAGCGGCTGTGCGACCGGCTCGCGATCATCGACCGCGGGCTGATCGTGGCGGAAGGGACCGTCCGGGAGCTCACGGGCCGCATCGGGGAGCTCGACCGGGTCCGCCTCGAGGTCACCGGCGACCTCGCGGCCGCCGCGGCCGCATGCGCGGCGCTCGATGCCGTCAGCAGCGCGGACGTGGAGGATCGGGCCGTCGTCTGCGTGGTGAACGGCGCCGCAAAGATGCTTCCCGAGATGCTCTCCGCCGTCGCCGGAGCCGGCGGCTCGGTCACCGGCGTCGAGGTGCACCAGCCGGACTTGGAGGCCGTCTTCCTCCATCTGACCGGCCGGGCGCTGCGAGACTGACGTGCGGGCCGCGTTCCTGATCCTCGGCAAGGACCTACAGCTGCGCGCCCGCGACCGGAGCGTCTACTTGTTCGCGCTGGTCATCCCCCTCGGGATGACCTTCATCTTCTCGAACATCTTCCCGGACACGGAGGAGGTGTCGGTGCGTGCCGCGATCATCGATCTCGACGGCGGGCCGATCGCGGAGTCCTTCGTCGACGGAGTAGTCCCCGGGGCGGCGGACGCGGGGGTGGTGACCCTGGGGAGGACCGATGGCCTAGAGAACGCCCGCGCCGCGCTCCGCCGGAACGAGCTGGACGCCGTGTGGGTCCTCCCGGCAGGCTTCAGCGACGCGGTCTCCGCAGGTCGCGAAGCGGAGGTTCAGGTGCTGGTCTCCGGCGAGTCGCCGCTCGGCGGAGAGGTGGCCCGAGGGATCGCGGCGGCCTGGACCA
>Ga0256866_1000075_pt1 | contig 16740 bp, 15 predicted proteins | sample RVTome_16_FD_187338 | JGI IMG/M metagenome (GOLD analysis project Ga0256866, IMG submission 187338) | Soil microbial communities from uranium-contaminated site in the Upper Colorado River Basin, Wyoming, United States - RVT152D67 HiSeq ...
AAGCGAACTGGCGGCATGGGCCGACGCAACCCCGCCCGAGGCGGGACGCGAATCCTCCTCCCGGCCGGTCGATCTCGTGCATCTGTCCCGCTATACGCTTGGCGACCGCGCGCTTGAGCGCGAAGTCCTCGAGCTTTTTTGTGCCCAGTCGTCAATCTATCTCGAGCGTCTGCGTGCGGCCGGGTCTGACAAGGAATGGAAGGACGCGGCCCATTCGCTGAAAGGCTCGGCCAGCGCGATCGGCGCCTGGCGTGTCGCGTCGGCCTGCGAACGCGCCGAGACATTCTTGGGCGACACGGAGGGGCGAGTCCCCCACTTGCGCGAGCTTGAAGTCTCGCTGCAGGAAGCCGAGATCTATATCGGCATGCTGCTCGCCGACAACTGACCGGCGGAAATCCTGCGACAAAGCGCCCGCGAAGGCGCTGGCCTCGCAGTTTCAATTGGCCTATAGGAGCACCGGGCCGCGAGGGGGCATGCCCCTCTCGCGCCCTTATCTTTCAGGCGCGGGCCTCGACCGGCGCCCGCCCCCCGAGACCGGACGGCACCGAAGCGCGCCAATGTCATGGCCAGGATCGCTTTTATCCAGAATGACGGCACCGAACGCGTGGTCGAGGCGGAGCCCGGCATGACGGTGATGGAGGCCGCGGTGAAGCATTCGATCCCGGGCATTGCCGCCGAATGTGGCGGCGCCTGCGCCTGCGCCACCTGCCACGTCTATGTCGAGGATGCCTGGCGCGAAGCGACCGGCGCGCCGGAGCAGATGGAGGAGGACATGCTTGACTTCGCCTTCGACGTCAGGCCCGCGAGTCGGCTCTCCTGTCAGATCAAGGTGACCGAGGCGCTCGACGGCCTCGTCGTCCGCATTCCCGAGAAGCAGTTCTGAGCCGCCGATGTCAGAGAATGTGATCAAGACAGACGCAGTCATTGTCGGCGCGGGCCCGGTCGGCCTGTTCGCCGTGTTCGAGCTTGGGCTCGTCGACATCAAGTCTCATGTCATCGACATTCTCGATCGTGCAGGCGGGCAGTGCACCGAGCTTTATCCGGAGAAGCCGATCTACGACATCCCGGGGCTCACCGTGGTCACCGGCCAGGAGCTGACCGACCGGATCATGGATCAGATCAAGCCGTTCGGCGCCGAGTTTCACTTCAATCAGCGGGTGGAGAGTCTCGAACGCCTCGACGGCGGCTTCCGGCTCACCACCGACGCCGGCACGGTGCTCGAGTGCAAGGTGGTGGTGATCGCCGCCGGCGGCGGCTCCTTCACGCCGAAGCGGCCGCCGCTTCCCGGCATCGAGCAATATGAAGGCACCTCCGTGTTCTATTCGGTGCGCAAGATGGAGAACTTCAAGGACCGCAACGTGCTGATCGTCGGCGGCGGCGACAGCGCGCTCGACTGGACCTTGAATCTCGAGCCTGTCGCCAAGTCGCTCACCTTGCTACATCGGCGCGGCGAATTCCGTGCCGCCCCGGCATCGGTGCAGAAAATGTTCGATCTCGTCGAGAAGGGCGATATCAGCTTCAAGCTCGGTCAGGTCACCGAGCTGCATGGCGAAGGCGGCAAGCTCTCCTCGGTCACCGTCAAGGCGCCGGACGGCACAAATTTCGAGCTGCCGACCGAAGTGCTGCTTCCCTTCTTCGGGCTGACCATGAAGCTCGGGCCCGTCGCCGATTGGGGTCTCAATCTCGAAGAGAACTTGATCCCGGTCGACACCGCGAAATTCGAGACCAGCGAGCAGGGCATCTTCGCCATCGGCGACATCAACACCTATCCGGGCAAGCTGAAGCTGATCCTGTCGGGCTTCCACGAGGCGGCGCTCATGGCGCAGCAGGCCTACCACTATATCTATCCCGACAAGAAGCTCGTGTTCCAATACACCACGTCGTCGACGAGCCTGCAGAAGAAGCTCGGCGTCAAATAACGCTGGTCGTCGCGATGCGTGCTGGCTTCGTCGCGCCAAGCACCTCCGTCATGGCCGGGCTTGTCCCGGTCATCCACGAATTGAATTCGCTGTGCTGTCAAAATTCGTGGATGCCCGGCACTTCGGCCGGGCATGACGGATGCTTTGACTGGGAAGTGAGCGGATTAAGCCAATGAGCGGTAGAGCGCGACGTCGTAGGGGCTGAACAGCTTCAGCTTGGTGCGCTCGATCAGCGGCAGCTCCAGTCTCTGGAACACGCCGCTAGTGTCGATCAGATCGGTGGCGACCGGATCGACCAAGATCAGATAGAGCCGGCGCGGTTTCTTGCGATAGGAGACGACGAGGTTATGCAGCACCTCGGCGAACACCTCGCGCGAGAACGGGTTGAAGAAATAATGCACCGCCTCGCCGTCGGGCGGCCCGACCTGGCTCGCGTCATCGAGTACGCATTCCACATTGCGGCATTTCATGCGGCTGCGCGGGAACTGCGCGATATTCATGGTCGCGTCGTCATGCAGCTCCTCGGCGAATTCGATGCCGGCGATGGCATGGAACGGATATTGCGAGGCGAGCAGCAGCACGCGCCCCTTGCCCCCGCCATAGTCGACGAAGGTGAGCCGCGACTTATCGTGGTCGATGGCGGCGAGCGTCCACTCGAACAGCGCGCACGGCGTCGGCCGGTAGTCGTGCCCGTGCTCGCGATTGGGACCGCGGATGGTGAGTCCGGCGAGCGCGACGGGATCCTTCGTCGGCTTAAAGAACAGCTGCTCGATCGGCGGGTCGAGCACGCGCGCGTGCAGCATGTGCAGATATTCGCGGTAGTCGTGCTTCAGCCGCTCGGGGCGCGTCCGCTCCTTCAGCTTGGTGCCGGTGCGCTCGATCTCGGGGAGCACGCTCTCGCGTCCGATCTCGACGGCGCGCTGCAGGCCGGTCTTGCTGGCGGAGACTGCCGTCTGCGTCGCGTGCTTGGTTTGGCTGGCGGTCTCGTCGGCGAGCTTGGCAATACGCTCGGCAACTTTGAGCGCACTCGTGGCAATAGTTTTCGCGCGCTGCTGCGACGGCGCAGGAGCCTTCGTCTCTTTATCGGAGCTGTGGGGCACGACCGACATGGGCAATATCCCCGTACATGCGCAAAGATTGGGCAGCTTGCCGCGCGAAGCAAGCGCTTTTTGTCGCAACGCCCGGTCCATGGGGCGCGGCAAGTATGCTATCCTCTTGATTCGCGTGGGGTGTTCCCGCGGGGCCAGCACTCCCAAGCGGCGGGGGACAGCAGCAGTGCAGGCAGAGGACTTCCAGGATTCGGTGCGGCCAGGCCTTGTCGCCATGCTGCCGCGGCTCAAACGCTTTACCGATCTGCTTGCCGGCGAAAAACGCGCCGGGACCGCGTTGCTCGGCCGCGCCTTGCAGCGCATGCTGGCCGAGCAGCACCGTTATCAGCGCGGCACCCCGCTCGATCGCTGGGCCTTCGCCGAGATCTACCGGCTGTGGCTCATCGAGCTTCGCGATCATGCCGATCCGGTGGGGCAGGCCAAGACCGACGACGCGAGCTTCGCGCAGCTATTCCGCAACGGCGACAGTGACGAGCTCGACAGCTTCACCGCGAGCTTTCTGCGCAACCTGCCGCCGCAGCAACGGCTGACCCTGCTGCTCGTCTATGGTGAGCGCTTCGATCACATCGATGCGGGACGCGTGCTCGACGTGCCGTCGGAGACCGTCGGCACGCGGCTCGTACGAATCAGCGCGGGCCTTGCCGACCGCTTGAGCGCGCACGGTGAGGCGCCGGCGAGCGCCAGCATCGAAGCGCTCTATCCGGAAGGGGTCCCGTCATGACCGAACTCAGCGACGAGTTGCTGGTGGCCTATGTCGACGGACAGCTCGCGCGCAAACAGACGCTCGCGGTGGACAAGGTGCGCGAGCAGGACGACGTCATCGCCCGGCGCGTCGAGGCGCTGAAGGACGCGCATAGCCGTCTCGAGGCGGCCTTCGAGGCGATCCTCGCCGGCGAAGAGGCCGACGCCGTTGCACAGCCCGCGCCGCGTGCTCCCGGTCTCTTCATTTCATGGAGTGCGCTGGTGCAAGGGGGACTTGCGACGGCCGGCATCGGCGTCGCGCTGGTGCTGCTGGGCGCCGGCTTCGGCTGGCCGCTCTCGATGCCGGAACCCGCGCGCAGCTCTCCCGGCGCCGCCGACATGACTCATGTCGGCAGTATCGCGCGCAGCTGGCAGGAAGAGGCGGCGCGCGCGCAGGCGCTGGTCGGCCGCGACACGCTGGAGGTCGGTCTCGACAGCCAGCGCAATGCCGACCTCATGGCCTTCCAACTCGCGCAAGCGGTCGGCCCCAATCTCGTGCTGCCGGATCTCGGCCCGCAGGGGTTCCGCTTCAAGCGGGCGCAGCTCTTGCGGTTCGACGCGGAGCCCCTGGCGCAACTCTCTTATCTCGGCGCAAGCGGCGCGCCGCTCGCGCTTTACGTCAAGCGGGGCGAGGGGAGCTCCACCCCGGTCTTCAAACGCTATGGCGAGATCGGCAGCGTGGCCTGGGCGCAAGACGGCATGGCCTATCTGCTCGCCGGAACGGAAAGCGAGCTGTCACTGTTGCGGCTCGCCGATGCGATCAGGGCGGAGCCCAAGGCGCCGGCCGTCGAGGCCAAGGCCAAGCCGGCGGACGCGCCGCCTCTGCCGCGGCCCAAGCCGAAGCCCTAGTTATTGCCCCATCCGCGCCGAGGGCGTGAAATCGCCGGACAAATAGCGGTTGAGGTCGCGCCGGATGGCGTTGGTCCGCTCTTTGCTGCAATAGGTGAGATTGGTTTTGATGGTCGCGGTGACGGAATCGCGCGTGTAGTCGTAAGCGTGCTCGAGCTTAGCCATCTCCTGGGGCGTCTTGCCGGCTTGCGCCTCTGAAGCGAGATAGTTGGCCTTGAGCTGAGCGGGATCGAAGATGAAGCCGCAATAGCTCGCGCGTGCCGAGGTCCATCCGACTTGCGTCGGCCGCGCCAGCGGATCCTCGCGGTCCACGTTGCGCGCGGCCATCTCCGGGTCTGTGGCGACTTTGCCCCTGATCGAGTCGACCGTGCCGCAAGCCGACAGCGCGGCTGCGAACATTGCGGCGGCAAAAGCGGCATAGGCTGCGCGCGGTGAACGGGTCGCTTCCATAGCCGCGATCTTAGCGGGGGCGCACGGGGCGCTAAAGGGGCGAGACGGGGGCCATTCCTGGACGCAGAAAACAAGAAAGGCGGAGCTTTTGGGCCCCGCCTCCCTGTGCGATGTCGGCCTCCCGCCCGTTCGGGACGATCAGTCAACCTCGCGAGACCTTTCGGTCTCTAGATCACGCGCTCGGCTTCATGGTTTCCCATGAAGCGGCGGCGTGACCCGACCACGGTCCTTATTTTACGTCGCGTTGCTACGACGTGGCTTCCGCCCTGGCCGGACTGAAGCCAATTAGCGGCGGGATTTGCGGCGCAAGGTACCCTGGCGACACCGCCTCACGGTATGCGGCGACGCCGCCAGACCGAGGCACTTTGCGCTTACTCGCCCCTCCGCTTCAGCCGCCCATGGCAATGGGCGACCGCGGGCTTGCCTGCCCCGTGAACTTTCCGTTTGCTTCCCGGAGCCGCCGGATTTCTCCGCCGGCGCCTTCCACAACCGGTCTGCTCACAAACACAGCATACATGAGCCCGCGCGCCGTGCACGGGGAAGGAGATGCTTTTCCCCATTATCCACCGCCACCGTGGCACGGAAGACACGGGAACGGTGCGGCGTGGCGCGCGTTGTTGTGTGGGCCGCGGGGTGCAGAGACGCCGTCGCGACTGGATCGGGTGGAACGACGATGCGGGCAGCCAAACAAGCCGAACCTGCCGAAACCGGCTGGGAACTGACGCCGGGGCCTCCGCTGCGCGCCGAGGTCGAGGGGCATGTTTTTCCCGATGACGGTCTGATCCCCAATAATCGCAAGCTGCCGTTCGTGATTTATCGTCGCGCGCTCAGCCTCGAGCGTCTCGGCTTCGAGCCGGAGCGTGCCTGCGAGGCGCTGTTCAGATCGAATGGCTGGCAAGGCGTCTGGGTCGACGGCATCTACGACTATCACCACTATCATTCCACCGCGCATGAGGTGCTCGGCATGGCCAAGGGCTATGCTTGCGTCCAGTTCGGCGGCCCGCAAGGGATCGCCGCCGAGCTCAAGGCGGGCGATGCCGTCGTCATTCCGGCCGGGGTCGGTCATTGCCTGATCGAGGGCAGGGACTTCGTCGTGGTCGGCGCCTATCCCGAGGGTCAGGACTGGGATTTGTGCCAGGCGACCGAAGCCGATCGCGCCAAGGCGCTCGAAAATATTCCCTGGGTGCCGCTGCCCAAGCTCGATCCGGTGTTCGGCCCGGCGGGACCCCTGCTGACCTTGTGGACCGACTAGGCGCTTCCCTTGGCCGACAAGATCGCTACACTGAGGCCTTTCCCGCGCTTTTCATGCGGCATTTGCGGGGTCCTACCATGCATGCCGTGGGCAACCATCGTGGCGCCCGCACAATCAGTCTAGCGTTGGTTGCGGGGTTCGTCGCGTTTCAGGCCGCTCTCGCCGTCGGTGCGGGAGCTATTGGGATTCCCGGTCTCGTTCTCGTCCGCTTTGCGGAGGGGAGCGATAAGCCACAGGTGACGCCGACGGCCGATGCGCCCGAAGGCGGCGAGAGCGTCATCGCCAAATTTCACCCGCCCGCCGCGGCTTCCGAGCAACCGGCCGAGTCCACCGCGCCTCACCCCGGCGAGCCGCGTCTTGACGGACTGGCCGACATTCCGTTGCGCGAATGGATTGCCGCCAAGCCCGCCGCGCCTGAGCACGAGACCCTGGCCCAAGCGTCGAAATCAGGCGAGGTGCTTCCCTGGGATGCCGCCGAGCCTGTACCCTTCGATCCCGGCCGGGCGAAGCTCGCCCATGCCCACACGCTGCCAAATCGCGCCATCCCCGACACCCAGCTCGCTTCCCTCGCGCTCGCCGAACTTCCCACCGACGGCGCGGTCGAGGGCTGGGTGAAGGCCAAGGCGACCGAAGTGAAGGGCGAGTATCGCGCGCGGCCGCTTTACCATATCGAGTTCTGGCTCGATGCGCCGGACGATGTGAAGCGCCGTCTGGTGGCGGTCGCTTATAATTTCAATACGCCCGCCGTGATGCCGCAGTCGCAAATCTCGAGCGAGAAGACCAGCGGCTTCCGGGTGAGCGCCGGCGGACTGGTTTGCGCCGACAAGGTCACGGTCACTCTCAAATTCAATGACGGGCGCTCGCAGCAAGTCGCCGTCGACGGCTGCAAATTGCTCGGCTGATTTCCGGCCATGGTTCAGCGCATGCCGGTGACTTCGGCGACCAGCTCGCGGAAGCGCGGCCGCTGGCTCTCGATATAAGGCAGCGGCCGGCACACATCGATCGCGGCGATGCCGATCCGCGTCGTCAGCGCGCCGTTGAACAGGCCTTCGCCGAGCCGCGCCGAGAGCTTGGCGGTCAAGCCGTGCCCGACCAGTTGCTGGATTACGTCGTCGCCGAGCGCGATGCCGCCGGTAAGCACGATATGCGTGACCACCATGCGCGCGAGCTTGAGCAGCGAGAGCGTGCCGGGCCGCGCGCCGTACAGCGTGGCGAGTCGCCGCAGCATGCGCAAGTTCTCGGCGCCCACGAACAGCATGTCGATCAGCGCGCCCGGGCTCACCGCCGTGACCACCGATACGCGCTTGGCTGAAGACGCGACGATGCTGCGGGCGAACGGATCGAGCGGCGCGACGAGGCTCCGCTCGGTGAGCCGCAGCAGTTCGCCGGCATCCATGATGTCGTGCTCGTGCTCGGCGAGGCGCTGGAGCCCCCAGGCCACGTCCTTGCGCCCGGCATAGAGGCGCTTCAGGCGATCGGCCACGTCGATGGCGAGGTTCTTGTCGTTCTGACGCGCGGCGCTGTCGGCCTCGTGCCTAATCTTGCCGAGGCGTCCCAGCCGCGCGAGCCCCGCCGCCTCCCGGAAGATGATCATCACCAGCGCGAACGCGACGAGCGCGAGCAGGCCGGCCACGACCCAGCCGATCCAGTCGTCGCGCGCGATCAGCGCCAGCACATAATCGTAGAGCCAGAGCGAGGCGAGCAGCCCGATCAGCGCGCCCAGCGCGCCGAGGAAGATGCTGCCCCATCTCAGTCCGCGGGCGAGATCGGGCATCACGCGCACGCGCGCAGGCACCGGCACAGGCTCCGCCGCGATGTCCGGCGCAGCGGGCGGCACGAAAATCTCCACCTCCTCCACGCTGAAGACGGCAGGCTTCCGATGCGCTTTCTTGCTCATGCCAAACTCTCTCCGATCAAGGTCTCGAGCGCGCGGTCGAGCCGGATATTTGGGAACGACGCGAAGCCGCCGTAAGGCAGCGGTACGGGATTGGGCGGTCTGAAGCGCACGAAGCGCATCTCGCCGTGCTCGGTGTGCCAGCCTTGCAGCGCCAGCGCCGGGTCGGACGGCAGATCGCCGGGGAAGATGGCGAATTTCTCATTGCCGTCGAAGGTCCGCCTGCCGATCGTCTCGCCTTCCAGCGGATAGCCGACAATGCAGGGGAGGATCTCGCCGCCGCGTTTTGCCTCGCCTTCGCGCGTGGCGCGGATCGCGGCCATGGCCAGCACTCTGACCTCGGCGCCGGCATATTCGGCGCGCGCCATCGCGCGTCCCGCGAGCTTGGCGAGGATGGCTTCGAGCCGGTCATGGCTCTGATGATGCAGATGATCGGCCTTGGTCGCCGCGAGCACGATGCGGTCGATGCGGGGGCTGAACAGGCTCGACCACAGGCTGTTCGATCCGGAGCGGAAGCATTCCATGATCTCGGTCATGGCGCGTTCGAGATCGGCGACCGCAGGCCCGCCGCCGTTCAGCGCCGCGAGCACGTCGATCAGCACGATCTGCCGGTCGAGCCGGGCGAAATGATCGCGAAAGAAGGGCCGCACCACATGCGCCTTGTAGGCTTCGTAGCGCCGCTCCATCATCGTCCAGAGCGAGCCGCGCGGAAAGCTGTCGCGCCCGCCCGGGTCGAGCGGCGCGAAGGTCAGCGCCGGCGAGCCGGCGAGATCGCCGGGCATCAAGAAGCGTCCCGGCGGCAAAGTCGACAGCGCATGCGGATCGGCGCGTGCTTCGCGCAAGTAGGCCTTGAACAGATCGGAAAGCCGTTCCGCGACCGCCTCGTCGGCCGGGTCGGTGGGATCGACCAGGCCGAGCGATGCAAGCCAGGGCTTCGCCGCCTTCTTGCGCCCTTCCATCCGGCTCTGATCGATCGCGGTCTGCGACCACTCGCTATAGGACATTCTGAGCAGCGGCAGATCGAGCAGCCATTCGCCGGGATAGTCGACGATGTCGATATGCAATCTCTGGCGGCCAAGCTGGCGCTTCCAGAATTTCGTCGACGCATATTCGAGCGTGAGGCGGAGCTGGCTGATGCGGCGCGTGCTTTCCGGCCAGCGCGGCGGATCGGCGACCAGGTCGCCGAGATGCTTCTCATAGGCGAAGCGCGGCACGATCTCGTCGGGCTGCGGTTCGAGATAGGCGCGCAGCAGGCGCCCCTGTGCGGCGGCGTCGAAGAAGGGCAGCCGCGCGCCGGCGATCAGATTATGCACCAGTGCGGTGATGAACACCGTCTTGCCGGAGCGGGCGAGCCCGGTCACGCCCAGCCTCACCGTGGGCGTGACGAGGCCGGCGGCGAAGTCGCCCATGCTGCGCCAGGCGTCGCCGGCAGCCTGCGTGTAAGTCGAGATCGGCACGCCCTTGCAGGTCCTTTGCGCATTTTTCCCGCGGGAGACGCGTCAGAGCGTTCGCCGAGGAGTGCCTAAGAAATAAGCTCGGTCCGGCATGTCAAACATGACGTTTTTTGCAATGTTGCGCTGACGGTGCTTCGCGCATTTGTCAAGCACGTCTCCTGTCTTGACTTGTCGACTCGCTTCCGTAATACGGGGGCGCCCGGTGGGGATCGCTAACGATGCGCGAGCCGGTTAAGGGGAACAGGGTTTCAAACCCAAAGAGGAAACGGATGCGTCTGGAAACGACCATGCGGGCCAAACGAAAAATCCCCGAAGATTACCGCCCCTCGGACGACGAACCCTTCATGAGCGACCGCCAGCGGGCCTATTTCCGCCGGAAACTGCTCAATTGGCGTGACGAGATCCTCCGTTCGACCAAGGAAACGCTCCAGCATTTGCACGATGATTCGGCCCAGCACGCCGATATCGCCGACCGCGCCACCTCCGAGACCGAGCGCGCGCTCGAGCTCAGGGCCCGGGACCGCCAGCGCAAGCTGATCGCCAAGATCGACGCCGCCATCGCTCGGCTGGACGATGGCACCTATGGCTATTGCGAGGAAACCGGCGAGCCGATCAGCTTGAAACGGCTCGACGCGCGGCCGATCGCCACTTTGAGCGTGGAGGCCCAGGAGCGCCACGAGCGCCGCGAGCGCGTCTACCGCGACGAGTAGCATCAATCGGCTGCGGACAAGGGCGTGGCCACCGCTTCGAGCGGCTTTCGCTCGGCGTCGACCCCGAATCGCAGAGCGATCAGCCCGGCAGCCAGCATCAGGCTCGCGCCCAACAGATATCCTCCGAAAAGGCTGAACCGCGAGCCCGTGTCAATCAGCGCGCCGAACAGCCATGGCGCTCCCACGCCGCCAATGCCGGTGCCCACGGCATAAAAGAAGGCAATGGCGAGCGCGCGGATCTCCAATGGAAAAGTCTCGCTCACGGTGAGATAGGCCGAGCTTGCCGCGGCCGAGGCGAAGAAGAAGATCACCGTCCAGGCGGCGGTCTGCGCGGTCGCAGACAGAACCTCTGCCGCAAATAGCGCACCCGTCAACGCGAGCAGTAGGCCTGAAAGGGCATAGGTGGTGGCGATCATCGGCCGCCGTCCGATGGTGTCGAACAAGCGCCCGAGCAACAGCGGGCCGAGGAAGTTGCCGAGAGCGAAGGGGAGGAGATACCAGCCCACCTGATCGGCGCCGACGCCATAGAAGTCGGTGAGCACAAGCGCATAGGTGAAGAAGATCGCGTTGTAGAAGAAGGCTTGCGCCGCCATCAGACTTAAGCCCACGAAGGTCCGCTGGCGATGCACGCGAAACAGCGCCTGCCAGACCTCGCGCAGCGGCGTGAAGCGCCGCGCATGCAGGCGGAATGTCGGAAGCTCCTCGTCCGGCAGGTGATGGCCGCGCCGGCGATGCCCGTCCTCGATCCGGTCGAGAATGGCGTGCGCCCGCTGCGCATGGCCATGGGTCATGAGCCAGCGCGGCGATTCCGGGATCCAGGCGCGCATGAGCAGAATGAAGAGCCCCAGCACCGAGCCGATAAAGAAGGCCGCGCGCCAGCCGTAATCGGGCGGCAAGAGCGCCGGGTCGAGCAGCACGATCGAGGCGGTGGCGCCGAGCGCCGCCCCGATCCAGAAGCTGCCGTTGATGACGAGGTCGGTCCAGCCGCGATAGCGCGCCGGGACGAATTCCTGAATGGTCGAGGCGATCGCCGTGTACTCGCCGCCAATCCCGGCCCCGGTCAGGAAGCGGAACAGGGCGAAACTGGCGAAGTCCCAGGCAAACGCCGTCGCCGCCGTGGCCACCAGATAGACGGTCAGCGTAATGAAGAAGAGACGCTTCCGCCCGAGCCGGTCGGTGAGCCAGCCGAACAGCAGCGCGCCAAGCACGGCCCCGGCGAGATAGAAGCTCGACGCAAGCCCGACCTCGGCATTACTCAGCCTGAGGACCGGGCTCTCTTTCAGCGCCCCGGCGACGGCGCCGGCCAAGGTGACCTCGAGCCCGTCGAGTATCCAGGTGATGCCGAGGGCGATGACGATGAGAGTGTGGAACCGTCCCCAGGCAAGCCGGTCGAGCCGCGCCGGGATAGCGGTTTCGACCAGCGCTGAACCCTTCTGCGTCACCGGTTGCCGCCTGCCGGATGGGGCCGAATCGGAAAGTCGAAAAACGTGACCGGATAGGGCTCGTCCTTCAAGGTGAAGTGCCACCATTCCGGGCTGTAGTCCTTGAAACCGTGCACCAGCATGGCGGCGCGCAGAATTTCGCGGTTCTCGTGCTCGCGCGCGGTCAAGCCTGGGGTCCCGAGATTCGACTTGGTGTCGAAGCAGTCGAACGTCGTCCCCATGGCCAGGCTTCCGTCCGGCGCTTGGTCCTTCTGTGGCGCGGTGCAGGCTTGCGGCTTGCCGTTGTCGATTGAGGCCGGAGCGCCGTCTTCGATCGGCACCAGGGTGAGGTCCACCGTGGCGCCGCGCGAATGGCCTGAGCGCGGCGCAATATAGTCGGGGATCAACGTGCCCTTCGACAGGTTGGGATAATACGCCGCCTTGGCCTCCGGATCGTCGGGCGCCTTGGCCCAATCGACGAAGGCAGCGACCGCGCGGGCAGGGCGGTAGCAGTCATAGACTTTGAGGCTGAGACCTTTGGCGCCGAGCGCTGCCTGGACCTTTTTCAATGCCTCGGCGGCCTGGCGCACCAGCACGCATTCGGCGGCGTCATAGCCGGGGACCGGCTGGCCGATAAAATTGGCCGGACCCGCATAACGCATGTCTTGCCGGATGGTCGGATCGATGTCGCGGAGATAGACGAAGTCCTCCGGCATCGCCTCCGCGCCTGCTGGAACCGTGGCAAACTTGCTTCCGAGCAAGAGGGTGAGCAGGAGGAAGAACTTGAGCGTCGCATCTCGCACCCGCTCCCCCCTTGTGGGGGACCACGCGTGCTTGCGCGCGGAGGGGGGTAGGGGGCGCAGCGAGTCTTTGTGTTCGACCCCCCTCTCTATCCCTCCCCCACAAGGGGGGAGGGGAGAACAAGCGGCCAAGCGATGGGCAACCGACTGGAGCATCGACAGACCGAGCTTCGCATAAAAAAACTCCCCGCTGGAGGGCGGGGAGTGGAGAGGTTTGGGGGACTGACATGACTGGCATGAGCCAGTCGGTGTCGGACCATTAGCAGGGAACTGCCGGCGTTCTTACGGCATAAGCGGCTGAGAGTACCGGCGTCGCCTCATCCACCTGCCCCAACAACACAGGGCCGCCGTAAGCTCGGACTGCTTGTTTACCCCAATTAACCGGTCGCCACAAGCAAAACCGACCGTGGCATTTGCGCCACAGTCAACAGAAATCGGCCAAGTCGTCTTTATTTTTTTCCGAAATCCGGCGCCGGCCGCGTATCGCTCTTGGCGATGATCACGTCCTCGAGCGGGGGCTCGAGATGCGGGCGGCCCTTGATGTCGGTCTCCAGCACGAGATCGACCGGGCCGCCGATCATCACCAGGATCTCGGTGTCGTCGCGCCGCACCAGCAGCAGTTTGCGGCGCTGGTCCACCGAAGCGGTCTCGACCACGCCGAGCCGCCTGTCGCGCGGCCGCAACAGACCGTGCGCGTTGGAGCGGCCAAGGAAGGTCTTGAAGGCCCACATCGTCAGCGCGCCGAGCGCAATTACGAACAGAATGGCCGCGACCGCCAACACGAGAGTGTCGAGATTGACCATGCAAGAGGGTCCTACCCAATCAGCGTTAACAGCTCATAACCACCCGCCGGGGTACGATTAAGGCGCGTTGTGGGGCGCGGTCGTTCCTGGCCCTCTCTGCCGCCCTCACGCTCAAGCTTGGCACGGGCACCTATGACAATGTCCGGCCAAGACAATTCGAATCGGCTATTTTGCGAGGCCATGACCGATATCGACGCGCCGATGCGCTATGCCACGCCAGCCGCCGACCGTACCGAGCGCGATGGCAGCGTGAGCCTCGTCGTCCTGCTCGCGCTCGCGCTGGCGATCGCCGCGGTGGGCCTTGCCATGGTGTCGCGGGAGATGGCCGAGCCCTTCGTGCTTGCCATCCTCGCCGGGCTTGCCGTGGTCGGCGTGTTCTGCCTGTTCGCCGGCGCCGTTGGCATCCTGCAATTCGGCGGTCGATACGCGAAGAACGACGTCACCAAGGCCTTCGTCGACAATCTGCCGCAAGGCGCCCTGATCGCCGACAGCGCGGGGAGGGTGCTCTACGCCAACGAGGCCTACCGCGATTTGCTGGGGCTCGAGCCGCGCGCGACCGTGCCGGCCCCCGACCGCGCCTTTGCCGGCAACCCGCATCTGGCGGAAGCCATCTTCCGTCTCTCCCGCGCGGCGCAGCAGGGGAGGAGCCTGCGCGAGGAGTTCCGCCTGCCGCCGCCGGGCGAAGGCGAGGAGGAGGCGGGACTCGCCCCGCGCTGGTTCCGCATCTCGGTCCAGCCGATGCCGCCCGACCCGCGCGCCGGTCGCAAGGGCGCGCTGGTAGTGTGGCAGCTCGACGAGATCACGATGGACCGCGCCCGCGAGGAGGCGAGCTTCGCCAAGGTGCAGGCGGCGATCGCCTATCTCGACAGCGCGCCGGCCGGCTTCTTCACCGCCGATGCCGGCGGCACCATCGAATATCTCAACGCCACCCTGGCGCAGTGGCTCGGCCTCGACCTGTCGGAGGTCGCCGGCCGCGCGCTGAAGCTCCAGGAGCTCATGTCGGCCGACAGCGCGGCGCTGATCGCGCAAGCCGGGCGCGGCCAGGCGCAAGGGACGGTGCGCCGCTTCGACATCGACCTGGTCAAGGCCGACGGCACCAGCCTGCCCGTGCGGGTGCTGCATCGCCTGCCCCGCGCCGGCGCGAGCGGGGCGCTGGCGCATGCACTGGTGTTGAGCCGCGGTCCGGGCGAGGCCGAGGAGGCGGGGGCGGCCGAGCTTAGATTTGCGCGCCTGTTCCATTCCGCGCCGCTCGCCATCGCCACGGTCGACGATCAAGGCCTCATCACCGCGACCAATGCCGCCTTCATGCGCCTGTTCGGCGCCGCCGCCGATGAGAGCCGCACGGTCAGCCTGGAGAGCCTGGTCGAGCCCGACAGCCATCCGGCGCTGCGCCGCGCCATCGATGCGGCGCTCGCGCATCAAGGCCTGATCGAGCCGGTCGACATCGCCTTTGCCGGCGACCGCGAGCGGAGCGGCAGGATCTATTTGAGTCCCATCGAGCAGACCGGCGGCGACCACGAGGCGGCCATCGCCTACGCCATCGACACCACCGAGCAGCGCGCGCTCGAGATGCAGATCGCACAAGGGCAGAAGATGCAGGCGGTCGGCCAGCTCGCCGGCGGCATCGCGCACGACTTCAATAATATGCTGACGGCGATCATCGGCTTCTCCGACTTCCTGCTGATGAACCACCGTCCCACCGATCCGGCATTTCAGGACATTATGAATATCAAGCAGAACGCGAACCGGGCGGCTGGCCTGGTGCGCCAGCTGCTCGCCTTCTCGCGCCAGCAGACTCTGCGTCCCCAAGTGCTGCAACTCGGCGATGTGCTGTCGGAGCTGTCCATCCTGCTCAGCCGCCTGCTCGGCGAGAATATCGAGCTCAGGCTCGACCAGGCGGGCGACCTCTGGCCGATCAAGGCCGACCTGCATCAATTCGAGCAGGTGATCATCAACCTTGCCGTCAATGCGCGCGACGCCATGACCGACGGCGGCAAGCTCACCATCCGCACCGCCAATGTGAGCGAAGCGGAATCGCGCGGCCTCGGCCATCCCGAGCTGCTCCCCGGCGAATATGTGCTGATCGAGGTGCGCGATACCGGCTGCGGCATGACGCCGGAGGTGATGCGCAAGATCTTCGAGCCGTTCTTCTCCACCAAGGAGATCGGCCGCGGCACCGGGCTCGGCCTCTCGACCGTCTACGGCATCGTCAAGCAGACCGGCGGCTACATCTTCGCCGACAGCGACGCGGGGAACGGCACCACGATGCACGTCTACCTGCCCCGCTTGGTCGAGACCGCCGTTGAAGCCGAGCAGCCTCCGATCGAGCGCCGTCCGGAGAAGCCGAAGGATTTGACCGGCCGCGGCACCGTGCTGTTGGTCGAGGATGAGGACGCGGTGAGGAGCTTCGCCGCGCGCGCGCTCGGGCAGCGGGGCTACAACGTGTTGCAGGCGACCACCGGCGTTGAGGCGCTGGAGATCTTCGCCGGCCATCAAGGCGAGGTCGATCTCGTGGTGAGCGACGTGGTGATGCCGGAGATGGACGGCCCGACCTTGTTCGAGAAGCTTCGCCGCCAGCGCCCCGACCTGAAGGTGATCTTCATCTCCGGCTATGCCGAGGACGCCTTCCGCCAGCATCTCGCCGAGAACGAGGACTTTATGTTCCTGCAGAAGCCGTTCGACCTCAAGGAGCTGGCCGCCGCCGTGAAGGCGGCGCTACAGGGCTAACACGGGCAAAAAGCCTTCCCTTCGCCAAAGATCGCGGCTACCACGCGAGCCAGAACCGATCCCATCCTCCAGGAGCGTAAGCGTGCCGGATTACGAGGTCGTGCCGGATGAGGAAGCCGGCCAAGTCAGCAGACGCCGCCGCGCCAAGCCGCGCCTGCCGTTGCTCACCATCGAGCGCTATGGCGGAAGGCTGATCTATTTCTGGTTCGGCATGCGGTTCGGCGCGCTGATGAAGCTGTTCCAGCGCGGCCGCTATTCCTTCACGCTCAACTGCATCCCCGACACCTTGCTCCTGTTCCTCTGGGTGCCGTGGAACTCGGTGCTGTATTGGATCTCGGAAACAAAATACAAGAAGCGCGCCGAGGCGCTGATGCTCGATCAACCGCCGATCTTCGTGCTCGGCCATTGGCGCTCCGGCACGACCTTGTTGCACGACCTGTTCTCGGTCGACCCGAAGCTTGCCTACCCGACCACCTTCGAATGCTTCTTCCCGCACCACTTCCTGCTGACCGAGGGCGTGCTGCCCAAGGTGATGAAGCGCCTGCTGCCGAAAAAGCGCCCGCAGGACGACGTTCCGGTCGGCTTCAACCGGCCGCAGGAAGAGGAGTTCG
>Ga0256866_1000079_pt1 | contig 16476 bp, 16 predicted proteins | sample RVTome_16_FD_187338 | JGI IMG/M metagenome (GOLD analysis project Ga0256866, IMG submission 187338) | Soil microbial communities from uranium-contaminated site in the Upper Colorado River Basin, Wyoming, United States - RVT152D67 HiSeq ...
GACCACCCAACCGTCGGCGGTGAGGACGTAGCAGGGCTGAGCGTCGGGCAGCCAGTGGTCGTGGATCTCGGCCGCGTGCGGCGGTGTGTCGAGCCCGCCACCCAGCCAGAGCCGCAAGTTGGACGCTTCGGAACGGAACAGTGGTTCGTAGGAGCCCATGAGGCACCGATGCGCCTGTCCGGCCTCGCTTGGGATCACGAACTCCCATCTGTCCAGCGGGAATCGTGGCGTCGGACCCGTTGACAGCACCGGGACGTCCTCCGTCAGGTACTGGCCGGGCGGTAACTGCATGCCTTCCGCGCGTGGCCGGCCGCGGAAGCCAGGCGACACGATTCCCATTCGCGATCCTGCTAATGGTCGGGCGGGACCTGCTCGGCGTCGATGAGGCCCATCAGGTCGCCAACCGAGTCAACGATGCGGCTCGGCTGGTACGGGAACCGCTCCACTTCCTCTCGGCGGGTCACCCCGGTCAGCACGAGCACTGTCTCGAGGCCCGCCTCGATGCCGGAGATGATGTCGGTGTCCATGCGGTCGCCGATCATGATCGTCGTCTCACTGTGCGCCTCCAGGCGGTTGAGGGCGCTACGCATCATCAGCGGATTCGGCTTGCCGACGAAGTAGGGCTCGACGCCAGTGGCTCGGGTGATCAGCGCTGCCACAGCTCCGCAGGCGGGCAATGACCCTTCCAGCGAAGGGCCTGTGGGATCCGGGTTGGTGGCGATGAAGCGGGACCCGCTCTCGACCAGCCGGATCGCCTTGGTGATCGCCTCGAACGAGTAGGTCCGGGTCTCGCCCAGCACGACGTAGTCGGGGGCGGTGTCCGTGAGGACGTACCCGATGTCGTGAAGCCCGGTGAGCAGACCCGCCTCGCCGATGACGTACGCGCTGCCGCGCGGTGCCTGGTCGTCGAGAAACTGCGCCGTGGCCAGGGCCGACGTCCAGATCGCCGGCTCGGGGACGTCGATACCGGCCGTGAGAAGCCGCGCGCGCAAGTCGCGCGGCGTGTAGCTGGAGTTGTTAGTGAGAACGAGGAACCGCTTACCCGAGGCGGCCAGCCGCGAGACGAACTCGTCCGCACCCCGCACGACATGACCCTCGTGGACGAGAACGCCATCCATGTCGGTGAGCCAGCAGTCGATCGGCTTGCGCTCTGTCATCAGGTGCTCCATGCCGTGACGGTAAGGCGGTGCGATTGCTGGGAGGTTACGGACCCGTTGACAACGTTCCCACCCTGTCGTGATCTTTTCCATGGTCGCCACATCGGGTACCTGGTGTCCTCGATCACGGCGCGCCATCGTCACCGTGATCAAAAGCCTGTGACCGCACTGCGGCCATCCGGTCATGCCATCCGTGCACTCAGCAATGCGCGTCACTACGGCGCCTCCGGGCGACCTGGGGCAGGTGGAGCTAACCCAGCCACGAAACGGTGCTCCGAGCTGATCGCTCCACGCCAATCCGTGGCAACCAGAGCCTCGGGGCGTACGGCGTAATCAGCTGTCGCGGACCAACAGCGGACATGTGCACGGCTCCGCCTGAAGCGCACGGGGTAAGCCTCGCGGCCAACATGCGATAGGGAGAGTGCAGCTCCAGGCTCTTCCGGGGGGAGCTGGCTCGATCGACGCCGGCAACGGTCGACGCGACGACGCGCCGTCAGGCTACCGGCAGTCCGCGTCCTATCGCCCAGATTGACGCAAAGTTCAATCGGGCCACCGGAGGCACAACATGCGGCCGAAGGGCAACAGAGTGACCTGTCAACGTCCACACATTGGGTGTGTGGCGCTGCGGACCGGCGTGCTGCACGGGTCTACTCGCGGGGCTTGTGCGACGGGCGCGCTTCGGCGGCAGACGACACCATCACGACTACTTCCCGACCGACTGGATGTAGGCCGCGAACACCCGACTACCGGTTTCGTCGTCGAGACGGTCAACGAGAGCAGCGACGATTCGGCTCGTAGCCTCCGGTTCGACCGAGTCGAGAAGCCCCCGGCACTGGATGTCGACCAGTGGCCCCATCCGTCGGCTCCCGCGTAGTGCCGGTCGCGGAGGTCCTCGCGGCGGCGATGACGAGCTCGGTGACAGGGTTGTAGCGCTGGCTGCGCGCCGACGGGTCCACTCGCTCTCGGCGATGCACGCGTTCACCACCGCCAGGAGCGGCACCGGCACCGCGTACGTCTTATCCCGGCCGAGCAGCTTCGAGCCCGACTCGGAGGGCACCTGCTTGCCGGCGTACGGGTTGTGAATCCTGCTGGCGACCACGACGTCCAGGTGACAGTGGTCCGATGGCTTCATGCCGGCGGCCGTGCCGACGAACGCGACCACGTTCGGTCCGCTACGCGCGATTCGCTGCGTGACTGCCTTGAAGACGCGTGTCGTTGTGGCCCACGTCAAGTTAGTTAGTCAGGACGCCGGTCCCCACGACGGTGATCGTGGTTTCGAGCCAAGGTGGGGAATAGCCAGCTTTGACCTCCCCGTGCTTGACTCCGGCCCTGCATGTCAGATCGCGATCATCACGTCGGCGCCATACCTTCTGTTGCACAGTGGTTACGGTGGTCGCCGACGAGGATATGCCCGCCGGTCGAAAGAACGAGAAGCGTGGGCGCGCGCTCTACGCGCGCGAACCACTCACCGACGAGAGCGTGTAGAAGGTTCGGGTGCTCGTGGGGCAATGCGTGGCCCGCGCCATCGACGACGGCGAGCGAGGCGTGCGGTAGTGGTCTACGAGGTCTGCAGCGGCCGCATACTCGACCGTCGAGTCCAGTCGTCCGCCACGATCAAGGTCGGACCCGTGTACGCCGGCCCCTGATCAGAAGAGGGCCGTCTGGAGCATGTCGTAGTTGCGGACATACCAGGCACGCGTCCGTGCCGCGCGTTCACCCGCGCCCCGGGTCCAGTAGTCGGCAAAGCCGGGGTTACCGAGCTCGGCCCCGCTGCGCACGATCTCGTAGAGCCAGTCGTGGTTGGCCCGCACGGCGTCCACCAGCTGTCGGCGCAACGGCACCTCGGGTCCGTACGCGTCGACGAACAGGCGGAACCGGCCCAGCGCCCTTCCACGTCGGGCGTCGGTGATGTCGTCGTCGGCCCGCAGCGGCGCCCACAGGCGGGCGGCAGCGGCGATGTCCCACAGCCTCGACCCCGGACTGGAAAGGTCGAAGTCGATGAGCGCGACGGCGGTGCGGTCGCGGAAGACGACGTTGTCCAGGTTGGGGTCGTTGTGGCTGACGAGCTCTCTGCCGAACCGGGGCGGCGGAGCGGAGGGCCACTCGTGCGGTGTCGGGTCGAACGTCGCGACGGCGTCGTGGTAGCGCCGCAGCAGGCTCGCGACGCTGATCAGCGCTTCGTCGGTGAGCGCCCAACTGGGGTACGGAGGTATGACGGCGTCGCCGGGGATGTAGGACAGGACCTCTCGGCCCAGCGCGTCGATACCCAGGAAGCGCGGCGCCCCGTCGAACCCGACGTCGCTCAAGTGCTCTAATAGTGCGCGGGTCGCCTGGGTCGTGGGGCGCTGCGGCCGACGTACCGTGTCACCGGACCGGACGACCAGGCCCCGGTTGGCGAACCCTCCGAGCAGCTCTACCTCCGGTCGATCTTGGCTCACGACCTGTCTCCAATCGGCTCGGGGCTGCGACCCCCCTGGCCTTTGTCGCGTCAGTCCCCGGCCAGCAGGGCGCGCGCGAGCGAGCTGTGAGTCACGATGCTCGTGACGTACCCGCCTCGCATAGCGGCCAGTACCGCTGGCGCCTTCGCAATGCCGTACGGGATGCCGATGACCTCGTTGATCGCGCGCATCTCCTCGGCGTTGATCGCGATTATGCGGTCGTTGAGCGCCGTTTGTACCGGCGTCCCGTCGTCCTTCAGGAACACACCGCTTACCTCAGCGCAGACGCCTTGTTTCGCCAACCGACGCCTGACCTTCTCCTCGGCCGCGTCGTACAGCGTCGACTGCCCGGCTGCCCACGCTCCGATCCCCGCCACCGCCTTGGTGACCGAACCGATCTTCGCGAACGCCCGGGCCGCGTCCGGTTGCTGCCGGAGCGCCTGCGCAGTCGAGGCGTCAGCCACGATAAACGGCGCAAAGAAGAAGTAGGCGGGCCCTCCGGAGATGCGGGCGACCTCCCGCACCAGATCGATGGAGCTGTCGTCACCGTCGGGCCGGGACAGGGCCCCGGTGAGCTGTACCACAGGAATGGCCGGCAGCCTGTCGAGCTGGGCCGTCATCGCGCTCACCGAGCGCGCCCAGGCCAGCCCGAGGACGTCGTCGGCCGTCACTATCTCCCCCAGCAGCTCGGCGGCGGCCCGGCCCAGGTGCTCTCGCAGCGATACCGCGTCATCGTCAGGGGTTTCCACGACGATGGCGTGGCGCAGCCCGTAGGCGTCCTGCAGGCGTGCGGACAGGTCGACGTCGACGACCCCTGGATAGCCGATCTCGATGCGCACGAGACCCATGGATCGGGCAAGCCTCAACAGGCGCGCCACCTTGAACCGACTCATCCCGAACTCGTTGGCGATCTCGATTCTGGACTTGCCGTCGATGAAGTATCGCCGGGCGACAGCTGCGGTGAGGACCAGCGAAGCAGGTCCGGCGACCCGGTCCATCGTCATCGGCACTCTCCTGGCGCTCACATGAGCACGTTCGGGCTCATTATGGTACGACCTCTTGACCTGCGGTTGTGACGCAAACCACAATGCGAGCATATGAGATGGCGGACGCTCATCTGAGCGCTGGTTACGACCCGGATCTTGGAGGCCGCAGTGGCTCGACGATTCGCTGCCCTGACTGCCTCTCTGGCGTCTGCACGCACGAGAACGATTGGCGCTCAAGCGAGCGCCGGCTGGGCGGCGGTCCGGAGGACTGTCGCGGCGTTGGAGGAGGATCCATGCTCTGCAGGTACTCCAGAACAATGAGCCGGGCGTGGGCGCTCGCTGCGGCGGGCGCGCTAGGGCTCACGGCGTGCGCCGGCGCCGGCGGTGGTGGTGATGGCGGCGGTGAGGAAGGCGGCGAGGCGACCATCACGGTTGCGACCGTCGCGAACCCGGCGATGCAAGACATCGAGAAGCTGCTTCCACACTTCGAGGAAGACAACCCAGATGTCACGGTGAGGATCGTTACCCTTCCCGAGAACGAACTCCGAGACAAGGTGACCCAGGACATTGCCACCCAGGCAGGGCAGTATGACGTCGTCACCATCGGCACCTACGAGGTGCCCATCTGGGCCGAGAACGCGTGGCTGACGAATCTCGACGACGACGCGAGCCAGGGTGATTACGACGTCGACGACCTCCTGCCACCGGTCCGCGACGCACTGACCTTCGACGGATCGTTGTACGCGGTGCCGTTCTACGGCGAGTCGTCATTCCTCATGTACCGCAAGGACCTGTTCGACGCAGCAGGTCTGACCATGCCGGAGAAGCCAACCTGGCAACAGGTCGCCGACTTCGCGGCGACGCTGCACAACCCCGATCAGAACATGGCCGGCATCTGCCTGCGCGGCTTACCCGGCTGGGGCGAGGTGCTCGCACCGCTCAACACGGTGATCCTCACCTTCGGCGGCCGCTGGTACGACGAGGACTGGAACGCGTACCTGACCGACCCCAAGACAAAGGAGGCCGTCCAGTTCTATGTGGACCTGGTCCGCAATTACGGCGAGCCCGGCGCGCCGACCGCCGGCTTCTCCGAGTGCCTGACCGCACTGGGACAGGGCACTGCCGCGATGTGGGTCGATGCCACTGTGGCGGCCGCCTCGCTCGAGGACCCCGCCACCAGTACGGTCGCCGGCAAGCTGGCCTATGTCCCGGCGCCAACCGTGGAAACCGAGAATTCGGGTTGGTTGTGGGCCTGGTCGCTTGCTATGCCGGAGACCTCGGAGAAGAAGGATGCCGCTTGGCGTTTCATGTCCTGGGCGACGTCGAAGGACTATATGGAGCTCGTGGGTTCGGAGCTCGGCTGGGCTCGGGTACCACCGGGTACCCGTATCTCCACGTATGAGATCCCCGAGTACCAGGAGGCGGCAGCCGCCTTCGCCCCGCAGACGCTGTCAGCCATCGAGGCCGTCAATGTCGAGCAGCCGGGCGTGTACCCGCAGCCGTGGGTCGGTGTGCAGTACATCGCCATCCCCGAGTTCCAGGACCTGGGGACCAAGGTCTCGCAGGAGATCTCGGCGGCCATCGCCGGTCAGCAGACCGTCGATGAGGCGTTGGCCAAGGCGCAAACGTACGCCGAGGAGACCGCCGAGGAAGGCGGTTACAAGAAGTAGGCCGCAGCCGGGCGCCGGCCACCCTTGTCGATCGGCAGGCCGGCGCCCGGGACTCCCCGCTCCCCTCCTGAGGAGGAAGAGATGACCGCGGTCGTCGACCAAGTCACGCCACCAGAGGCCCCGGACAGACGCGAGCTCACCCAGGGGCAGCTGTGGAGGCGGCGCACGCCGCTGCTGCCGGCTCTGATCCTGGTCATCTTGCTGACTCAGATCCCCTTCCTACTGACCATCTGGTACAGCTTCCAGGACCGCAACCTGTTGCGCCCGGGCTCCGGCCAGTTCGTCGGTCTGGACAACTACTCGGAGGTGTTCACCGACCCACTGTTCCGCAACGCGGTCGGCAACACGATCGTGATGACGGTCAGTGCCGTGATCTTGTCGCTGATCCTCGGATTGGCCCTCGCAGTGCTGCTGGACAAGGTCTTCCCCGGCCGCGGCATCGTGCGGACCCTGCTCATCACACCGTTCCTCGTCATGCCCACCGCCGCCGCGCTGCTGTGGAAGACGTCGTTCTTCAGCCCGGTCTTCGGACTGATCAACTGGGTGCTGGCACCGTTCGGCGTCGGCAACCTCGACTGGGTCAGCACCTACCCGATGGCCACGATCGTGCTCGTCCTGGTGTGGGAGTGGACGCCGTTCATGATGCTCATCCTGCTGGCCGGCCTGCAGAGCCAGTCACCCGACATTCTCGAAGCGGCGAAGGTCGACGGTGCCGGCGGCTGGAAGACCTTCCGGCTCATCACCTTGCCGCACCTGCGGCAGTTCATCGACCTGGCCGTGCTGCTGGGGTCCATCTACATCGTGCACACCTTCGATGTCATCTTCATGATCACCCAGGGGGGTCCGGGGCAGGCAACGACGAACCTGCCGTACTTCATCTATCAGGAGGCGTTCCGCGCCTTCGACGTAGGTGAGGCCGCCGCCGCGGGCGTCATCGTCGTCGCCGCGACCATCGTCATCGCCACATTCGCACTGCGGCGAGTCTCCGAAGTGTTCAAGGGCGAGGTGTGACGGACATGGCCACCAGGACTGCGACGCGCGCGCCTGCACCCTCTGAAGCCACCGCCCGCCGACCCGGCAGGCTTTCCACCGGCAAGGTGGTGCTGACCCTCGGTGGGTGGTTCGTTGGGCTGCTGTTCTTCTTCCCCGTGCTGTGGATGTTCCTCACCGGTTTCAAGACCGAGGCGCAAGCGTCCACCGACCCGCCGACGTTCTTCTTCACTCCGACCCTCGATCAGTACCAAGCCATTTTCGAGCGCGACTTCGCGCCCTACTTCCTCAACTCGGTGACAGCCTCGGTGATGTCGACGCTGCTGGTCGTCATCCTCGCGACGCCAGCGGCGTATGCGCTGTCCATCATGCCCATCCCCCATTGGCGCGACTCGCTGTTCTTTTTCATGTCGACCCGGATGTTGCCGCCGGTCGCCTCGATCCTGCCGCTGTACATCATCTTCAACAACCTGGGCGTGCTCGACAACATCAACGCCCTGTTCATCATCTACACGGTGATGAACCTTCCCATCGCCGTGTGGATGATCCGCTCGTTCCTGCTTGAGGTGCCCAAGGAGGTGCTCGAGGCAGCCCGACTCGACGGAGCCAACCTGTCCCTCGAGCTGCGCAAGGTAATAGTGCCGATGATCGCTCCCGGTCTCGCCGCCACCGCCCTGATCTGCTTCATCTTCGCCTGGAACGAGTTCTTCTTCGCCGTCACCCTCACCTCCACCCAAGCCGCCACCGTTCCGGTGTTCCTCGTCGGCTTCATCACCAGCGAGGGTCTGTTCTGGGCACGGCTATCGGCCGCATGCACCCTGGCTGTCCTTCCGGTGATCATCGCCGGCTGGGTCGCCCAGAAATGGCTCGTACGTGGGCTATCCCTGGGGGCGGTGAAGTAATGAGGGCTGTGGTCCTCGACAAGCCCGGAAGTCTCAGCGTCACTACGCTCCATGACCCCACGCCCGAACCTCGCTCAGTCGTCCTCGAGATCGACGGGTGTGGGATCTGTGGCACCGACATTCACCTGATCGACGGGGAGCTTCCGTACCAGCCATATCCCGTCATCCCCGGCCACGAGTTCGCGGGGACGGTGGTCGCCGTTGGTGCGGATGTCACGGAGTTCGCCGTCGGTGACCGGGTGGCCGCCGACCCCAACGTGTTCTGTGGGGAGTGCCACTACTGCTTGATAGGTCACGGCAATCTGTGCATTCACTACGGGGCGCTGGGAGTCACCCGTGACGGCGCCTGCGCGGAGTACCTGGCCGTACCGGTTGCCAACTGCTTCCGGCTGCCTGACGAGATGCCGCTCGAGATAGCGCCCTTGATCGAACCGCTGTCGTGCGTCGTGCACGGATTCGACCTGCTTCCCGGACGCGTCGGTGAGCACTACCTGATCTACGGCGCCGGCACCATGGGACTGATGAATGCGCAAATGGCAGCGCGAGCCGGAGCGGCAAGTGTGTCCGTCATCGACCTCAACGAGGCCCGGCTGACTGTCGCCAAGGAGCTCGGCGTCGACGCGGTATCCAAGGGCGCCGACGAACTGGACCGGCCGGAAGGTTGGGAGGTGGTCATCGACTGCACGGGTGTGATTTCCGCGATCGAGGATGGGCTCGGCCGGGTCCGCCCGGGAGGCACATTCCAGATGTTTGGCGTAGCTGCCGCCGACGCCATCGCGAAGGTGTCACCGTTCCAGATCTACAAGGACGAGATCACGATCGTAGGCAGCATGGCGGTGCTACACAGTTTCGGGCGTGCGGTCGACCTCATGGCCAAGGGCGTTGTCGATGCGGACACGTTGATCAGCCATCGCTATGCACTCCACGACTACGCCGCGGCTGTGACTGACTTCCGCGCCGGAGCGGGGCTCAAGCTCCAAATCCGCCCGGGAGGAACATGAGATGACCGACCGCCCTCGCGGCTGGGAATCGTCATCGACTCCACGGAAGTCGTCGCGGCGATCGAGGCGGCTTGAGCCGAGTCGCGCCGGGAGGCACGTTCCGCAGTTCGGCGTCTCGGCGGGGAGGGCCGTCGCAAGGTTCAGCCCGTTCCCCGTCTACAACAATGAAATCCGCGTCGTTGGCTCGATGGCGGTCCTCTACAGCTTCGAATGTGCCGGCGAGCTCTCCATAGCCGGCTCCTGCATCCGGACGTCATGATCAGTAACCCATTCCCGTTGGACGACTACCCCAAGGCGCTCGACCAGTTTCGCGCGGGTGTCGGCCGGAAGATTCAAGTGCGACCTTGATCGACAAGGAGTCACTGATGCGAGCCGCCGTACTGCGTGGACCCAAGGACGTCGTCATCGAGGAGCGGCCCCAGCCGCGCCCGGGGCCTGCGGAGGTTCTCGTCCGGGTGCATTCCGTCGGCGTGTGCGGCTCGGACACGCACTATTACGATCATGGTCGGATCGGGCGCTTCGTTGCCGAGGATCCGCTGGTGCTGGGCCACGAGGCGTCCGGCCAGATCGTTGAGGTGGGGCCCGGCGTGCCGGCTACCCGGGCCGGTGAGCGGGTATCCGTGGAACCCGGGCTGCCGGACATGACCTGCGAGCACTGTCTGGTGGGGCGCTACAACCTCTGCCCGAACATGCGGTTCTTCGCCACACCACCGATCGATGGGGCGTTCGCCGAGTACGTCGTCGTGCACGAGGCCTTCGCGCATCCCGTTCCGGACGCGATCGGCGACGACGCGGCCGCGTTGCTCGAGCCGCTGTCCGTGGCTGTGTGGGCCTGCCGCAAGGCCGGCGTCAGTGCGGCGTCGCGGGTGCTCGTAACCGGCGCGGGCCCGATTGGGCTGGCCTGTGTGCAGACTGCGCTGGCATTCGGCGCGACCGAGGTCACGGTGTCGGACGTCAACCCCCGCCGGCTGGCCCTGGCTGAGGAGTTGGGCGCGACCGCCATCGTCCACGCACGGAAGACCAGGGTCACCGCTCGAGACCGCGCGCCGACGGTCCTGCTGGAGTGCTCGGGCTACCCGCCGGCCATCGTGGACGGCATTCGCGCCCTCGATCGGGCCGGACGCGCCGTTCTCGTCGGCATGGGCGGCGACGAGATCCTGCTTCCGCTGGCGGTGGTGCAGGAGCGGGAGCTGGAGATCACCGGCACCTTCCGCTACGCGAACACCTGGCCGACGGCGATCGCGCTGGTGGCGTCTGGACGGGTCAACCTCGACCGGCTGGTTACCGGCCACTACCGGCTCGACCAGGCGGAGGAGGCCCTCACCGCAGGCCACCGCGACGAGAACGCCGTCAAGGTCATCCTCCGTCCGCAGACCTGACCATGCAGGCGAGGCGGGCTTGAACGTGCTGTCATCGTTCGGATCGCGGGGCGGCCGGCTGGTCGGGTGTCGACGGCGGGGGGTCCGACGGCTCAGCCTGCGGAACGTCGATCGGCCCGGCCGTGGTGGTGGATGTGCCGGTGGTGAGTGTCGGCGACGGTGCCTGGGTCTCGGTGTCGGTGGGTCGGTCGCCCGCGCCACGGCCGGCGGCAAGAACCGTCGCAGCCAACAGAACCAGCATCACCGGTCCCAGCGAGATCATGATGAGCTTTCGCATGGGATGCCTGCCTTCCGAATCGCGTCCTTAGCCGTACAGACGCCTGCCTCGGCGTATCGGATGACACGGGCGAGTGCCGCGCCGCGCTGAGGCATTTCCCCGAAGAGGGGGCAGGGCGGCCCGTCCAACAGCCGGCGGGACGGGTCAGCCAGCAGCTCCGTCTTCATAGAGGGTGCGTTGGCCGGCAGCCCATGCGGTGAGCTCATCGGTGCATCCTGCCGCGGCTCGTCGAAGCGGGCGCAGTTATCCGGCTCGCATGACGTCGAGGTCGACACTGCCGGAGATGCCTTCGACGTTTGCGAAGCCGTGGAGCTGCCACACGTGCCAGCGGTCATCGGTGGGTCGTCGCAGGAAGCGGACCTCCCAAAGCTGCCGGTCCAGGCTTCCACGGATGGGGTACAGCTTCTCCCAGTCCGGTCGGACGTAGAACAGCATGTCCCGGCCCCACTCCTGCTCAACGATCCGGACGAAGGTCGCGACGTGCTTCGCGACTTCGTCGGCTGGTGGCCGGGCAGCGCAGTTCCCGGTCAGCTCAAGGTCGATGACGGGTGGCAACGCGTCGTCGTCCGGCGGCGCGACACGCAAGAAGTTGCGCGCCTGCTCGTCGCCAGCCGCGCACAGCGTGAAGAAGTGGTAGGCGCCCCGATCGATCCCAACCCGAGCCGCGCCAGCCCAGTTTGCTGCGAACCACTCGTCTATCCAGCCCTGCCCCTCCGTGGCCTTGATGTAGGCGAACTGGATTCCATCCTCGGCGACCTGCTCCCATTCGATCTCACCCTGGTGCGCCGACACGTCGACGCCGTAGCGTTCGCCGTCTGCCAACGGAGGCCGCCAGTTCGGAACGAAAACGAACCAGAAAACCGCGGCAAGTCCCACCAGCAGGGCACCGGCGGCTATCGCGACAACGATGAGGCGCCGCCGCCGCATGGTCGCCTCCTCATGGCCGCAATCGTGCGGACAACGGGCTGGTTGGGCCACCTTAACGGCACAGTCAGATCAACAGGCACGGCCTTCACAACGGTCTGCGAACGTCACAGCGACGAACTGGCCGCCACCATGACGACCACCATCGAGGCGCTGCGGCCCTCGGCGGGACATCTCACCCGACCTGCGGCCGATCCTGGCGAGCGTAGCCGCCCTCCACACGGCACATGAGGAAGGGCTCAGCGTAAGGCTGGGAACTACGCTGCCTGAATGATCACTGTGGGCATCGACCTGGCCACGAGCCCGCTGACACGGCTATGGCCGTCCTCCGCTGGTCGGCGCGTGGAGCAGCCGCCCACTCCTTGGCGCTCGACGTCGACGACTCCGCTATTACCGATGCCGCTCTGGACGCGGAAAAACTTGGGATCGACTGTCCGCTGGGCTGGCCGGACGATTTCTTGCGGTTCCTCCAGGAGCATCACGCGGGTCATGTGGTCGCGCCGCAGGATCTGGCCGGCCGCCAGGGCCTCGGCGCGCGGCCGCGAGATGACAGAGCGCCGTGCGGCGTGATCGCATGGACGTGTGCCGTCGAAGCCAGTCATCCTCACCGTGGACGACGACGTCAGCGTGTCCCGGGCCGTCGCCCGCGACCTGCGGCGCCGGTACGGGGAGGGGCACCGGATCGTGCGGGCCGAGTCCGGCGAGTCCGCTCTCGATGCGCTGCGTGAGCTCCGGGTCCGGGACGAGCCGGTGGCCGTGCTCCTCGCCGACTACCGGATGCCCGAGATGAGTGGTCTGCAGTTCCTGGAGCAGGCCATGGACATCCACCCGCGGGCCCGGCGGGCGCTGCTCACCGCGTACGCAGACACCGACGCGGCGATCCAGGCCATCAACGTCGTCGACCTCGACCACTACTTGCTCAAGCCTTGGGATCCTCCGGAGGAGCACCTCTACCCGGTCGTCGACACGCTTCTCGAGCTGTGGGCAGCGACCGCCGCAACTGCCGGATCCGACGTGTCGACAAGGCTGATCGGGCACCGGTGGTCATCCCGTACGCACGACGTCCGCGACTTTCTGGGCCGCAACGCGGTGCCGTACCGGTATCTGCCGTCCGACGAGCCGGAAGGCCAGCGAACCCTCGAGGCGGCCGGGCTCGACGACTCGGCCGTTCCCGTGCTCGTCACCGCAGCGGGCCAGGCCCTCCCGTCGCCGACCAACGCCGAAGTCGCCGCGGCCGTGGGGCTCTCCACCGAACCAGCCACCGACTTCTACGACCTCGTGGTGATCGGCGCCGGCCCGGCAGGGCTGGGTGCCGCGGTGTACGGGGCAACCGAAGGCCTGCGGACCGTCCTCGTCGAACGGGAGGCGACCGGTGGCCAGGCCGGGCAGAGCGCCCGCATCGAGAACTACCTAGGGTTTCCCGACGGGGTGTCGGGAGCGCAGCTCACCGAGCGCGCTCGCCGGCAGGCGCTGCGCTTCGGTGCCGAGCTGCTCACGGCGCGGGAAGTTGTCCGGCTCGAGCCCCGTGGTCCGGCCCGCGTCGTGGTCTTCGACGACGGGTCGGAGATAGCCGCCCACACCGTTGTCCTCGCCACCGGTGTCACCTACCGGCTGCTCGACTCCGCCGGGCTCGCGGACCTCACCGGGCGCGGCGTGTATTACGGAGCCGCTGCCTTCGAGGCGCCGGCGTGCGCCGACCATGACGTCTACCTCGTTGGTGGCGCCAACTCCACGGGCCAGGCGGCCGTCTACATCTCCCGCTACGCCCGCTCGGTGACCCTGCTGGTGCGTGGCGAGCAGATCGAACAGTCGATGTCGCACTACCTGATCGAGGAGCTCGCCGCGCTGCACAACGTGCGGATCCGCACGTGCGCGCAGGTCATCGACGGAGGCGGCGATGAGCACCTCGAATGGATCGAGGTGCTCGACTCCGCCGCGGGTACGAAGGAAAGGGTGGCCACCGAGTTCCTCTTTGTCTTCATCGGTGCAGCGCCGCGGACGGACTGGCTGGACGGCGTTGTCCGCCGCGACGAACGTGGCTTTGTGCTCGCCGGACCGGACCTGCTCGTCGAAAGCACCCGGCCCCCGGGCTGGGATGTCGACCGCGACCCCTGGCATTTGGAAACAAGCGTGCCCGGGGTTTTCGTTGCAGGTGATGTCCGCGCGGACTCGGTGAAGCGTGTCGCGTCCGCAGTCGGCGAGGGCGCGATGGCTGTGACCCTCGTCCACCGGTACCTGGAGAAACTGTGACAACAGACGCCGCACCACAGACTGCGCCCCGCCGTTTGACGCCCGAGGAGCTGCGCACGCTGTTCCTTTTCGAGCGGCTGACCGACGAGCAGCTGCAGTGGCTGTCGGACAACAGCCGGATCGAGGATGTCGACGCCGGCCAGGTGTTCGCCGAGGGTGAGCCGGCGGAGTGCTTCTACGTGCTGCTCGAGGGCGAGGTTGCGCTGTTGCGGCGGGTCGGGCCGGACAACGTCGAGATCACCCGCACGGGTCAACGCGGGGTCTATGCCGGGGCGACGCAGGCCTACGTCGACGAGGCCACCCAGACCTACACCACCAGCATGCGCGCTGTGGTCCCTTCGACTTTCCTGGTCCTGCCCGCGGACACCTTCGCGACCATGATGCGCGAATGGTTCCCGATGGCCGTGCATCTGCTCGAGGGTCTGTTCCTCGGGATGCGCAACTCGCAGGCCGTCGTCGGGCAGCGAGAACGGCTTGTCGCCCTCGGCTCCCTCACCGCTGGCCTCACGCACGAGCTCAACAATCCGGCTGCAGCAGCCGTACGCGCGACGGCCGCGCTCCGCGAGCGGGTCGCCGGCATGCGGCACAAGCTGGCGCTGCTCGCCGACGGGCATCTGCCGTCGGAGAACATGCGTGAGCTGGTCGACCTGCAGGAGGAGGCAGCCGATCGCACGGCCAAGGCCAGTGGAGAACTCTCACCGATGGAGACCAGCGACCGCGAGGACGCCTTGGCCGAGTGGTTCGACGCCCATGACGTTCAGGGCGGCTACGATCTGGCGCCCGTGCTAGTGGCTGGCGGACTGGACCTGGCCTGGGCCGAGGAGGTATCTGAGCGAGTGCCGCCAGGTCTGCTCGAAGGCGCCATGCGGTGGCTCGCTTACACGGTCGAGACCGAGAGCCTCATGCGCGAGATCGAGGACTCCGTCCACCGCATCTCCGGGCTGGTGGGCGCGGCGAGGCAGTACAGCCAGATGGACCGGGCGCCGTTCCAGCTGATCGACATCCACGACGGGCTTAAGTCCACGCTCGTCATGCTCTCCGGCAAGCTCAAGGGTCTCCAGGTGGTCAAGGAGTTCGACCGGACACTCCCGCTGGTCCCGGCCTATCCCGGCGAGCTCAACCAGGTGTGGACCAACCTCATCGACAACGCCGTGGCGGCAATGGCCGGGGAGGGCACACTGACCCTGCGGACGCGCCTGGACGACAACGGCGTGTCCGTCGACATCGTCGACACCGGACCGGGCATCGAGCCCGAGGTGCTCGGCCGCGTCTTCGAGCCGTTCTTCACGACGAAGCCGGTCGGGGAAGGCACCGGGCTCGGCCTCGACATCTCGTGGCGGATTGTCGTCAACCGGCATCGCGGCGATCTCCGTGTGACCTCGCAGCCGGGCGAGACGGTGTTCACCGTACGGCTCCCGCTAACGCCGCCAGCTGAGGATTGAGAACGAACCCATGCGCTCCACCAAGCCGCGCTCCACGGGCAGGTCGCGCACGGCATGAAGGGCCTAATGCCTCGATCCGCGTTCGTGGGGCAGACCAATGCGGGCAGCAGCCATCGATACGACCGTCGTACCCATCCCATGGTGGGTATGGACCGCCCTTGTCGCTTTCACCAATCTTGGGCTGGCGGAGCACGTTCTGTTCAAGACCGGGCGGTATCGCGCCATGGCGCGCTGTACTTCGACCAGCGGCAGCCGTCCTATGTCCGCAACCTCCCCTTTGCCGCCCTGCCGTACGGCTTGGTGTTCGCATGCTGGGGTCCTTGTCGTGATCGTGTCCCGATTTCAGGGGCAACTGTGGGCGGACCTCATCGGACTACCGGCTCGACCAGCACGACCTGGACAACTACCTGTTCCCGCTAACGGCCGTCGTCGACCGGCCGAAGGGCCGTGTCGTGTCGGTCTGGGGCAGCAAGCGACACACCGACACCTCCTTCCTTACCATCTCGCCGGCACAGCCAGCGGCCCGCCAGCATGACTGGACCATCACCAAGACCCTGGTCACCCACGCGTCGGCGACCAGCACTGCATTCAAAGAGCAGATCCACCAGCAGCTGCATGACGTGGGCGTGCTACCGGCCGGCGGAGTGAGCCTGGAGATCGGCTTCCTGGTTGGCTCCAACCGCTACTGGCCGAACCTGTGGAAACCGACCATCGACGCCCTCGACCCGATCCTTGGACAGACCCGCCCGGACCGACCATGGCATCCACGCGATGGCCGCATCGTCACCCTCGGTTTGCACTGCGCCATCGACCCGACGCAGACCAACACGGTGCGCATGACCATCCGAGCCGGACCGTCACGGCAGTAAGACATACGTCGCGGTACGTCGCTACCGCCCGGCATCGGTATCAGCTTGGGCCCGACGGCCAATCATCCGCTTCTGCGAGTCGGCAGCATATGGTGCTTCGGCTATAGAAGGCCTCGTTCGAGCAGCGTTGTGCGCAGGCGCTGGTACTCCGGCGTGTCGGATAGCGCAGTGGCCTCGTTGAGTACGCTAAC
>Ga0256866_1000080_pt1 | contig 16464 bp, 16 predicted proteins | sample RVTome_16_FD_187338 | JGI IMG/M metagenome (GOLD analysis project Ga0256866, IMG submission 187338) | Soil microbial communities from uranium-contaminated site in the Upper Colorado River Basin, Wyoming, United States - RVT152D67 HiSeq ...
CAACGCCCTGCTCGCCTTCTCGGGTTGGACGCTCAGGGCCGGCCACTGGCGAGCGGGGCAGTCGCCAACGTCGTCGTGTTCGACCCATCCGAGAAATGGACGCCGGAGAACTTCGTCTCGAAGTCGTCCAACAGCCCCTACAAGGGCCGGGAACTGACCGGGTTGGTGAGGGCCACGCTCTACAGAGGACGGATCGTCCATCAAGCCAGGGTGCTGTCGGCATGAGTCGGGAAAAGGCGCTGTTGGTCACCGCCGACGGTGAGGTGTTCACCGGCTACTCCGTCGGCGTCGAAGGTGTAACCACCGGTGAGGCCGTCTTCAACACATCGATGACCGGCTACCAGGAGATCCTCACCGATCCTTCTTATGCCGGACAGGTCGTCGTCATGACGTCGCCGCACATCGGCAACTATGGCATCGCAACCGGTGACGACCAGTCCGCCAAGCCCGCCCTTTCCGGGTTCGTGGTCAGGGCTCTGTCCCGCCGTCCCTCCAATTGGAGATCCGAGGGCAGTCTGGCCGAGTACTTCCGCGCCCGAGACGTCGTAGCCCTGTCCGACATCGACACCCGGCGTCTCACCCGCCACATCAGGGACAGGGGGGCAATGCCGGTGGCGATGGGTGCGGGCACCACCGAGACAGAGCTCAGGCAGATCGCATCCGAGGCGCCATCGATGGTGGGACGTGATCTGGCCAGCGAGGTCTCGACCAAGGAGCCCTACCTTCTCGACGCGGTTGGTGAGACTCGTGGCCGAGTCGTGGCCATCGACCTCGGAATGAAGCGGGACATCCTCACCAACCTCACCAAGCGGGGTTTCGCCGTAGAAGTCGTTCCCGCCCTCACGACCAGCAGGGACATCCTCAACCGCGACCCGAGTGGGGTTTTCGTCTCCAACGGGCCCGGAGACCCCGAGCCGCTGGTTGAAACCACCAACACCCTGATAGGACTGATCGGAAACGTGCCGTTGTTTGGAATCTGCCTGGGCCACCAGGTGCTCGGTCTGGCTGTCGGAGCTCGCACCTTCAAGCTCCCGTTTGGCCACCATGGCGGGAATCATCCGGTGCGTCGTCTCGATGACGGCCGTGTGGAGGTGACCGCACAAAATCACGGGTTCGCTGTCGATCTGTGGAATCTGGCCGGTTCGGAGCCGCCAGAACGCCAGGGTATGGCGGGTCGTGATCTGCTCCCGGAACAGGTCGTATCGGAGTTCGGTGTCGTTCGCCCCACACACCAGAACCTCAACGACGGCACACTCGAAGGGATGGTCATCGAGGACCAGCTTGCCTTCTCGGTCCAATACCACCCCGAGGGCGCTCCCGGACCGCATGACGCATCCGAGTTGTTCGATCGCTTCGCAAATCTGATCGAGGAAGGGCGCTGATGCCGGGTCGTCGCGACATCCGATCGATCCTTCTGATCGGCTCCGGACCGATCATCATCGGCCAGGCTTGTGAGTTCGACTACTCGGGCACCCAGGCCGCGAAAGTCCTCCGATCCGAGGGCTATCGGGTCGTGCTGGTGAACTCGAACCCGGCAACGATCATGACCGATCCGGAGTTTGCCGACGCCACCTACATAGAGCCGATCACGCCCGAAGTGGTGGAAGAGATCATCGCCCGGGAGCGTCCGGATGCGCTCCTGCCCACACTTGGTGGTCAGACCGCGCTCAATGTCTCCTCCCAGTTGGCTCGCGAGGGAGTTCTGGAGAGGCACGGTGTCGAGATGATTGGTGCCGGTCTGGAGGCGATCGAACGTGCTGAGGATCGCGGGCTGTTCAAGGAGACCATGGAGTCGATCGGTCTCGAGGTGCCCCGAGCGGGTTATGCCCGGTCGATGAGCGAGGCCGTCAAGATCGCACGGGAGATCGGCTATCCCGTCATGGTCCGCCCCTCTTTCATTCTCGGCGGAGGCGGAACCGGGATCGCCCACGACGAAGAGCAATTCCTCGAGGTTGCTCGACATGGCCTCGACACGTCGCCAGTGGGGGAGATCCTCGTCGAGGAGTCGTTGCTCGGATGGAAGGAATACGAGCTCGAGGTGATGCGGGATCATGCCGGCAACGCTGTCATTGTCTGCTCGATCGAGAATTTCGACCCGATGGGCGTTCACACCGGTGATTCGATCACCGTGGCCCCGGTGCAGACGCTGAGCGATCGGGAGTACCAGGAAATGCGGGACGACGGAATCGCCGTCCTTGCCGCCATAGGTGTGGAGACCGGTGGCTCCAACGTCCAGTTCGCCGTCGACCCCGAGACAGGGAGACGTCTGGTGATCGAGATGAACCCGAGGGTGAGCCGATCATCGGCCCTCGCCTCCAAGGCCACCGGGTTCCCGATCGCCAAGATCGCAGCGTTGCTGGCCGTCGGGTTCACCCTCGACGAGATAGCCAACGACATCACCAAAGCGACCCCGGCATCCTTTGAGCCAGCCCTCGACTACACCGTTGTCAAAGTGCCTCGCTTCGACTTCTCGAAGTTCCCGTCGGCTTCGACCACGCTGGGAACGTCGATGCGGAGTGTCGGTGAGGCCATGGCCATCGGTCGGACCTTCCCCGAGGCCCTGCAAAAGGCGCTGCGTAGTCTGGAGAACGGCAGGGCCGGCCTCAACGGGGACAAGGGCGAGGCGGCAGTTCGTCGTCTCGATGACGAACTGCTAGCGACCTCGGTTGGCACCCCCACGCCCGACCGGGTCTACGCAATGGGTGAGGCTCTTCGCCGGGGATGGAGCGTCGACGACGTGGCCGGGCTGTCGTCGGTCGACCCCTGGTTTATCGACCAGATGGCCGAGATCGTCGACATACGTCACGATCTGGAGACCCGCCAGGACGACGAGCTACTGCGAGAGGCGAAGCGGGCCGGGTTCTCCGATCGCCAGATCGGCTTCCTGTGGGGCGAGAGCGAAGCCGAGGTCCGCTCCAAGAGACTGCATGCCGGGGTCGCCCGCACCTACAAGACCGTCGACACCTGTGCCGCCGAATTCGAGGCCCACACCCCGTACATGTACGGGACATTCGAGGATGAGACTGAAGTGACGTCCGCGGAGCGTCCCAGAGTCGTCGTGCTGGGGTCGGGGCCAAACCGGATCGGTCAGGGCATCGAGTTCGACTACTGCTGCGTTCATGCCAGCTTCGCTCTCCGCGACGCCGGATACGAGACTGTGATGGTCAACTGCAACCCGGAGACGGTGTCCACCGACTACGACACATCTGACCGGCTCTACTTCGAGCCCTTGACAGTGGAAGACGTATTGGGTGTCATTGACGCGGAGAAGCCTGATGCAGTCGTGGTTCAGCTCGGTGGGCAAACACCGTTGAATTTGGCGGACGAGCTGGAGAAGGCAGGTGTCACCATCGCAGGCACATCACCGTCTTCGATCGCCATGGCCGAGAACCGGGAGCAGTTCGCCGAGATCTGCAGCAATCTCGGGCTGAAACAGCCACCTGCCGGAACAGCATCCTCGGCGGCCGAGGCCCAGGAGGTGGTCGACCAGATCGGACTGCCGGTCATGGTGCGGCCTTCGTTTGTCCTCGGGGGCCGGAGGATGAGAGTCGTCTACAGCCTCGAAGAGCTTGGCGATTACGTACGGGAGATCTATGGCGAAGACGACCCCGAGGTGACGGCCAACCCGATACTCATCGACCGCTTCCTCGAATCCGCCGTCGAAGTCGACGTCGACGCCGTCTTCGACGGGTCCGAGCTGCTCGTCGGGGGGATCATGGAGCATGTCGAGGAGGCCGGAGTCCACTCCGGCGACTCCGGGTGTGTCACCCCACCGCCGACGATCTCCGAAGAGGCGATCAAAGAGATTCTCCGGGGCACCAACGAGCTTGCCCGCGCTCTAGAGGTCAGGGGTTTGATCAACATCCAATTCGCAGTGAAAGGCGATGAGGTGTATGTCCTGGAGGCAAACCCGCGAGGCAGCCGGACGGTGCCGTTCATCTCGAAGGCAAAGGCCATCCCGCTGGCAAGGGTCGCCACCCGGGTCATGATGGGCACCAGAATCGCCCAGCTACGTGAAGAGGGAATGGTCACTGACGCGCCCTCGGACAGGTTCGTCGCGGTCAAGGACGCGGTGCTGCCGTGGGATCGATTCCCCGAGGAAGACTCGATCCTGGGGCCAGAGATGAAAGCAACCGGTGAGGTCATGGGCATCGGCCCTGATGTTGGTGTCGCCTATGGCAAGGCCCTCCTCGCAGCGGGCAACGTCCTAGCCGACCGGGGAAGGGTCTTCCTCTCCTTCGCCGACAGGGACAAACAAGTCGGTCTGGCGGTCGCGCAGGCGTTCACAATGCTCGGATTCGAGCTCGTCGCCACCAGCGGGACCGCCCGCTACCTGCGTCACCACGCCATCGATTCCGAGGTGGTCAACAAGGTTGGAGAAGGCCCACGCGACATCGGGGAGCGGCTCGCGAACGGAGAGGTTCAGCTCGTCGTGAACACCCCACGCGGCGGCCGGGCACGCCACGACGGAATGACCATCCGCCAGGTGGCCCGTCGTCTCCACATCCCGTGTGTGACAACAGTCCAGGGCGGTCTTGCCGTGGCCCGCAGTCTGCGGGCCGGTCCGGGAGCGATCAACAAGCCAAGGAGTCTTCAAGAGTGGCACCAATGACTCCGCGGTTGGGGGAGACTCTGAGTACGAATCTCGGGCCCCTTGACCTCAGATCTCCGCTCGTTGCCTCCTCGGGCACGGTGGGCAGTGTCTGGGAGTGGGCCGAGATCGCCGATGTCTCCGCATACGGGGCAGCAGTCGCCAAGTCGGTGTCGCCGACACCATGGGAGGGGAGACCGCCGCCGCGCATCGCTCCGACCGAGGTGGGAATGCTGAATGGCATTGGGATCCAAAATCCCGGGATCGAGGAGTGGACACGGGTCATGGAACCACACATCGCCGGCTTGGCGGTGCCCATTTGGGGATCGGCGGTTGCCGGTGACGCCGATGGCTTCGCCCTCGTCGCCAAGGGGTTGGACGCGGTGGGTGTCACCGCCGTGGAGGTGAATCTGTCCTGTCCCAATCTCGAAGACGGCGAAATGTTCTCCTTCAGCATTTCCCGGAGCCGGGAAGTCCTCGAAGCGGTATCCGGCTCAGTCGCTGTCCCGGTGGGGGCCAAACTGTCACCGAACACGCCCGATATCGTCGGTGTGGCGGCCGCCTGTGCCGAGGCCGGGGCCGATTTCTTGGTCCTCACCAACACCGCCTTTGGGTTTGCTCTCTCCTCTCGGGATCGCAAACCGCTCATCAGCGGGGGGGTCGGTGGCTACTCCGGGCCCGGGCTCAAGCCTATCTCTCTCCGCTGTGTCTACGAGGTGTCCCGTTCTCTACCGGATGTGCCCATTCTCGGGTGCGGTGGAGTCGTCCATGGACGGGATGTCGTCGAGTACCTGATCGCCGGAGCATCCGCGGTGGAGGCAGGAACGATCCACTTCGCCGAGCCCCGGGCCGGCGTCAGGATCATCCGCGAACTGGGGAGAGAGATGAGACGTCTCGGCGTCGAGACGGTCGGAGAGCTGGTAGGGACGGTGGGGGAATGGTGAATCCGATCATTGTCGCGCTGGACGTCCCGACCCTCAACGAGGCAACCACGCTCGCCGAATCGCTGGTCGAGGAGGTGGGTGGGTTCAAGGTGGGAATGGAGCTGTTGATGGGGGCGGGGCCGGTCGCGATCGAGACGATCGCGGCGATGGGCCCCCCGGTATTCGTAGACGCCAAGCTGCACGACATCCCCCATACGGTCGAGCGCGCCGCAATGCGGATCAAGGCCTCCGGGGCCCGATGGGTAACGGCGCATGCCGTCGGCGGTCAGGAGATGATGGAAGCGGCGGTGATCGGAATGGGCGGGAGAGGTGTTCTCGCAGTCACGATGTTGACCTCACTGGGTCAGACCGATCTGGAGTCGGTCGGCGTGTCTGCTCTCGCGTCGGACTACGTAGTGTCGCTTGCTTCGCTGGCGGCGAGCTCGAACACAGAAGGTGTGGTTTGCTCACCCGACGAGATACGACGCGTCAAGGAGAAGGAGCCAGCGCTGATGGTGTTCGCACCCGGGGTACGGCCGGTGTCGTCGGAAGTCGACGATCAGAAGCGGGTGGCGACCCCAGAACATGCTCGCGCCAACGGCGCTGACTTCCTCGTGATCGGACGTCCGATCACCCGCGCCGCCGATCCTGTGACCGCAGCCCGAGAGATCGCAACCGCGATCGGCCTGTCTGACAGCTGACCAACCACTAACGTCGATTCTGTCGGCACCCAGCCCTAGGAGGAGGAATGGCGCAGCCACCCAAGTTGACCGATGAGCAGAGAAAGGCAGCCCTTGCCAAGGCCGCTGAGGCACGCCGGGTTCGAGCCGAGGTGAAGGAGTTGCTCAAGACCGGCTCGTTGCGCATCCCCGAGTTGTTCCGACGTGCGGAGTCCGATGACCTCGTTGCCGGTCTCAAGGTCGAGTCGCTAATCGCCTCGATGCCCGGTACCGGAAAGATCAAGGCCAAGAGACTCATGGAGTCGCTCGGAATCGCCGAGAATCGGCGGATCCGTGGTCTCGGTGACAAGCAGAAAGAGGCGTTGATCGCCGAGTTCTCATAATGGACCGTGGGACGTGAATGGCGACCCCCGCAAACCTGGATTCCACAATTCGCTGAGCGATGTCTACGGCCCCGGCTTGGGGGTCGGAGGCACCTGGAGCGAAACCCTGGGTTTGTGAAGGGCGGCGAGTGATCATCACGATCTCGGGCCGTCCCGGGTCCGGTAAGAGTGTCGTGGCGTCGAAGGTGGCCAATGTCCTGGGCATCCGCCACGTCTCGGCCGGTGACTTCATGCGAGAAATGGCGGCCGAACGAGGGATCTCGATCCTCGAGCTCTCCCGTCTCGCCGAGATGGACGACGCCATAGATACCGAGATCGATAGTCGCACCCGTGATCTTGCCGATTCCGGGGACGACTTCGTGATCGACGCCCGTCTCGGGTGGCGTTTCGTCCCTGAGTCGTACAAGGTTTTTCTCGACGTCAGTCCGGAGGTGGCGGCGCGTCGGATCTATGGGGCAAAAAGGGGCACGGAGCGGGAGAATATCGATCTGGAAACCACGTATGCGGCCATCGAATCACGGACGAGATCGGAAACGTCGCGCTATCAGGACTACTACGGGCTCGATTACACCGACCCTGCCAACTACGACCTGGTAGTGGACACATCAGAATTGACCGTGGACCAGGTGGTCTACGAGATTCTCTCCGGATCACAATCCGATGGGCTGGATCACGACCGTCAATGAGATAGACTTGTTGTTCATTCGCTCTCTCCCTTGAGGAACCCATGAAGCTCGAAGATGTCATCGACCAGATCGGCAACCGATTCGCGACAGTTGTTGTCGCCTCGCGGCGAGCCCGCCAGATCAACAGCTACTTCCACCAGCTTGGGGTCGGATACGGTGAGTTTGTCCCGCCACAGGTGCACTCGCTGTCCCGCAAGCCACTGACGATCGCCATGGAGGAGATCGCAGAAGGCAAAGTCGCGGTCGAGACCGTCGAGGAATAGTGCTCGCTGGTCGGCGAGTTCTTCTCGCCGTCACCGGAGGAGTCGCCGCATATAAATCCGCTTATCTGGCGCGTCGACTCGTCGACTCGGACGCCGAGGTCAAGGTGATTCTCACCGAATCCGCCCTCGAGTTCGTTGGGCCGCAGACCTTCGCCGCCATAACCGGCAGCCAGCCGGTCACCAGTCTGTTCGGCGAGGAGTCGGTTTCCCCGCATACCGAGCTGGCTCGCTGGGCTGAGTTGATCGTTGTCGCGCCGGCCACCGCGGCCACCCTCGCCCGGGTTGCCCACGGACTCTCCGCGGATCTGGTCTCAGCGACGCTCATTGCCTCGACTTCCCCCGTCCTCATCGCTCCTGCCATGCACACCGAGATGTGGGAGCATCCGGCGACACAGCGCAACCTCGAGACATTGCGCGGCTACGGCTATCACTTCATCGGGCCGGAGTCAGGCGCCTTGGCGGGCGGTGACACCGGGACCGGCCGGGTGTCGGAACCCGAAGACATCCTCGACACGGTGGAACGTCTTCTCACACCTCCCGGCGAAGCGAAGCGGTTTCTGGTCACTGCCGGGGGGACCAGAGAGCCCGTCGACCCGGTGCGCTTTCTCGGCAATCGGTCCTCCGGGAAGATGGGCCATGCCATCGCCAACGAGGCGGCCCGGCGGGGCATGGCGGTCACCCTGGTGACGACTTCTGATCTGCCGGTGCTGCCGACAGTCAAAGTCGTCTCCGTTGAAACCGCTCAAGAGATGCACGAAACGGTCGCCGGCATCGAGACCGATGTGGCGATCATGGCCGCGGCAGTCGCCGACTTCCGTCCCGTTGACCCCAGCCCTTCGAAGCTTGCCCGGTCTGAAGGGCTCGATTCGATCGCCCTCGAGCCCAATCCCGACATCTTGGCTGCGGTCGTGGCCCGTGACCCACGCCCCTTCGTCGTGGGCTTTGCCGCCGAGACCGGGGATATCGCCCGCGCCCTGGACAAGGCCAAAACAAAGGAAGTCGATCTGATGGTCTACAACGACGTCAGTGAGCCGGGCTCGGGATTCGGTACCGACACCAACCGCGTAGTGGTGATCGACAGTTCGGGCGAGACGGATCCATGGCCGGTGATGAGCAAGACAGAACTGGCCTCTCGACTCATCGACCGCGTCATGGAACGAGCCGCGGGTTAATCTCTCGAATTCGTGAGAACCTCCTTCTTCACTTCCGAGTCGGTTACCGAAGGACACCCCGACAAGGTCGCCGACGCAATTTCTGACTCAGTTCTCGATGCCGCACTCCGTCTCAACCCTCGAGCGCGGGTGGCCTGCGAGACATTCCTGACCACGCGGTTGGCGGTGGTTGGTGGCGAGGTCAGTATCGGCTCCGAGCTCAACATCGAGAGAATCGTTCGCGAGACGGTCGACCGTATCGGCTACGACGGCTTCGACCCGGATTTCGCTGCGGAAACGATCGAGATCGAGAACCACGTTCACGAACAAAGCCAGGACATCGCCGAGGGCGTCGATCGGGAGCTTGGTGCCGGTGACCAGGGGTTGATGTTCGGTTTCGCCGTCATCGAGACAGAGCCCCTCATGCCGTTGCCAATCCAGTTGGCTCACCGTCTGGCGGAACGCATCAGTGAAGTGAGAAAGAAGGGCCTGGTCGATTATCTGCGCCCCGACGGAAAGACCCAGGTCATGGTGCGCTACGAAGGCGACCAACCGGTGTCGGTGGAGAAGGTCCTGATTTCCACACATCACGGTCCGAGCCAGGACCAGGCTGCAATGCGAGGCGACGTTTACGAGATGGTGGTCAAAGAGGTCATTCCCGATCACCTCCTGTCATCCGAACTCGAGTTCATCTTCAACCCGAGCGGCCGGTTTGAGATAGGAGGCCCCGTCGCTGACACCGGTCTCACCGGCCGGAAGATCATCGTCGACACCTACGGCGGATATGCCCGTCACGGTGGCGGCGCCTTCTCTGGTAAGGACGCCACGAAAGTCGACCGATCGGCTGCATACGCGGCTCGCTGGGCAGCCAAGAATCTGGTTGCCTCCGGTCTTGCCGACCGTCTCGAGATCCAGCTCGCCTATGCGATCGGGAAACCGGAGCCGTTCTCTATCCATGTGGAGACGTTCGGCACCGAGAATATGGACCCGGCGAAGATCGAGGAGATAGTCCACGACATCTTCGACTTCAGACCGGCGTCCATCATCTCCCGTCTCGGCCTCACCCAGCCCATGTTCGCCCAAACCGCTGCCTACGGGCACTTCGGGCGCCCCGAGTTCAGCTGGGAGCAATTGGACCGGGTAGACGAGATCAAGAACGCCGCGGGAGTGTGACCCGGGCGGCTCGCGTCGTCCCCGACGTCGCCTCGTTCGCTGTAGACGACGGCTTTTGGTACTCGATTCCCGATCACCTCGGTCCCGACCTGCATTTCGGGTCGATCGTGCGAATACCCCTCTCGGGAAGACGTGTCCGCGGTTGGGTCGTGGAGCTTGCCGACGATAGGGAGGGCAACCTCAAAGACATCGCCGGGATTTCGGGTACTACACCTGTCTTCGACGAGGCACAACTCGACGGTTTGCTGTGGACGGCGCGTCACTATGTGACGCCTGTATCGACGCTTCTGGGCAGGGCGACTCCTCCCAATCTTCCTCGGAAGTTTCCGGACAGGGTCGACGTTCCCGACGTTTCCGCTCGGGCACATCCCATCTCGGACCTGGTGGCCAAGACCGCCCTCGGGACCAGGACACCCGTGGCCGCCATCGTCGGGAATTGGCGGCGTCTGCGATGGGTCTCGGCGTTGGGACCCACGTTGGACGCCGGTAGATCGATCCTCGTGATTGCAGCGTCTTCGGCCGAAGTCGATCAGATCTACCGGGCCGGGACCTCGGTATGGGGTTCGTTGTTGGAAGCCGTCAACGGCGAGGATGACAAGTCCGACACGTCTGCCTGGGAAGCAGCTCAAAGACCGCCCCGAATCATCGTTGGCACTCCGAAGACGGCCGCATGGCAGGTGCGATCGCTTGGCCTCGCTGTGGTCCTCGAGGAGGGGAGAAGGGCGATGAAAGATCGTCAGACTCCGACGGTCCACGTACGTGAGGTGATGCGCACCAGAAGCCGGCTCGAAGGGTTCAACCTGTTGTTCTATGGGCCCACACCTAGTGTGGAACTTCTGTCCGCGGGTGCGGAGATCGTCCACGAGGGCAATCGCGCCTGGCCACTGGTGGAGGTGGTGGATCGCTCCGATGACCAACCGGGTTCAGGCTTTCTCTCCGATAGAACGGTGGCCGCGATAGGAGCGACCCTCAAGACGGAAGGCAGGGTCTTCGTTTTCACTCATCGCCGCGTCGGCTTCGCATCCATGCGTTGCAGTAGATGCCGCAGTCTGCGCACATGCAAGCGGTGCGGATTCCGTCTGGGCCGGGTGGACCAGTGCCCCAAGTGTGGTGCCGGCACCGGCGCCTGTTTGCAGTGTGGGAGCAACGAGTTCGAGGAGATGGGCACGATTCCGGAGAGACTGGTCGCAGAGATCAATCGGCGCCTGGGGCGGGATACGGCGAGTGTTCACCCAGGTGCTGGTTTGGTCACGGTGGGCACGGAACGTGACCTCGTCAGCTTGCACCCGGTCTCTCTGGCAGTGGCAGCCGACGTGGACGGGCTGCTCATGGGTCACGGCTACCGCACGGCGGAAGAGGCGCTACGCCAGCTCGGCCGGCTGGCCCTGGCCGTCAGGGATGGGAGCGGGCACCGTCTCATGCTGCAGACGAGCCGTCCCGACTCGATGCTGGTAACCACGATGCGCCGGGGTGACCCGGTTCCGTATCTGGAACGGGTTCTGGTGGAGCGGGCCCGCGAAGGATCTCCGCCATCTTCGGAGATGATTGCCGTCGAGATCAGAGGCGAGGTACCCACATCTGCTGGTGAGGACATCGCCAGCCTCGAGGAAGCAATCGCCATGGGCCCGATGAAAGTGACCGACGGCCAACGCTGGCTCATCACCGGATCACTGGGTGAGGCCCGTCTCCAACTGAGAAGACTCATCTCCCGCTGGCGTGACGCGGGCGCCACGGTCCGCATCGACGCCGACCCAATCGACATCTGACGCGTTCCTAATGCTGTAGGGGCCATATATGGCCCCTACAGCGTCTCATTCGCCAAGAGTTCGGCTGCCAGGGTCAAATGCTTCCCCTTCAAGAGGAGTCTTCGTCCGGCCTCTCCAACCAGCCCGCATCGGTCGCCATTTCGACGGCCTGGGTTCGAGACGATGCTCCGATACGTGTTGAGATTGCGGAGACGTGGTTGTCGACCGTGCGCCGCGAGAATGCGGGGGTACTGCTGATCCTGACACCCATCCTCGTACCGGCGATTCTGATCGTGGTGTTGGGAGACATCTGAAGTCCGCAAGTGGTCTGTCGCTAGGTGGTAGAGAGCCCCTTCGAGACGGCATGAGCCGTCCGTTTATCTACCCTGTCCGCCTCACATGGCCATCTACCCGATCCGAACTTTTGGCGATCCGGTGCTCCGGATCGACACCAGGCCGATCACCGACATTGACGCGGCGGTCCACACATTGGTGAAAGACATGATCGAGACGATGTATGACGCTCCCGGTGTGGGATTGGCCGCCAATCAGATCGGGATGCCGCGTCGCATCGCGGTCTTCGATGCCAACGACGACCTGGGAGCGAGGGTCATGATCAACCCTGAGATCGTGGAGACGGCCGGGGAATTCGAGATGGAGGAGGGCTGCCTCTCGGTGCCCGGTCACTGGTGGGAGATCACCAGACCTGGCTTTGCTCGAGTGAAAGCCGTCGACCTCGATGGTGACGAGGTGGAATACGCGGGGGATGGCCTGCTCGGACGGGTGCTCCAGCATGAAGTCGCCCATCTCGATGGGGGCTTGCTCATCGACGCACTTCCCAAACGGATGAGAAAAAAGGCCCTCAAAGAACTGCGTGACGAGGCGTTGGGTTTTGCTTGATGGCACGCGTAGTGTTCCTGGGGACTCCTCAGGCTGCGATACCCACTCTGCGTAGACTCGACGAATCCCACGACGTCGGGCTCGTGGTCACACAACCCGACCGACCAAAAGGTCGATCGAGAAGGCCAACGCCACCACCGGTGAAGGGGGCCGCTGTCAACAAAGGCCTCCACGTCGAGCAACCGTCCAATCGCCTAGAGCTGAAAGCGGCCATCCAGGGCCACGGACCATTCGATGTCGGCGTTGTAGTCGCCTATGGAAGGATCATCAGCCCGGAGGTCCTGGAAGCACCACGACACGGCATTCTCAATGTCCATTTCAGCCTGCTGCCACGATGGCGGGGGGCCGCACCGGTGGCCCGAGCCCTCATGGCGGGTGACACCATGACCGGCGTCACGATCATAAAGCTCGACGAGGGCCTCGACACCGGCCCGGTGCTGACCGCCCAGATGATCGATATCCCCGAAGACGACGATGCCGGTACTTTGACGGGGCGGCTCGCAGATCTCGGGGCACGTCTTCTCATCAACGTGCTCCCAAGCTATTTGTCTGGGGACCTGCAACCGGTATCACAGAGCGATGAGGGCGTCACTTATGCGAACAAGATCGGCCGCGAGGATCGTCCAATCGACCCCAATTCCGACACCGACTCCGTCATCGCCACAGTGCGAGCCCTGGCGCCTTCTCCCGCCGCGACCCTCCGGATCGACGGTGACCTGCACAAGATCCACACGGCGCGGGTGACAGACATTCAGGTATCACCGGGAACATGGATGGCCATCGACGGGAGACCGGTGGTGGGGTTCCATGACGGAGCCGTCGAGCTGATCGCCCTGCAACCGCCGGGACGAAACGCCCAATCAGGCAGAGACTGGGTGAATGGCCGCCACTCTGAGCGGGGCGTTGTCGGGTGAGGTCATAGACTCGCCCCAATGGACATCAAGATCGCTCCGTCGTTGCTCGCCGCGGACTTCTCGCGCCTGGCCGAAGAGGTGACACGTGTCGCCCCGGTGATCGACTGGCTCCACCTCGACGTGATGGATGGTCACTTCGTGCCAAACATCTCTTTCGGTGTCCCCGTCATCGAGGCCCTTCGTGGGGTCACCGATGTCTATTTCGACTGTCACATCATGACCACGAATCCGGACGCCTATCTCCCCGAACTCGCCAAGGCGGGCATCAACCAGTCCACGATGCACATAGAGGCCATACCCGATCCAAGTCGAGCCATGAAGCGAGCCGAGAACAACGGCCTCGATTTCGGGCTTGTCATGAACCCGGGCACCCCTTTCGACTCGGTCGTCCCGTTCGTCGAAGATTGCAACGTGTTGGTAGTCATGTCGGTCGAGCCCGGCTATGGCGGGCAGGCATTCAATGTCGATGCGCTTCCCAAGATCGAATCGGCGAGAGAATGGGTTGAGTCGCACGGATTGGACGCCGATATTCAGGTCGATGGCGGAATCACGCCTGAAAACGCAGGACAGGTCATTTCAGCTGGTGCCACTGTGCTCGTGGCTGGGACGGCGGTATTTCGGGCTGACGATCCGCTGCGCGCGGTACGAGCTTTGAGAAGGGCTGCAGAAACAGATGAGTGATCGAGTTCTCGTCGCAGACGACGACCCAGATATTCTCACGGTCGTAAAGGTCAACCTCGAACTAGACGGGTTCGAGTTGGAGACCGCGGTCGACGGTGAGGACGCGCTCCAGAAGGCGACCTCTCAACCGCCTGACGTCATCATCCTCGACATCATGATGCCGCGTATGGACGGACTCACCGCCTTGCACCGTCTTCGCAGTCAGGCCGCGACTGCCAGCATCCCCATCATTCTGCTCACCGCCCGCGGCCTCCCCGAAGATCGGGTTCGTGGTCTCGAGTTGGGTGCCGACGACTACATAACCAAGCCGTTCGATATCACCGAGCTTGCGGCCCGCGTACGGGCCGTGCTTCGCAGAACCCAGGCCGCTCGGGACCTGTCGCCATTGACCGGTTTGCCGGGCAACTTCAAAATCACTGCCGAGATCGAGACCTGCATCCGGGATAGCCGGGAGTTCGCCCTTGTCCACGGTGACCTCGACAACTTCAAAGCTTTCAACGATCACTACGGATTCATGCGCGGCGACGAGGTGATCCGCTTCTGCGGAAACTGCTTCACCGAAGCTGCCACCAATCTCGGGATCGACGGTGCGTTCGTCGGGCACATTGGTGGTGACGACTTCGTTGCCATGATCCCGCCAGCCATGGCCGAATCATTTTGCAAAGAAGTCATCGAGCGGTTCGACGACGGCATTCTCGATCTCTATGACACCGCCGACGCACTCCGCGGCTACATCGAAGTGATCGATCGGCGGGGCGAGCGCTACGCCTTCCCCGTCGTCTCGCTGTCGCTTGGTGTCGCCTCGACCGACGTCCGGGAGATCGGGACCCAATGGGAGGCATCGGCTATCGCGGTCGAGATGAAGGAATTCGCCAAGAAGCAGCCGGGCTCCACCTACCGCATCGATCGTCGCACCGCTTAACCTGCCTTCGTGGTCGACGACCGCCTCATGTACCGCGCCATCGAGCTGGCGCAGAACTGGCTATACACCCATCCCAACCCCAGAGTCGGGGCTGTCATCACCGATGGCGCAGGGGAAGTGGTCGGCGAGGGCTGGCATCGCGGCCCGGGGACCGATCATGCCGAAGTGATCGCTCTCGAAGAAGCGGGTGACGCAGCCAGGGGAGCAACTGTGTGGGTGACCCTGGAACCGTGCTCCTTTCACGGCAGGACACCACCTTGTGTCGACGCCCTGATCGCGGCCGGAGTCTCGACCGTGGTGGTCGGGGCCGTCGACCCGGACGCCAACGTGGCCGGGGAGGGGATTCGTCTCCTGGAGAGCTCCGGAATCGAGGTGATCACCGGAATCGCCGAACGGGAGTCTCGTTCGGTAGACCCTGCCTACTTCCATCACAGAGAGACAGGTCTGCCGTTGGTGACCGTCAAATGGGCCATGACCGTCGACGGGTCGATCTCCGCTGACGACGGGACATCACAGTGGATTACGGGAGAGCAAGCCCGCAAAGACGCCCACGCGTTGCGGGCGACGGTCGATGGCGTCGTCGTTGGCGCTGGGACCATGCAGGCCGATGACCCGCGCCTCGATGTCCGACTCGACGGCTTCTCCGGGGTTCAGCCGCGCCCTGTTGTCGTCGCCGGCGAAACCGAACTGCCTGCCGATGCCGCCATATGGGAGCGAGATCCGGTGATCGTGTCCACCCGGAGTCGGCACATCCCATCTGGCGAGCTACTGGTGGTCCCAGAATCAGGTAGCCGGCCGGATCCCCTGGCGACCTGTCATATCCTGGCAGATCTTGGAATGCTGCATCTGCTCCTCGAGGGTGGTCCAACCTTGGCCGCAGCCTGGTGGCAAGCCGGAGTGATCAGCAACGGGGTGGTGTACGTAGGGGCCAAGGTCGGGGGTGGGACCGGTCGATCGCCTCTGGCCGGGGCCTTTGTCACGATCGAGGATGCATCCGAGGTGGAATTCGAGACCATGCGTAGCGTTGGTGATGACGTGGCGATCACCTTCAAAAGGCGTCAGTGATGTTCACCGGAATCGTAGAGCAGCTCGGATCGGTAGAAGCAGTAACCGACAACGAGATTGGCCGACGTCTCGTCCTGTCGGCGCCAGGTGTCGACGCCCTGCCCATCGGGGCGTCGATCTCGGTCAACGGAGTCTGTCTGACCGCAGTGGAGACCGGAAACGGCACGGTCTCCGTCGACGTCATCCCCGAGACACTGCAGCGCACCAACCTCGGAGCCCTCACGCCATCGACTCGGGTGAACCTGGAGAGACCGATGCCGGCAGACGGGAGATTCGACGGCCATATCGTCCAGGGTCATGTCGATGGGTTGGGCAAAGTCACCGACGTCCGTAGAACAAGCGATGGAGGCGTCGTCATGGAAATCGCATTACGCGAATCCCTGGGTC
>Ga0256866_1000081_pt1 | contig 16452 bp, 11 predicted proteins | sample RVTome_16_FD_187338 | JGI IMG/M metagenome (GOLD analysis project Ga0256866, IMG submission 187338) | Soil microbial communities from uranium-contaminated site in the Upper Colorado River Basin, Wyoming, United States - RVT152D67 HiSeq ...
TCCGCGAACACTCACGCTTCCGCGATGACGCCCTGGGGCGTCTGGCCGGGACGGCCCGCTGGCTGGTCACCCTGACGTTCGGGGCGACCGACCTGGCCGAGCGGGAGTCGGCCCGAGTGCGACGTATGCACGAACGAGTCCACGGTAGCTACGAGTCGCCTGGTGAGCCGGGTATTCGCCGGCGGTATTCGGCCGGTGATCAGGACCTGCTGCGGTGGGTGCACGTCACGTTCACCGAGTCGTTCCTGACGGCGCACCAGGTGTGGGGCGGGCAGATCCCGGGCGGGCCCGACGCCTACGTCGATGCCTGGGGTCGTGCCGCCGAGCTCCTCGGCCTGACCGACCCGCCCCGCTCCCGTGCCGAGCTGGACGAACAGATGTTGAGGTTCGAGCCGGTCCTCGACGGCGGGCCGGCGGCCCGGGAGATGGCCCGGTTCGTGCTCAATCCGCCGCTGCCGGTCGTGGCGAGGCCTGCCTACGCCATCCTCGCGGCGGGCGCGGTCGCCACCCTGCCCCAGGCGCACAGGGAACGGCTCGGGCTCCCGTGGGTGCCTGGCCCACCCGCGCGCCTGGCGGCGCGAGGCCTGCTGGCTACGCTACGGCTCGCGCTGGGTGACACGTCTCCGAGCGAACAGGCCGCGCGGGCACGGCTGGCTCGGCTGAGGGCAGCACCGGCCCGTCCGGCCTCGTAAGGCGTCAACTGCGACCGGCCACCTCTCGGATCTGTCGGACTGCCTCGGCCACTCCGCCGCGCCACGGCGCGCCGTGGCCGGGCAGTACCCACGTCGCCTGCACAGCCTCCAGCTTGGACAGCGACGCAAGCGCCGTGCCCGGCTCGAGGGTGAAGGGAGCCGGCCGCGGACCGCGCTCGCCGGTCAGGACGTTGCCCGTGGTCATCGCGTCGCCCACGAACAGCGCGTCGACGGCCGGTACGTGGACGGCCACACTGCCGGGCGTGTGTCCCGGAACGTGGATGATGCGCGGGGAACCGGGCAGATCGAGTGTCTCGCCGTCGGAGAACGTCACGACCTCGGTGACCGGCGGAACGCGCAGTCCACCGCGTCTCGCGCTGTACCAGAGGAATCTCGCCAGCGAGCCGAGCTTGATCGGTCCCCAGCCGGTGTTCGGCTTCTTGACCTCACCCCGGGCGCGGGCGGCGTCGAGCTCGTGGACATGGACCGGTACGCCACGTTCACGCCGAAGCCGCTCTGCGTAACCGATGTGGTCGGTGTCGCCATGGGTCAGGACGATGCCGCGAATGTCATCGAGCGAGCGGCCCATCTGGGCAAGCTCCGGCTCGAGCTCTGCCCAATGGCCGGGCAGACCGGCGTCGACGACGGTGACCCCGCCGGCCTCCTCGACCAGGTAGCTGTTGACGAGATCGGAACCGATGCGGTGGAGGTACGGTGCCAGCTTCAACGGGCCATCTCCTCGGTGCATGCGGGCGCGGGGGTGAACACGAAGTGCCGCCGATGTTCACCCCAGTCTTGCCGCGAGTGACGGAGACGCCATCGTCCGGAGTCGGGCCAGTCCCAGCGCGGTGCTCGCAGCACCTGCAGCCGCGCTGTCAAGGCCCTCGGTGACACCGACAGCGACGGCCGCACGCACGTACGGGTCCTGACTCAGGTAGTAGGCGAGCTCGCCGGCGAACAGGTCGCGCTCGTCCTCGCCGTCGCCGTCGCCGGGCAGGAGCGTCTCCAGGACTGCAGTTGCCTGGTCCGGCGACAGGGCGGGCAGGTAGGCCGCAAGTCGTTCCTCCGCACTGAGGGTTGCGCCATCCCGGGGCAGTGGCGGAGCCACAGCGGGGAGCGGACGGGCGAGCAGGGCGTTCGCGTCCACGATGCCGGCCCCGTACTGGGAGCTGTCCCAGCCGGTGGGCCGGCGGGCCGTCGTGCGGACGAGGTCGATGAAGACTGCCTGGAGCGCGGCCTTTCCATATGTCGCGATCAGGTTCTCCCGGCCATGGTGTGCGAGCCACAGCGCCGCAACGCCGGCCGTGAGTGCCACCGAGAACGACGTGCCCGCGCTTCGGCCCACCGAGTACACCGGTCCGGTCGGCCCTTTTCGGGCCCGGGCCGTGTGGACGCTCTCACCCGGCGCACTGACGTCGACCAGCCGTCCATGAGACGACCCGCTCCATGGCTCGTCGCGGATGTTGGTCGCCGCGACGGCCACGACTTCGGCGTAGTTCGCCGGTGAGACCACGAACCCGACCTGGTTCCCGGCTGCCGCGAGCACCAGGAGCCCGTCGTCGATGGCCGCGTTGATCGCCGCACGGAGAGCCGGTGAGAACCCGACGCCGCCGAGGCTCATCGTGATCACGTGGCAACCGCGCTGCCGTGCGTACTCCACGGCCCGGGCGACATCGCCGTCGAAGACCAGGACGACGCTGCGAATGGCGCGTAGTGGGACAAGACTCGAGCCTGGCGCCGACCCGGTGACGGTGCCGGGATCGCGGCTCATCACCACGGACGCGGTAGCCGTCCCGTGTCCGGGGTTGTCCAGCCACCACCATCGCTTCGTGAGCGGATCTGTGGCGTCGTTGTCATTGTCGAGCAGGTCTCGTTGCCGTGCTGCGTCGATCCCCGGCTGTAGCTCCGGCTGCGCCGTGACGCCTGTGTCGGGTTGCGCCACCGTGATCCCGGCACCACGTGACGGCGATCGTGTCCACGCTCCGGGAACACGCATGTCCTCCAATGCCCATCTGGGGTTCTCCGTCCCCGGGAGATGCGCGGACTGCGCGCCCGCACCCTCGGCGGTCGGGTCCTGGGTGTCGAGGTCGTACGCTCCGACCGGCGGGTACATCGCGCCGGACGGCAGGTCCGGCTGCACGTCATAACCGGTATGCCTCATCAACCTCCGCGACATCTCGAAGGCACGTGCCCTGCGCTGGTCGTCCGTCCCGTCTCGCAGGCTTCCCGTCACGCCGTAGTAGCCCTCCAGGCCGGGCGCCGGCGGGGTTTCGGAGTCGACGTCGAACAGAGGCTCGACCGCCCAGCCCCGGCCGAACGTTCGGCGCACTTCACGCCGAACCGTCGCGCGGTCCGCGTCGCCGGCCGCGACAAGGAAGCGCAGCCGCGTGGGGACTTCCATCGCTGGTGCCCGTACCAGCGTGGCGCCGGGTTGAACACCCCATCCACCCGATGGGAGTGGGCCCAGGCGCTCGCGCCGGTTCGCGACGAGTGCGCCCTCGTGGTACCCCATGAGTCGCAGCCGGAGGGAGCCCGTACCGGGGTTCTCGATCGTCGTGGGCCGGTCGTCGCGGACGTCGACCGACGCCACTGGTCGGTCGTCGAGGTGGACGTCGACACGGTCCATCTCGGCGGTCGTGATGGTGAGCTTCAGCGTTCCTGCCGGCGTGATCTTCGCGTCATCGATGTCCAGCCTGCGCGGCCGCTTGTCGAGCAGGCCCGCGGCGTGGGCGATCAGGTCGTCGTTCGTGCCGTCGACGTCGTGACGGGTCAGGTGGTGTCGTTCGTTCGGCACGACACCGAGGTCCTCCACCGGCGTGCCGGCGGCCTCGGCGACGCGCAGCGTCCGCCGGATCGAGACCCTCATGTCGACCCCGGCCGGCAGCGCGCGATAAGGAGATCGGACCGATCCGCGTGTGCTCATCAGCTGGCTCAGCAGGCTATGGGTCCACACGTTGGCCCCGCCGGCGCCGGTGTTCGTGTCGACCCCCAGGACCGGACCGATGCCGTGATCCTGGAAGCCGGCGGCGAAGATGTCCGTCGCCGAGTAGCACCGAGCATCCGTGATCAGAACTACGGGCCCGAAGTAGCGCTGCCCCACCACGTTGGCCCGGTCAGCGGGTGTGATGGAGAACGCGTTCGAATGGGTCGCGCCGGTTTCGACTGCCTGCTCGATCGACGGCAGCCATGGGCCGAGATCGATGCCGCCCTGACCGTGGTCATGCTGTCGGCAGAGTTCGGCGTTCAGCGATGTGGTGATGAACTGCGTCGGCTCCGGGGTGATGACCGCCGGCGTCAAGGTCTGCAGGATGAGTTCGGCGGCCCAGATGTGCCCGCCACCGTTCCCCCGGACGTCGATGATCAGTCCGCGATGTGGCAACGCCTCGACGAGCCGGACGAACTCCGCAACGAACCCGTCGGGATCGCTCACGTTGAACGTGAAGATCCGCAGATATCCGTACTCGGTCTGGTCGACGGTCACCGGGCGGGCCCGGAACACCGACGGCAGACTCGTCTCGATCTCGCCTGGAACCGTGTCCGGCTGGTCGGTGCCGGGAGTGAGTTCGCTGGCCGCGACCTCCGGCGCGAACAGCAGCTTCCGGGCCCGGTAGGCCTCGTCCTGGTCGAGGTCGAGGCCGATGGCTGTACTGGTCTCGTCGATGCGCGCGTCCTCTGCCGTCGCCGGTGGGAGATTCGGCGCCACCAACCAGGGCTGGCGGAACTCACCGGCTGTGCCGTCCTTCTCGAACCCGATGAGCACCCAGTCCTCGTCCGGATACCGGTGGATGCGCAGCGGACGGATCGTCAGCGACTCGACACCGCGGGCGTGCCGTGCGGCGTCGTTACTGCCCGAGTACCGGGCGGCGTTCAACTCGATGGCACGCTCGATCGGCATCCCGTTCCAGTGGGTGATCAGCGCGCCGCGGCCGAAGACACCCGTGGGAGCGCCGTCCATCACCTTCGTGACCAGGTACCTCGGGCGGCCGTTCTCGTAGAACTCCTCGACCAGGAACGGCAGAAATGCCAGTTGACCACGGAACGGGTCGGGAAGCAGATAGTTGGTGTGCAGATCACGCAGCCCGTGGAAGATCTCCGACATCTCCCCGTGGAAGTCATCCGCGGCAGAGATGGCGCCGGTGCCCGCCCCTGCCAGCCGGGCCTGAAACAACCGCAAGCGTTGCACCGGATTCACCGCATGCATGGCGACCTTGTGCGGCAGATGGACGTAGTTCTGCTCGATCAGCACCAGGGCCTGCTCCACGATGCGCCGGCGGTCGGACATCGTCAGCTGCAGCTTCTGCTGCCGGAACGCCGCCAGATCGACGATCTGCCCTAGGAGTGACTGCACGCCTTCGGGCGCAGCGTCCGACAACTGCGCTGCGATCCATTCGGCCGCATCGCCGGAGTCGTTCCGTCCCGGCTGACCTCCGTCTCCCACCATGACACCCCTCCATCGTCCAGATCGCCCGATTCACCGCGGCACCTGACGCACACGAGGTTCGCAGATCTCCTCGTCACCCGTGTCTGCGGCGGTGGATTCGGCTTCCTCGGCCTATAGGACGAAGAGGACGCCACCACCATCGCTGATACCACGCCGGCGTCAGCCTGCGAGCGCACCAGCGGAAGCGGACGTGTATCACGCCGGCATTCGCGTGGCGGTCACGCCTCTCGTCAGACAGAGGCGCCTATCCCTCGATCTCCAGTACCTGCAGCGGCTGGAAGCGCCCGGCGCGTACGGTCAGGCGCGTGCCGCGGCGCAGGTCGGTGTCCCCGTTCGCATCGAAGCTGAACCGTCCCTGCAGGCCCGGGAAGTCACGCGTCCCGAAAGCGGCCTCCACCACGGCGGCGCGGTCGGTCGCACCGACCTGCTCGATCGCCTCGAGCACAACCCCCATCGCGTCGTACGACGAAGCCGCGTAGGACTCGGGCTCCTTCCCGAAACGCTCGACGTAGCGGTGGAAGAACGCCTTACCGGGACCCTGCAGCATTGCCGGTGGAACGCTGCCGAACGTGATACACGTGCCCTCGGCATGCTCGCCGACGTCCGCGATGAAGGCCTCCTCGAACAGGGCGTCCGAACCCATCATCGTCGCCTTCGGCGCGGCCGTGCGGATGTCCCGCCACAGCGGGCCGGCACCGTTCTGGATGATGCCGCCGTAGAAGACGAGGTCGGCACCACTCGCGGCCACCTGCCCGGCCACCTCTGCGTACTCCTTCTGCTTCGGCACGATCCCGATCGGTTCCCCCACCACGTCGATCCCGAGCTCGCGACACCGGTCGGCGAACGGAAGTGCGACGCCGCGGCCGAACGGCTCGGTGTCGTGGAGGACGACGGCCGCCTCGGTGCCGAGCTCCTTCGCCCAGTGGGCGGCAAACGATCCCTGGAGGTCGTCGGGCAGCGCCGTGCGGAGGTAGTTGCGCCTCCCCGTGGGGTAGTACCTGTCAGGCTCCCCCGGATCGAACGGGCGGGTCAGACCCGGATAGGTGTTGCACGGCGAGATCTGGAGCAGGCCTGCCTGGTTCGTGATCGGGATGGAGTGGGGGGCGGCGTCGGCGTCGAGAGTGGCGACGTACGCGAGAACATCCGAGTCGGCGACGGCGTAACGGGCATTGGCCCGCTCGCGCTCCGCGTCCCACGAGCCGGTCTCCTCGCTGCCGCCGTCGAGGTCGTCATAGACGATCGGCACGCCGAGCAGGCGGTTGCCGGCCTCCTCCATACGCAACCGCATGGCGTTCACGACCGAGTCGCTCTGGCCGATCGACGAGCCGCTGCGCGTGAGGCTCGACACCAGCCTTATCTGCGTCCCGTGCCTCGAGCCGCGCTCGGCCACGACGCGCTCACCGGCGTCCAGGTGAGCCGGGCCCGGAGATGTCGGACGATCTCCTCCTCGCCGCCGGCCTACGCACCGTCCTCGTACTTGAACGAGATGCGGACCTTCGTGCGAAAGGTGAGGCCGCCGTCCTCGCCCAGGTTGATGTCCTGTTGCACGACCTCGGCGACCCTGAGGTCGCGGATCGTCTGACGCGCGGTGTTGATCGCGACTGACGCGGCGTCCTCCCAGGACTCCGTACTCGTGCCGATGACATCGGTCACGCGGTAAACGCTCATCCGACCCTCCTCGCCAGAGCTGACTCGCCTGTCTGGACAGTCCTATGGGAGCGAGGTACCCGGCCACAAGGGACTTGGCTCATCCAGATCAGCTTGCTTCGCCCACCGCGGCGCGGGACCGCTCGATTGCGGCGCGGTAGACCTGTTCGTAGCCGCGCGCCATCGCCTCGATCGAGAAGCGGTCCACGACCGTCTGCCTGCACGCATCCGGGTCGATCTCATCGGCACGTTCTATCGCGGCCGGCAACTCGTCCGGGTCGTCGCAGATGAAGCCGTTCACGCCATCCTCGACGATCTCCGGAACGGCTCCGCGCCGGAGTGCAACAACGGGTGTTCCGGACGCGAGTGCCTCGATCATGACCATCCCGAACGGTTCGTCCCACTGGATCGGCATGACGAGCGCGCGAGCCCGCGCGAGGTAGTCGTGCTTGCGTTCCTTCGGCGGCTCCTCCAGCCACTCGACGTCGTCGCCGAGCAGCGGCTCCACGACCCGCTCGAAGTACTCCTTCTCATCCGGCTCGCGGCACTTCGTCAGCGCCACGAGCCTTCGCCCGGCATCGCGGGCCGCGCGCACAGCAAGCTCCGGCGCCTTGTCGGCACAGCATCGACCGAGGAACAGGACGAAGTCGTCCTTGTCCCGCCGGAAGTCATGCTCGGACACTCGTACGCCGTTGTAGACGGTGCCCGCCCATGGCAGGTCGGGCGCACCGGCCCGCTGCGAGTCGGAGATCGCGACGAAGGTGAGGTGCTCGCCGAGATGACCGAAATAGTGGCTCACATCCCCGTAATACTCGCCGAGCTCACCATCGACCGGACCGTGTGCCGTCAAGATCGTCGGTATCTCCATGCCTGCAGCGACCAGCGGACCGGCGGCTGTGTGGTCGTGGATGACGTCGACGTCGAGGTCCGCGAGGATGCGCGACGCGGCTGCGGAGTGTCGTACCTCGGTGAGGACGTCTCCGACACGATCGCTCTGCGGTTCCTCGGTCGCGGCGAAGAACTGCGTCGCGTCCGTGTTGTCCTCCCCCGCACCGATGAGCGTGACGTGGTGCCCCAGATCGGTCAGTCCGTCGACGAGTCCCGCGCAGACCGACTCGATGCCGCCGTAGCCCGTCGGCGGCACCGGGAACCAGGGTGGTGCGACGACGGCGACCCGTAGGCCTGGCTCTGTCATGGTGCCTCCCCGTGTCAGTGCCGGGGGTGATACCCGCTCACGTGGGAGTTAGGCCTACCGACGGATCCGGTCGCGTTCCATCCCTGATGCCGAGAGCCGCAGTCGGGGCGGCAGTCCCGTGACGTCCGCCTGCCGGCCACGCGCCCGTACGGACACCCGGCTCCCGCCGAGCGGTACGTTCTCGAGCTGAAGTTCCCCCCAGCCCTCGGGCAGCCGCGGCGACAGTGTGACACCGCCGCCCGGGACGTCAGGCTCCGCACCGAGGAGGACCCGCATCAGCTCGAGCGGTGCGGCAGCAGCCCATGCCTGCGGGGAGCAGGATGCGGGATAGGGCACCGGGGAGGGGAACGCGGTCCGGTCGAACCCGCACATGAGCTCGGGAAGACGGCCGTCGAACTGCTCGGCGGCTTCCAGGATGCCGCTGGCGACGAGCAGCGCCTCGTCGTCATGCCCCGAGCGCTTCAACCCCGCGGCGACGATCGCCGAGTCGTGCGGCCACACCGACCCGTTGTGGTAGCTCATCGGGTTGTACGCGGCCATGGAGCTCGCCAGGGTGCGTACGCCCCAACCGGTGAACATCTCCGGTGAGGTGAGCAGCTCCGCGAGCCGCGCTGCGCGGTCGGGCGCGACGATGCCCGACCACAGGCAGTGGCCGACGTTCGATGTCAGCGAGTCGATCGGTTGCTTTCCGGCGTCGAGACCGAGGGCGTACCAGCCGACATCGGGCAGCCAGAAAGCGTCCTCGAACGCCTGCCGCAAGGCCTCGGCCCGGTCCCGGCAGCGGCGGGCAAGCGACGCGTCCCCGGCATCGTCGGCCAGGGCGGCACGCGCCAGGTAGGCCGCGTACACGTACCCCTGCACCTCGCACAGCGCGATCGGCGCCTGCGCTACGCGGCCGTCGGCATACGTGACGCCGTCCCACGAGTCCTTCCATCCCTGGTTCGCGAGCCCGGACGGCGACAGTCGTTGGTACTCCACGAACAGATCACCATCACGGTCGCCGTACTTCTCGATCCACTCGAGTGCTCGATCGGCGGCCGGCACAAGTGCATGGATCTCGTCACGCGGTGCGCCCCAGCGAAGGAGCTCACCGAGCAGGACGACGAACAGCGGGGCGGCGTCCACCGTGCCGTAGTACGCCGTACGCCCGCCGAGCGCCCTGGACGCCTCCAACCCGAAGCGGACCTCGTGCAGAATGCGGCCTGGCTGCTCCTCGGTCTCCGGGTCGATCCGCGTCCCCTGGCGGCGGGCCAGACTGCGCACGGTGCCGAGCGCGAGCTCCGGGTTGAGGCTCAGGGACATGTACGAGGCGATCAGCGAATCGCGGCCGAACAACGCCATGAACCACGGCGACCCTGCCGCGACGACCTGGTCAGCGGGATGGTCGGGATCGACGATGCGCAGCGACCCGAGATCGCGACGACTGGTGCGCAACGTGTGCGCCAGACCGGTCGGTCCCGTGCGCAGCACCGGGACCTGGGTCCGCCAGTCGGAATGCCGCCGGGCCTGTTCGGTGTGCTCGAGGGGCACGTCGACCGGAAACCAGGCGTCGGGGTCGACTGCCTCGTGAGCGCCGACGTGCAAGGTCGTCCGCCATTCACCCCTGGGCGGCAGCGTGACGTTCCACCGCAGGGCTCCGTCGCGGTAGTACGCGCCTGGGGCCCGAACGTTGACCGACCGGCTGCGGTCACCGACGTTGTGCTCGAACCGTATGCCGTCGTCACTCTGCTGCGGCGCTCCCTCGCGTATCCGGGCACGACCTTCCTTGACGGCGAACAGGTCGGCGAAGTCCGCGTCGACGCGGACGGCCACCTCGATCCTCGTCGGATCCGGGGCGTGGCTACCCACCACGATGTCCTCGCGCATCCCCTGTCCGACGAAGCGCTCGCGCCGGACGAGCAATGTGCTGTCGGCACGCCCTCGTTGTGGCCTGGCGCGTGACACGAACACGGCGTGGTACGGCGTGAGGACGAATGACCGCAGCAGTTCCGGACGGTCCCCGTCGATGTCGAGCGTCCAGCGGGACACGACCCGCGTGTCCTCGACGAACAAGCCGTGAACCTCACCGAGCTCCACGTCGCCCGACGGCCCAGCCATGCAGAAGGTGGATCCGTCCAGGATCGTCACGGATCCGGCGGCGCGGATCACCGAGTCACCGCCGAACTCCCAGCGTTCGGTCATCTGGCATCACCCCACGCCGAGCCCGCACATCGAGTCCGCCTGTTCTGACTGACGCGTCCCTTGATCGAGCTGGTCAGCTTCGGCTGTCGGCATTCCGATTCCCTCCTGCCTCCGACTCGGCACGTCAGCAGTCCCCCGGTCAGTGAGCGAGTAGGGTCTGAATTTCAATCGATCTTACAGCGCTGTATTTCCGCAGGTCAGATACGGAGCTGGCCGGACCCGAACCTGGAGCTCGCGCATCGTCGCATGGTGAATGACGCACGCTACACGCTTGCTGCGGCGGGCCCACAGCGCCGAGCCGAGCTCGGTACGTAGGTCTGCGCTGGAGGCTGCTGCTTGCCACCGAGGACTACCATGATCGGGCATGAGGAGTGACGCGGGCACAGTCGAGGAGTACCTGGAAAGCCTCCAGCCACAGCGTCGCGATGTGGTCAGCGCGGTCCGGGACGTGATCAACGAGGCCCTGCCCCCCGGCTACGTGGAGGGCATCGCCTTCGGCATGATCGGTTGGAGTGTCCCGCTGGAGCGCTTCCCCGACACGTACAACGGGCAGCCGCTCAGCTACGTCGCGCTGGCCGCGCAGAAACGGTACTACTCGCTCTACTTGAACGCCGTCTATACCGGGTCGGCCGAGGAGGACGAGTTTCGGCGGCGGTGGGAAGCCACTGGCCGCAAGCTCCACATGGGCAAGAGCTGTGTGCGATTCACGAAGTTGGACGACCTCGATCTCGGCTTGGTCGCCGAGGTGGTGGCCAGCACATCAATGGATGCGTTCATCCGGCAGTACGAGCAGACGCGCTACTCGCCCACGTCAGTGGGAGGAGATCGAAGCCAGCCGCGCAGGAGGTGATCGCCATCGCCGACAAGGGACGGCGACTTGGGTACCTCGACGTCCGCGATGGGGATCAGGAGGTGAGTTCGACGAACTGTGACTGTCCGCGGTGATGACACGTACCGAGGAGAAAAGGACAACACCATGCAGACAGAGGAAGCCATTGCTTGGCGGGGGGCCAGGGGTCACCGAAGCCGGGTGCTGCTGGCGGCCAGTGTCGGCGTTGTGCTCGTCGCTTCACTGATTTCCACGGGTACCTCCCGGGCACAGGAGCAGGGTCAAGTCACTGCCCTCACCGTGGAGCAGCAGCTGGGATTTGCCACGCTGAGCTGGGAACCCGTGATGGGAGCGACCGAGTACCAGATAGAACGAACCCCCGTCGATGCCGTGAACAACCCCACCGGCGCACCGGTGATTACCGGAATCTGGCGGCCCAACCGGCAGGTGAACCAGGACGAACCGGCCTTTGCCGATGCCAACTTCAACCCAGGCGATCGGTTCCGCTGGCGTGTCGCCGTGCCCGGAGAGCCGTTCTCCGATCCGGTGTACGACACCACCTTGCCGCAGTGGGGCGATCCAGCTGTGCCGGGCCTGAACCTTCGCACCCAGTGGGAGATGACCCAGGCGGCGCAGTTCACCAGCGACGTGAACGAGTACGCCTACACGGCGGCGCTCGACGCAGCGAGCGATCGAGTGCGGGTCGTGGAGATCGGGCGCACGGTCCTCGGCCGCCCGATCAACATGTTCATCATCGGGTACCCGGCAGCGCCGGCAACCGCCGAGGAAGTCGCCGACTCATCGCCGGGGCTCATCAACTGCAACGTGCACGGCAACGAGCCATCCTCGCGAGAGGCATGCCTGATCTTGGCTCGGCAACTGGCGTTCGGCGACGATGCCCGCACCATTGACATCCTGTCGAACACCACCGTCCTGATCGTTCCCGCCATCAACGGAGATGGACGGGCCGCGAACACTCGGGGCAACTCCACCGGTCAGGACCTGAACCGAGACTTCTCGCTGATTCGCCAACCGGAGCCGTTCGCGTTCGTCAAGATGCTGCGCGACTACCAGCCCGTCTCAGGATTCGACGGCCACGAGTTCGGCAACAGCCAGGCCGGAGATCTGCCGGTGCTTTTCCCCAGGCATCTCAACGTAGCCGAGCCCGTCTTCAACCAGGCGAAGGACCTGGTCGAGGGCTGGCTCTATGAGCAGGGCTCCGTCGACGGCTGGTGGTACTGCCCGTACGGTTGCCAGGGCGGCGGGAACATCGGTCTCAGCCAGGAAACCATCCTGCGCAACACCTTTGGATTGAAGAACGTGGTCGGCATATTGCTGGAGGCGCGCAGCGCGGGCGGGGCGACACGGCCGTCCGATGGTGGCGCCAACACGACGAACAGCCGGAAGCGCAAGGGATACTCGGCCCTGTACAACTACCATGAGTTCCTGGACTACTTCCGGGCGAACCAGTCCGAAATCATTCAAGCGACCGAAGACGGGGCCGAACTCCAAACCCTGAACCAGGGTCGGATCGTGTTCAGGGGCTCGTATGACGTCCCGGCGTTCCCGGCTCCTCACCCCGGTGAGAGCCCGCCGCCACCGGAAGTCCCGACCCCGGATCAGATCCTCGAAGAACCGCCGTGCGGGTACCTACTCACCGAGGAGCAGTACAACGGGCCGCGGACGGACGGTCCGGCAGGGCTGACGACGACGCTGGCCGAGCGCATCGAGGCGCACGGCTGGAGAGTCCAGACGAGGCCGAGTGGGTACATGGTCCCGCTGACCCAACCGGAACGGGGTCTCATCCCGCTGCTGCTCGACGGTCAGGCCGCGGAGCCCTGGGTCGCCGCAGTGCGGCTGTACGCTCCGCCCGCCGATCCACGGGCCGAGGTACCCGACAGTGCTTGCGGACTCGGTCGCGGCCCGGCCTCGCCGGACCGGACGCCGTCGGCAGAGGACCTCGTCTACGTAACGGACTGACGAAGGGCGTTGCCCGCGACGCGCTGAATGGGCCCAGGATTCTGGTCGTCACGACGCGCGTCGCGGGCACCGGCCGGCGGACCTGGTGACGGACCGCGCACGCTCGCGATGCTGGCACGCGCGATGTAGGTCAGGCCAGCACGACGCCGACCCGTTTGGTCGCGCTAAGTGTGCCGCGTGCGGTGCCCACGTAGGTGCCGGAGGTCGGGGCCACATCTGTGTAGTCTCGCCCGGTGGCGACGGTCAGGTAGTCCCTGCCGGCGCGCCGGCCGTGGCACGGGTCGAACGCCACGGCGCGTGCACCGGCAGCGTCGGCGACGATGACCTCCACCCAGGCGTGGGTCCCGCCCTCGCCGAGCAGGTGCCCGGAGACGTAGCGGGCCGGCAGCCCGGTGGCCCGGCAGAGCGCGATCATGACGTGGGCGGTGTCCTGGCAGACCCCGCGACCACCGGCGAGCGCTTCGGCGGCGGTGGTGGCGATGGAGGTCACCCCGTGCGCGTATCTGATCGCCTCGTGTACGTACTCGCAGAACCGCTCGGCGGTGGCCAGCCTGTCCGGGCCGGTCATCGCCGCCGCCAACCCGTGAATCGCACTGTCGGCGGCGGTCAGCCGGGTCGGCCGGAGCAGCCGCGGGTCGGTGAGCGCGGCTGCCGGTAGGAGCACATCGGAGATCGCCCCGACTCGCTCGACGATGGCCTCGACTGCGAACTCGACCCCGTCGGACACCAGTGGCACCCGGGATCGGGTGATCGTGTTGCCGGTGGCGTCTTGCCGTTGCGTGGTCCTGGCGTCGGCGTCGTGGACGGTGATCGAGTGCCGCCGTCTGCGTTGGTCACCGTGCTGCCGCGGCGGCACCACGACCAGCCGGTGGTTCAGGTCTCGTACCGGTGCGTCGTAGGTGTAGCGGAAGCGCTGGTGCAGCACGTAGGTGAGCGTGCCGGCTTCCTGCAGCTCCTGGCGCGACGGGAGCCGGATCGCAGCGTCGGGGAACGCGCCGGCCGACCACGTCATGTCGCCTCCTCGGCCCAGACCTGCATGCTCTGCAGCACCGGGCCGCCGTAGGTGGTGACCATCGCGACGTCGACCGCGTCGCGACCTCGCCCGATCAGCACCCGGCCCTTGCGGGCCGCATTGTTGCGGGGGTCGAACGTCCACCACCTGCCGTCGAGGTAGACCTCCATCCAGGCAGCGAAGTCCATCGGCTCGGGCGCCGGCGGGACGTCCATGTCGGGGAGGTAGCCGAAGACGTAGCGAGCCGGGATCGACAGTGCCCGGCAGAAGCTGATCGCGACATGGGCGAAGTCTCGGCAGACGCCCGAGCCGGCGGCATACGCTTCCGCCGCCGTGGTCGTCGGAGTGCTACTGCCGTAGCCGAACTGGAGATGTCCATGGACGTGGTCGTTGATCGCCTGCACGCGCCGGTAGCCCGGCTTCTCGCCGCCGAACAGCCGCCATGCCTCGTCGCCGAGGACGTCGGGTAGGCAGTACCGGCTCGGCAGCGTGTAGACCAGCACGTCGTCCGGCAATTGCGCGGCAGGCACCTCGGCCGCGTCGAGGTCCACGTCCTCGGTCGCGTCCGGAACCGTGACGACGGCGTCGTAGTGCAGCGTCGTGTCGCCCACCGGCAGGCAGAGTCGTTGGCAGTCGTTGCCGTACAGGTCGGTGTAGCCGTGCCGGTCGACGCGCGGCAGGGTCTCCCATCCCTGCTGGAGCACCGTCGCCGGCGCAGCCCCGGACGCCTGGACCTGGAACACCGCGGCGGTCTCGACCTCAGCGGTGTACCGGAACTCACACCCCACCCGGACCTGCCGTGTCACGGCTGCCCTGCCCGCATGCTGACCGTCATGTGTTTCCCAACCGTAGCGACTAGTGGCAGCAACAGATCGGTGGTACGACTCCTCGCATGGGAGGGCTCCTCGACGGGTATCCGCGTGGCCCAGCCTACGACGAGATGTTCGGGGCGGACGGGCTGCCGCACCCACACATGAGGGCGCTGTACCACGCCCTGCAGACGCTCACCGGCGACGACCTGGCACAGCGGGCGGCGGCCCAGGACCGCAGCTTCCGCGACCAGGGCGTCACCTTCTCCCATGCCGGCGAGGAGTGGGTCTTCCCGCTCGATCTGATCCCGAGGCTGATCCCGGCGGCCGAGTGGGAACTCGTCGAAGCCGGTGTCGTGCAGCGGGTACGCGCGCTGGAGGCGTTCCTCGCCGACGTCTACGGGCCGGCCGAGGTGGTCCGGGATGGGGTGGTGCCGCGCTCGGTGCTCACGACCTCGGCCGGCTTCTGCCGGCCGGCGTACGGCATCCAGCCGCCGAACGGTGTGCGGGTACACCTCGCCGGGATCGACCTCGTCCGCGACCAGGCGGGCGCCCTGCAGGTGCTCGAGGACAACCTGCGGGTGCCGTCAGGCATGTCCTACGTGGTGGAGAACCGGCGAACGATGGCGCGCGTCTTCCCCGACCTGTTCATGAAGCAGCACGTGCGGCCGGTCGCCTCCTATCCGGGACGTCTGCTCGACGCGTTGCGGCGGTCGGGGCCGGCCGGTGTCGAACATCCCACCGTGGTGCTGCTCACCCCCGGCGTGCACAACGCGGCCTACTTCGAGCACGCCTTCCTGGCCCGCAAGATGGGCATCGAGCTGGTCGAGGGCCGGGACCTGTTCTGCCACGAGCACGTCCTGTACATGCGCAGCATCGGGGGGGAGCAGCGCGTGGACGTCGTGTACCGACGCGTCAACGACGATTTCCTCGACCCGGTGCACTTCCGGTCCGATTCCGTCGTGGGCTGCCCGGGCATCCTGAACGCAGCCCGCGTCGGCAACGTGACGATCGCCAACGCGATCGGCAACGGCGTCGCCGACGACAAGCTCATGTACACCTATGTCCCGGCGCTCATCGAGTACTACCTCGGCGAGCGGCCGCTACTACCCAACGTCGTGACCTACCGACTCGATGATCCGGACGTCCGATCGGAGTGTCTGGCCCGGCTCGACCAGCTGGTGGTGAAGCCGGTGGAGGGCTCCGGCGGCACCGGCATCGTCATCGGGCCGCATTCCTCCGACGCCGAGCTGGCCGCGTTGCGCGAGCGGGTGCTGGCCGACCCGAGGGCGTGGATCGCGCAGGAGCTGGTTCTGCTGTCGACCTCACCGGCGCAGCTCGGCGACCGGCTGCTGCCCCGGCATGTCGACCTGCGGCCGTTCGCGGTCAACGACGGCGAGCGGATCCGGGTGCTGCCCGGCGGACTGACCCGGGTGGCGCTGCAGGAGGGAAGCCTGATGGTGAACTCCAGTCAGGGCGGCGGCTCCAAGGACACCTGGGTGCTCACGTCGCGGCCGCAGCAGGCGCCGGAAACGAACGGGCCGCCGGCGTTTCCCGCTCAGGCGGTACGGGGCACCGTCCCCGACCGGGGCCCCCGCGACGACCAGCCGCAGCAGTGAGAGGGCCGGGATGCTGAGTCGGGCCGCCGAGGCACTGTTTTGGATCG
>Ga0256866_1000083_pt1 | contig 16159 bp, 25 predicted proteins | sample RVTome_16_FD_187338 | JGI IMG/M metagenome (GOLD analysis project Ga0256866, IMG submission 187338) | Soil microbial communities from uranium-contaminated site in the Upper Colorado River Basin, Wyoming, United States - RVT152D67 HiSeq ...
CTTGTTAGGTGATCGACCCTCGATGCACCGTCGTGTCCGACTCCCAGTGTCTCGGGGTGAGCCCCGCCCAGGAGCACACTGCTTTGGCTGACCGGAACCGGTGAACATCGCCCAGCTCGGCACAGAAGACAGCCGCGAACACCGGGCCCACTTCGTTGAGCTGTTGGATCACCTGATAGCCCTCGTCGTCTCTGAAGACTTCGGCGATGTGAGCGTCCAACTTGGTGATCTCGGTGTCGTAGACCTTGATCAGCCGTCGCAGCGACCGCACCCGGGTCTCATACCCCTCGGCCATGTCCGTCTCATCCAGCCAGACGCTGCCGCCGGGACCCCACAGATGGGTCATGGGAGGACGCAGGCCCTCCTTGCCCAATACTGCATGCACCTGAGCTTTCAACCCCGCCCGCAACTGCGACAGCTTCCTCCGGTAGCGGACCAGCTCGCGTTGGTGGCGGATGTCCTCCGGTGCGATCCAGCTTTCGGGTAGCCGGCCCATCCGCAGCAGGTCCGCCAACAGCCGGGCATCGATACGGTCAGTCTTAACCCGCCGGTTCTCGAACCCAGCGATCCCCAACGGATGCGCCAGATGCACACGCCCACCCGCTTCGGTGATCACATCCGCAGCCCAATACCACCCCACGTCGCCTCCAACACCACCTCAGGATCAGGACCCGCCTCCTCGATCTCCAATCCAAGCGTCAACGGGTCGTTGTCGATGCGTTTCGTCCACAACTCGATGCCATCAGCATCCAACACCACGATCACCGACCGACGGCGGTGCAGATCCACACCCACGTAACGTGTCATCCGGGGCCTCCTTGTCTCGACGAATGACAAGGCCCGAGTCTCGTCTCGGGTCAAAGAGCAGGGAGGTCCCCGCTCTTCATGGCATCACCTATTTGGGTCGGAGCGGCTGTGGTGATGACAGTCTGGGAGGAAGCGGCCGGAGACTTCCGGACGATCACCGTGTCCTGCCTAGGTCTTCGTTGCGAGAACCGACCACATCAGGGGAAGACGCTCCCTGCGTTCTGACAGGCGGTAGCGACCGTCGTCGCCGAGCTGGTTGACCGGTCCTGCCTCCCATTCGAGGAATCGGTACTCCTCGACTTCGTCGATTCGAAGCCCTACGTTGATCAATGCCTGAAGGGTCTCGGCCATCCCGTGGTTCCACTCGTATGAGTCAGGACTGACCACCTCACCGTCACCGGCGTAGGTGAAGTCCTCGGACCAATGCTGCGGCTCGGCCGTCTCGAAATATGGATAGTCGACAACGAGGAGATCGTCGTCCCGGTCGATGTCGAGAGCCCAGAGAAAGGGGTGGCCTTCTCGCATGTAGAAGTGACCGCCCGGCTCGAGGAAACCAGCCACGACGTCGGCCCACCCTTTGATGTCAGGCAGCCAACAGATCGCCCCTACCCCGGTGTAAACGATGTCGAAGGTTTCGGGCAGGGCGGCCGGTGCGTCGTACAGATCCGACACGATGAACCGAGCAACGGTGCCGGTGTCCTCGCTGATGCTACGGGCCGCCTCGATCGATTTCGGTGAGATGTCTATCCCGGTGGCCTCAGTCCCGAGCCGCGCCCATCCGATGGTGTCGGTTCCGATGTGGCACTGGAGATGCAGAAGCCGTCTCCCGTCGACCCTGCCCAGCTTGGCCGCGTCGAATCTGACCACCTCACCAACGAACTCCGGATCATCGAGGAATCGTTCGATCCCGTAGATGTCCGACCCGAGGTGTATGGGGACTCGGGCGTCCCAGTTGGCGCGGTTCGTCTCGCGGTGGTGGTCGATCGGCATCAGCGCAGTATCGCCGCCGAATCCCCGGTCGAAGTCCTGATCTATCCGAACAAAAGTTGAAGGCACACCTAACGGGCTCAAAGGGCGCTCCCTCACGGCTGTCGCCATGTCAAGTCTCCCAGACCGAGAAGACCGCCGGGACCACACCAGATCACCAATTATCGAGCGGAGCCGCTCCTCTCGTTCACCCGAGCGAGAACGGTCACTTAGCCGTGCGGGCTAAGGGTTGGAAGAGAGTCGTCTTAGGTCTGCTCGACGACGGCTCCGTATCGCTGCTGTGCCGCTTGAGCGGATGTGCCAAGGATTTCGCCGATCTTGTTCCAAGATATGCCAGATGACCGTGCGACGGTGATCGCCTCGACAACTTCGCGTTCGCTTCGGGCCCGGGCCAACACAGCACGTCGTAGTAGATACTCGTCGACCGGCACCTGGTCGTCTTCGCCTGGTTCATAGTCCTCGAAGCGTTTTGCGAGTTCGTCGGCTTGGTCGAGTATCTCCTGGATCGAGCGGGGCATTGATTTCACCTCAAGAACTTGTCGCGGGCAGGCATTGCATGAACGATGAATTCGACGCCTTCGGCGGCGACAACACCGATTTCGAGCATCCGACCTGACTCGTCTCCTCCGATCAGCATCACGAGATCGTCCAACTCGAACACTCGGATCGGGTTTCTGTAGGCGTGAAGCATGTCATTGTCGGGGATCCCGTGTTTGCGGGCACTCGCCACAATCACCGGATCCACACGCATCAAGTTAGCTTGATGTCACGAGGATGTGTGGGCCAATGCACCAGATCAGCCATTCTTGGGCGTATGCCGAGCAAGGCGATAGTTGCGCGCTCTCGGCACATGTTGCTCGGGCTCAGATGTCAGATTTACGAACACCGGACTGCTTTGGCCGAGCGTCTTCCTTTTTGGCCGGGGAGCTCGATGCCCTGACGCCTGATCCAATGGCGGGAGGTGAACCATGTTCGGGTGGAGGACGTCTGATAGGAGGTGAGAGCGATGGCGATGCGGTGGTTTTCGATTGCGGCTGTGTTCTTTCTCGTTTCGTGTTCGGATGCTTACGGGGGCAAATCTACCGCGGGTCCTCGCGACAGTGAAACGACCTCCACGGCGTCGAGCGCCACAGGTACCGCAGTCTCGAGTTCGACGACAACTTCCTCGACCACCACCCTTCCTATCGAGTTCCCAGCCAGTCGATCCGAGGTTGGCCTCGGCTGGGAAGCCATCGAGGTCCCCTCGGCCGTGGCGTTCTGCCATCAGGCAAAAGTCGCAACAGATGACGAGATTTTGTTCTGGGGTGGGAACCGAGCATCCTGTGAATACGAGTCGGCCATCGGAGACCCCGGCCTTGCTTACGACCCGGACACGGCGACGTGGAGACAGCTTCCGCCAGGCCCGCTCGAGCCCGTTGTGGCACCTACGGGGATGTGGACCAGGTCCGAGGTCCTGATCTGTTGCGGGATGAGAGGCCCAAGGGAGATCGGATCGAACCAGACTGCAGCGTACGCACCGGAAGCAGGCACATGGCGGAGCCTCTCAGAGGCCCCGCTCGGAGGACCCTTCCCCGTGTCCGAGTGGACCGGTTCTGAAATGATGGTGGCGACACGAGACGGTGTCGCCGCCTACGACCCGTCCACTGATGAGTGGCAGACCTTCTCCCAACCACCCCAACCGCTGGGACGCACCAACGAGATCGCCTGGACTGGATCAGAGCTAATCGTATGGCCTTCCAATGTGGCCCGGCGCGTGTTCCAAGGTGTAGCTCTCGACCCGGTGTCAGACACATGGAGAACTCTCCCCGATCCCCCCGCCTGGCCGGCCGCCCTGGACATGGTCTACACCGACGACACTCTGATCATTTGGGGCGGCCTCCCCGCCGAGCGCGGCTCGGAACGCGCCGTCGGGTCACGTCTCGACCTGGCCACCAACCAATGGACCGAGCTGCCAGAAGCACTTCCAGAGCCAGATGGATGTGAATGCAATCTGGGAAGCCAATCCCTCACCTGGACCGGGGAACACGTGCTGGTATCACCCGGCTTCTTCAGCACAGGCCTGAACACCAATACTCCGGTGCTGCTCGCCTACGACCCCGAGACCGACACATGGATTCTGGTCAGTGAGGATTCACCGATCGGCCTGGCCGCCGAGGGACGCACGGTCGGAGCGCGAATCTTCATAAGTGGACACGTGATCACAGGGACAAATCGTCTCTTCGTCAGCCCGGCTGGCTGGCAGCCATCGGGCGAAGAGATCCCACCCGGCGGGCCATCGGGTCGCTAACGCAGAACACCAGATCCCGAGCGGAACCGCTCGTACCGATACCGCCCGGGATCGGCACGTCTCGTTCGGCTGGGAATCTGTCTTGACTTGCGGCCCCTTTCTTACTCGTCCATCCAGATCTTCAGGAGGATCGGGTCTGACGTTTCTCCTGCCCGTGGTTCGACCGCGTGGTGAAGGCGCCCGGGCCCCAACTGAAGTTCTTGGTGGCGGATCCTGAACTGAACCCTCCCCAGAACGACTCCCTCACTTCACCCTCACGGAACTCCCAGCCGGCTTGCTCAGCAGCGGCCATGGCCTCGGCGAGGACTTCTTCCAATGCCTGGAGTCCACGAGGTTCAAACCCGGAGCCTCGTATTGAGCCATCGGATCGTCGAGCAACTCAGGCAAGAACGTCTCGTCCGACGAGCAGCCAGCCAGCAGGATGACTATCGACACGACCGCCCCTGTAATCCTCAAATGTGGCATGAGACGCTGCGACATCCTGTACTTGATCTCACCGTGCCCCGCCCAATCCATAAGGGTTTACCTCGATTCAGACGGGGTCGAACTGCGCATAACAACAGGTCCCGAGCGACAACGCCCCGCTTCCGCTACCGGCACTTATTGCTCGGAATGGCCCACGGGGCTTGCCGGTTTCTGGCGAAGGCCAAGGTCGGGATCGAGTCGTCGAGCGTCTTCTCTAAGGGATTCGGCGTCAGGCGTAGGCGTAGGACGTGTACATGTCCTTCGCGCGGTCATAGTCGAAACGTCGGGTCAGTCCCAACGACTCGATCGTCGCGATCTGATGATCGAGCTTCTCGTTGGTCACAATCACCGGTCGCTCGAGCGACCAGGCGTCCCGTAGCCATTCAAGAACAGCGTCGAGCAAGGTCCGTTCGAACCCGTCCTCCCATGTAGAGACGCGAACCCAGAACGCGACCGTGGCATCAACCGACGACAGGTCGGTACCGTCTTGCGACGTCACCTCGGCGGTCCGGTACATGCGGTCGTCGTTGGGCAGAAGGTAGATGCAGCCAAGGACCTGGGTCTCGTCTGCGTTCATGACGGTGAACGTGTATCGAGTCCCGTTGCGGTGTTCGCCGTCCATCTGCTCCAGATCCTCGAGGTTGTCGTCGACCGAGAAGTCCTCGGGCGGATACGGGGGATCCTGCTCCCAGTGGTAGAGGAATTCGCGACTCGACATCACGGCTTCGTGGTCGAGCACAACATCGGATGGCACGAGCGGCCGAACGATGAACCCGTCCCCCGTGAATCCGTCTGCAGCCTCGATCCCCTTCTCCCGAAAACTCATGCCCGGCATCATTCCACATCGGCTCAACGCGATCAGACGATTTCTTGATACCCCCAGGCCCAAGGAGCGCCGAACAACAGTTCTGCGCTAGCAACGCCCGCTGGGCCAACTGGCGTATAGCGGCACGTCCTGCTCGGAGGATGGCAGCTTGGCTGCCAGGCTCGGGGTGAAATCGTTATCCGGGATGCACTCGGCGAGAGGTGCTGTGCAGCGCCTGGTGTAGTTGGTCGATTAGGGGATGGTGGGGTTGGTGACTTGTCCTATGAAGAGAGGAGTGCCGGTTGGTGTGTGTTCGATCCAAAAGATGAAGGGTCGGTCAACTGTGAAGGTTGTCGGCTCAGCACCTGATACCTCTTCGATGACGATGGCTGTGGCGGCCGCGGCTTCGGTTCCGTGTTCGTCGACTGCGATCGAAGCCGAGTGGAAGGCATCAGAAACGAACAGGGTTCTCAGTTGTGTGATGCCGGTGAAGTCGGCCTCGTCGTCAGCGCCAGTGAATGGCGGGGTGAATGCTGCGGTCATGCCGAGCGCCTGCAACGAGTCTTTGAGAGGGAGTTCGGATTCGAATCTGAATTGGGGCAGGGCGAGATCGACAAGCCAGACCCGCCAGTCAATGTTCAGGTCCTCTGTTTGCAGCGTTTCGAACAGTTCTGAGGGGTTTTGGGTCTTGGGAAGCGCCACGATCATGGCTGCTTCGCCTGCATAAGGCAGACGTATCGCACGGAAGCTCTCCGTCTCGGCATACTCGGTCTTCGCCTCACGGTGCATGAGCGGAACCGTGACCTGGGTGCCGTCGGACAGGTTGAACGTGCCGTCTTCGGTCAGCTCCGACTGGAACTGGCTTGCCCAGTTGGCCTGGAACCAGATCGCGTTGACCAAGACCAGACGTGTCATCTCGTTGATCGCACCCGCCGGGATGAGATCCGGGATTCGTCCCTCGGTGGCTTGGTCGGTCCAGCGGTTGATCATGCTCGTGGCGAGTACGGGCTCCCCATAATCCACAAGCCTGAGTCCGGCGCCGTAGTAGGCGGCGAGCGTCTCCAGATACGGCTCGAGGAACGGATAGCCACCTTGACCCCAGGCCGAGTTAGCCGGACGTAATTCGAATGGGCGCCTCGTGTCGTCCTCTGCGTCCGACGCTGGCACCGAAGCGAGATCGGCATCGACGGCGTTTCTCGCCACGTGAAGGATCTCCTCATCCACCGTGAGGTGCATTACATCCGAGATCTCCCCTGCGGTGCGTCCCCTTGCTCCGGGGTAGAGCATGCTCAACGCTGTCGCCACCGAATACGGCGACACCATCAGGTTGTCATCGCCACCAGAAACACGAAGTAGGTCGAGACCCAGGGCACGGTCGCCTTCAACCACCGCCGTCAATTCCTCGCCTGTTACCGACGCGTGAGATCGCGGCAAATCGACCGCAACCAACTCGCCATCTACAAACGGCTCCGTCACCGAAGTACTCGAGCCGCCCACGTCGACGTTCGGCACAGACGAGGTCGTCGGACCACTGTTCGGCTCGCCGCCACACGCAGCAGCCGCCATCGCGACCACTACCACGACACCCATCGGGCGGATCGATCTCACCGCAATTAGACGCAACCTGCCACGATTTCGTTCCCAATCCCTCATCTGTCGTCACCCCCATCACCGCACAGAACACCAAATACGGAGCGAACCCGCACAAGTATTAGACACGGAGGATCGGCAGGTATGCGCTGGCTGAGAGGGCGTTCGCCTTAGGCGTTAACTGCAGCTATGAGCGCTACGTGAGCGCACGTCGGAAGAGAATCCAACAGCTCCGCGTCCGTATGTATCACACCGCCAGAGCCACTGCTCGCTCGTATCCTGGCGACGTGCCTCTCATCCTCTCGCTTCAGACACCGGACTTCGTCGTCCGGCTCTCCGATAGGCGTCTGACCGCGAGCAAGCGAGTCATCACAGACGAATCGGACAAGACGGGTTTGGTTCAGACCGTCGATTCCATGCTCTCATATCCAACTGGTCGGCGGTGGTGTTGGTCAGAGTTAGGGAGAAACACCAATGAAAACTCCCCGCCGTCCACTTCTTGCAGCTCCGGCCAGTCACCTTCCATGGAGCCAACCTCCGTCGTCCAAGATCGTTCCATGCGACCCCACGCTGGGACAGTTCTCTTAGCGAGGGTTGACTGAGAATGACGCGGAACTCCTCGTCGTACTCGTCGATGGCCTCCGCTTCAACGTCAAACCGAAGCGACCACTCTCGCCCGCTCCGAGTGCAACTGTTGTCTCGGCAGAAGCCTCGGCAAATGGTGGTCCTTCGACGCAAGATGTGAGCGAAGCGAGACAGAGGCTGACTGCCATTGCAGCCATAGGCAGCCCTGAGGCCGTTTGACGCACGCTGTTCACGTGGACGAGATCAGAACACCCGCCTTTCTCAGGCCCGACATCTGCCTGGCTCGCCCAGATCGACAAGCCCGGCCGGATAACAACAGACGTTTAGGAGGCGCGCGCTATCGGCACCTCCCGCTCGGGATGTCCATTGGGATTGGCTGACTTCCTTAGTACCTGTGCAGGTGGTTACGAAGCTGGAGATGTTTCTTGACCAGCCACTCCCCGTCCTGCATTCTCAAGTCGGTGAGGATCACGGACACCGCGACTCGGCTGCTCTTGATGGTGGTGGTCACTGCCTTGCTCGCAGGATGCGGCGGTGCCACCACTGATGAGTCTGACCTTCCCGAATGGGCTGCCAGTCTGTTTGCTGATGTCGAGGACCTCGCAACGGTCGAGTCCGGAGAAGTTTCGGTTGTCTTCGAATACCGTGGTAACGCAACCGGTATGGCAGGCCTCATCACGGATCGGCTGGATCAAGGGAATGACTTCATCTTGCATGAGCAGCTGATGGTCACCGGCGAAACGGATGATGGACGGGTTCAGGTGGTCTGGACTCCTTCGAACCGTGATGAGGTCTCAGGTCTCGGCGATGGAACATGGACGGTTGTAGCCACCCTCACGGACACATAGGACCACACTTAGATCACCAGATCCCGAGCGAAACCGCTCACGCCCACCCAACGTGACATGACAGTTGCTAGGGATTCATATCGAAGACCGCCCGAGATCGGCACTTTGCGTGTGTTCAGCCTGTTGAGTGGCCTGCCCGTCCGCACTGTCTGGTGAACAGGAAATCTCAAGGCTTGGCTGTCTTACGAAAGGCTCGGCTGAGGGACTATTACGTTGAGGAGCATGGATCAAAGAGTCTCGGTGGCCGAAACGTTCACGGAGTTCGCTCGAGTCGCTGAGCCGCGACTGCGGGTGGCTCTTGGTGCCGCTTTCGGGTTTGACGTGGCCCAGGAGCCGACTGCGGAGGCGATGGCTTTCGCCTGGGAGCACTGGGACCGTGTGGCCAAGAGCGCAAACCCGGTCGGCTACGTATTTGGCGTCGGCCGTAACAAGGCGCGTCGGAGCCAGAACCGACCGCGGATCCCATATCTGCCACCGGTCCGACTATCCGAGATTCCACGGGTGGAACATGTTATGAAATGCTAAAGCGGATGGGAACAGCCGTGAATACGGCAAGACGATGGCGGAGCGGTGATCCTCCTCCTTGACCGTGGCTGATGCGATGATTGGCAGGTGGCTGCCGATCCCCGTTTGAAAGATCTGGGAGTATCCGAAGTGGATCAGCGAGCATGCTTTCGACAAGTTGCGGCTGATCGACAGCACGTTCGCGAGTTCGACTTGGCGTTGGAGTCTGCCGAGGTAATCGAAGAGATCTCACTCGAGTCGGATGTGCCGAAAGAGCTTCTCTTCCTAGTCGAATGGAAACGACCCCTCCATGGCGTAGTGGCAGTGGATAGCCGGAGTCACAAGGAGCGGTTAGTCACGGTGTATGAGCCCCATGGGGACAGATAGTCCCCCGACTACCGTGAAAGACGCTGATGTCGTGTGAGCGCTGTGGCCAACAAGACCGTGTTCCGGTCCGGAGAGCCAAAGTGACCGAACGGGAAGGCAAGGTCGCCCTGGTCCTCGAAGTTCCCATGGAGGAATGTCCCTCCTGTGGCGACCGATGGCTGTCCTGGGAGATGGCAGGACGTCTCGATGAGATGTTCACTGCAATGCTCGAAAACGACGTCGAGGTGGCCACCCGTCATTTCGACTCAGCCGACCAGACTGCCGCCTGAAAGTCTCCTCCCGGCCAGAGTCACCCGGCGAGCCTAATCACGGGTCCACCTCCAGATCGGGTTGTGGGGTATGGGCATCTCATGGAAGGCAACGACACATGGAGGACAGCGGACCGTCTCGACGAGCTGGCCGGGTCCTGGAGTGGCCCAGGTGCGGCCCAAACCGAAGTTGACGAAGCCCACACCAAGTTGGAAAACCCGCTGACCGGGAAAGAGATTGCAGTCCCGACCAGATTCGAACTGGCGTTTCCGGCTTGAAAGGCCGGCGTCCTAGGCCACTGGACGACGGGACCGGGTAACCAATGGAGACAACAAGAGGTTACGCCGACACTGAGGTCAGCCCAACTCCTTTTGAGCCCTATCAAGACGCTGCAGGGTGCGTTCCCGACCCAGGGCGGCGATCGACTCGAAGAGTGGCGGGCTCACCGATGATCCGGTGACTGCGACCCGCAGCGGCTGGAAAGCCTTCCCGGCCCCTATCCCGAGCTGCTCGGGGAGACCCCTCAGCGCAGTCTCGATCGACTCTGCGTCCCAATGCTCCACACGGTCGAGAACGGCTCTCCCCGCTTCGAGGACGCCGGCTACCCCGTCTTTGGTCATGACCTTGTCCCAGGACTGCTGGTCGTAGGTCTCGAGGTCCTCAAATAGGAATACGACCTGTCCTCCTGCCTCGGGCAACAACTTGGTCCGCTCCTGAACCAGGGGTGCCATTACCACGAAGGTCTCCCACTGGTCCTCCGAAAGATTCCGTCCGAGAGACTCCTCCACATGGGGCCGCACCCTCTCGGCAAAGACACCTGGCTCCATCGCACGTACGTACTCGCCATTCATCCAGAGCATCTTGTCTTGATCGAAGACGGCTGGGTTGCGCGACACGTTGGTCAGCTCGAAACGCTCCACGGCCAGTTCCCTGTCGAAGATCGTGGTCTCACCGTCCGGTGACCAGCCGAGGATCGCCAGATAATTGAACACGGCCTCCGGGAGGAAGCCGGCATCCCGATACTCAGACAGGGCTGTCGCACCATGACGTTTGGAAAGCTTCTTCCCGTCGGGGCCAAACAACAATGGGAGATGCGCGTACTTGGGAGAAGACCCTTCCAGAGCCTCCGTCAACAGGATGTGCTTGGGTGTCGACGGGAGCAGATCCTCACCACGGGCGACATGTGAGATCTCGTAGTCGAGGTCGTCGACCGTGGATGCCAGATGGTAAGTGGGACTTCCATTGCTCCTGAGGATCACGAAGTCGTCGATGTCGGCGGGTGCGAAGGAGAGCTGACCGCGGATGACGTCGGTGAACTCGACCGGGACATCTTGGGGAATCGACAGCCGTATGACCCCGGCATTCGCTTGATTCTCCGGACGGCGAATGTAATGCCCGGGGTGCTTCCCCTCCTTTTGAGCTCGTTGTCGCAACGTTTCGAGCTCGTCCGGGGAACGCTCGTCGTAGTAAGCATGCCCCGACTCGACGAGTGACCGGGCGAGTTCGGCGTATCTTCCGAGACGGTCGGACTGCCGGTAGGTTCCATGGGGGCCACCCACCTCGACGCCCTCGTCCCAGTCGAGACCCAGCCAACGAAACGAGCCGAGGATCTCGTCTTGAAACTCCTGGGTGGAGCGCTCGAGATCGGTGTCATCGATGCGGACGATGAACGTGCCGTCGGTGTGCCGGGCGTAGAGCCAGTTGTATAGGGCGGCTCGTGCGGTTCCTACGTGTAGATAGCCGGTGGGTGAGGGGGCCATACGGACCCTGACGGTCACGACGGGCTCACCACCGGGTTGCCGAGTACACCGATCCCGTCGACCTCCACCTCCATGAAATCCCCGGGCTCGACCTTGCCGACACCCGACGGGGTGCCAGTGAGAATCACATCGCCGGGCAGGAGGGTGGTGAACGCGGTGATGTATTCGAATATCTCCGCCACCCCAAACACCATGTCCGAGGTGAACCCGGCCTGACGCACCTCCCCATTCACCCGGCAGATAACGGCGAGACGCTCGAGAGGGTCGAGCTCGGTCTCTATCGCCGGACCCAAAGGGCAAAACGTGTCAAAACCCTTGCCACGGGTCCATTGGCCGTCCCTACGTTGCAGATCTCGAGCGGTGACATCGTTGCCGGCTGTGTAGCCGAAGATGTATTGAGAGGCGTCCTCGGCTTTGACGTGGCGGGCGGGTTTGCTGACGACAACGGCGAGCTCGGCCTCATGGTGTACTTCATGGCTGATCTTGGGGTGGATGACGTTGGCATGAGGACCTACCACCGACGTCGCCGGCTTCATGAAGATCACCGGCTCCTCGGGGACCTCCGCACCGACTTCACTTGCGTGGTCCTCGTAGTTCCGTCCGACGCACATCACCTTGGTGGGGATGACCGGCGAAAGGAGGTTGACGTTTGACCAGGGCAGAACGACTTCTGTCGGCTCCCAGGCCACGAAGGGAGACCCGTTGTAGACGAGCACGCCCTCGGCGTCGGCCACGCCGTAGACGATGTCGTCCCCCGACTTGATGCGAACGATCTTCATTGAATCCGGAACGCTACAGAACGATCCCCGTCTACCTCGAATGCCTGATCGCGTAGCGGAGACGGTCTGGCTGCAGGATCAACTGGCTCTTGTCGACCTCGGCTACAGCACTCGCTCCCGGCCGCTGCTCATGAGGCGAGGCTGCGAGCCAGCGGTCACGTCGCTCGACCACCGTCGCCGGCAGGTCCTCGTCGTAGCCACAAAGTATCAGCGCTACGTCGAGATCCTCTCGAACGGGCGCCCGCCCCAGCGCCGCAGCCCGGGCCAACACCAGCCCGGTCAGCACCTTGCGCAAGTCGGCGTCATCGTCAGGGAGCGTGACGCTGTTGACGATCTTGAGACCCCATCCCGAATCCGGCCCTGTGGTGCCCCAATAGCCGCCACCGGCGATGCCAGTAGGGCCGTCGGGGATTCCTGGCTTGTCGGATCGCCACTTGACCGCCACGCCGGGCTGGGGAGTCGGACGTGGGCGTTCGCCGTCGGTGATCTCGACGTTGGGCTGTTGTGCCATCAGTGTCCGACTAGACGAAATCCAGCCAGCGACGGTACTCATCGAGCTTGCCCGCCACCGCTGCGGTGAACAGCTCCTGAGCTTTCTTAGTGATCGGCCCCCGGAGTCCCGAGCCAATGGTACGGCCGTCGACGGCCCGAATCGGGCTCACCTCGGCTGCCGTCCCCGTGAGAAAGATCTCATCGGCCACATAGAGTGCACCGCGTGCGATCTCGATCTCGATCACCTCGACGCCATCGTCGCTGAGAAGGTCGATCACCGAGTTTCGGGTTATCCCCTCGAGTATTCCCGAGGAGACAGGCGGTGTGTAGACAACACCACGATTGACGATGAAGAGGTTCATCCCGCTTCCCTCCGAGACCGATCCGCTGTCGTTGAGCATGATCGCCTCGTCGTGACCGGCAGCGAGGGCCTCCTGTTTGGCCAGCACCGAGTTCAAGTAGCCACCAGAGCCTTTTGCGGTTGGGATCAGCGAAGTGTGCGAAATCCGCCGCCAGCTCGACACGATCGTCGAGATTCCCTTCTCGGCGGCGTCATCGCCGAGGTAGGCGCCCCAGGGAAAGGCGGCCATCATCGCCCGAACCTCGTTCTTGGCTGGATTGATCCCGATGGAACCGCCACCATAGAACACGTGCGGTCGGATGTACGCCGACTCGAGATTCGTGTGCCGGAGCAATTCGAGACAAGCCTCTTCCCATTCCTCGACAGTCCATCTCATCGGAATGCCATAGGCCCGGGCCGACGCGTCGAGACGGAGCATGTGGTCGTGAAGCCGGAATACGGCCGTGCCCTCCGGAGTGTTGTATGCCCGAATTCCCTCGAATACACCGGTTCCGTAGTGGAGGCCGTGAGAGAGGAAATGGACATTGGCGTCGTCCCAAGGGACGAACTCACCGTCGCTCCAGATGTGTGATGCCGTTTCCATGGCCAAAGGCTAAACGTCTGCCGGGTTACTTGAAACCAGATTCGCCGGTATCTCGCTTCTAGGCTCGATGGCATGCATCGGGTCGTGGCCTCATGGTTCGGTACGGGCCTCATCCTCGGGCGCTACAGGGGCGACGATCTCGGATCGGGGACGGTTGGCGCCCTGTTTGCTCTGCCGATCGCCCTTCTCATTGGACACTGGCTTGGCTGGCAGGGCCAGATCGTCGCAGCCGTGGTGGCGGTTGCCTCGAGTTTGTGGTCGGCACGACCATTTGTCGGACCCGAGGGTGACGCCGGCTGGATCGTCGTCGACGAGGCGGCAGGGGCGTTCATCGCGGTCATCGGGCTCTCCTTGTGGCCCGGGGCCATCGTGGCGTGGTTCGTGTTCCGAGCGGCCGACATATTCAAGAACTTCGCTCCCGGGGTAGCGCCCGCCGAGAACCTACCTGGTGCGTTGGGAGTCACCGCCGACGACGTGATCGCCGGGTTTTACGGGCTGGCTGCCGGGCATCTGGTGGCAGCGCTGATATAGCGGTCTGTCGCGGCGGGCGGCTACATTCCGTCCATGGATTGGCAGATCTCCACCATCGTCGTCGGGGTAGACGGGTCTGACGGCAGCCGGCGCGCCGCTGAGCATGCCGTCGCAATCGCTCGTCACTGGAACGCTCAACTCAAGCTGGTGACCGTTGTCAGGACACCGGAAGGATGGTGGGGAATCGGTGGCGCGCCTCCGAGCCCGGAATCGTTGTCAAACGCGCTGGTGGAGGGACAACAAAGGATCCTTCGCGAGTTTGAACAAGAACTCGACCTGGAAGGTGTTGACTACGAAACCGTCGAGGAGCTCGGTGACCCGGTGAGTCGGCTGCTCGCGGTTTGTGAGACCAGCCAGGCGGACATCATGGTGATCGGTCGCCGTGGTGCAGGGCTCGCCGAGCGGGTCATTCTGGGATCGACCGCCGATCGGTTGACGCACCTGGCATCTTGCCCGGTCATGGTCGTTCCGTGAGGGACGAGGCGTTGCTATAGCATGAGGTCGTGGATTCCGAGACCTGATGCTATAGCAATGCTTCAGGCTTCGACCTTCACCCCGCCCCAGAAGGCCACGTAGTCTTTGATCTCGCTGGCGGCGTCTTTGGGGGTGTGGTAGTACCAGGCTGCGGCCGGATTGGACTCACCTTCGACTTCGACGTCGTAGTAGTTGGCAGTGCCTTTCCACCCGCACACGGTGGTCTTCTCCGAGCCAGCGAAATACTCCTCGTTGATCGACTCGGGTGGGAAGTAGTGGTTGCCTTCAACGACGACTGTCTCGTCGCTCTCAGCGAGAACGACTCCGTTCCATAATGCTCTGGCCATGCGCTGACCAACCTGAACCGTCGGCGGGCTATTCCTCCTACGCTCGCACCGTGGCCGGCGTAGTCGTCATTCCCGTCAAGTCATTCAACCTGGCCAAGCGTCGCCTCGCCGGGGGCCTCGACGCCCCAACCCGTGCCCGACTTGGGATGGCCCTCGCGCAACGTGTGGCATCCACGGTCATCGAAGCGGGGCAGTTGCCGCTCATCGTCACCGCCGATCCGGACGTCGCGGAGTGGTCCACCCGATCTGGATTTCCCAGCCTTCCCGATCCCGGCGACGGTCTCGATGTGGCCGCTCAAACCGGTGTCGAATGGGCAGTGCAATCCGGGAGCTTCTGGCTCGTCCTGCACAGCGACCTGCCGCTCATAGCAGCCACCGACATCGACGCCCTGACCCGGGCTCTAGAGGACCACCGCGATGTCATCGCCCCCTCGGCCGACGGAGGCACATCGGCCATTGGCTCCAGGGAAAGGGTCGCATTCGCATTCGGTGTCTCCAGCTTCCACCATCATCTGCGAGCCTTGAATGATCCGCAGGTGATTGCTCGCTCGGGACTTCTCCTCGATCTGGACTCCCCCGTCGACCTAACCGCGGCCACGAGGACCGAGCGGGGAAAGTGGCTCCTGGATGTCCTTGCGGGAGAAACACCGGCCGATTGGTAGAGGGATCGGCCCGTGGCGGATCGTCACCTCCTATATTGACCACGTGACCAAGACACTCGTGATCACAGGTGGTACCGGTGGCCTGGGCTCTGCCCTGGTTGGTCGGCTCATCAAGAAGGACTATCGACTGGCCATCACCTACCTGCTGCCGGACGAAGCGCAGTCCTTCGAATCCGAGTTCGAAGTGGACGAAAAGAAGCTCCTTCTCAGCAGGGTCGACTGCACCAACGCCGAGGCTGTCAACAGCTACATCAAAGAAGTGGCCGACCGTTGGGGCGGCATTCACGGTCTCTGCTCCCTGGTCGGTGGATGGGCAGGGGGTCGCGATGTCGAGGAGACCGATGACGTCCGATTCGAAAGGATGCTCGACCTGAATCTGCGATCGGCGTTTTACGCGGTGCGGGCGGCTATTCCCTATTTGAAGGAATCCGGATGGGGTCGCATCCTCCTGGTCGGGAGTCGCGGCGCTGTCGATTACTTCGAGGCCCAAGCGGCCTTCAACATCGCCAAGGCGGGTGTCGCCGCCTTGGGACAAAGCGTTGCCACCGAACTTGATGGGAGCGGGGTGACAGCAAACGTGCTCGTCCCCTCGGTCATCGACACTCCGGCGACCCGACGGTCTCTGCCCTACGCCGACTATGTCAACTGGCCGACGC
>Ga0256866_1000084_pt1 | contig 16139 bp, 18 predicted proteins | sample RVTome_16_FD_187338 | JGI IMG/M metagenome (GOLD analysis project Ga0256866, IMG submission 187338) | Soil microbial communities from uranium-contaminated site in the Upper Colorado River Basin, Wyoming, United States - RVT152D67 HiSeq ...
TATGTATTATTTATATCTCCATTAATATAGTTTTGGTCATATATTAATTAGTTTAATTACTGAATGGAAAAATAATATTTGCTAATGTCTTTCATCTTAAAACCCATGGCAGAGTAAATGCTAATATTACAATAATTACAAAGACAATACTTAAAATGGTAAAGGGTTTTATTTTCCTATTAGTTTTAATTTTGTTTTCAAGTAACGTACCATACCACTGACCTCCATCCAACATGGTTATAGGTAGTGCATTGAATATACCTACATTAAAGTTGATAAACCAAATCCAAAACAGTAAATTTGCAATAATTGGGAAGGCAGAACCAAATATACTTGAAGAATAATAAGAAGACATACTATCGGAATAAGGAACAACATTTTGCTGCAAGGTTGGAGGCATAAGAATTGCTAATGGATTGGTCAAAAAAAGATTTTTGTAATTGTCTAATACCAATCTAGGATCAAAATATGCATCAGTAAGGGTTACCCCTAACACACCTTTATTTTCTGGAATAGATGGAGGAAGTTTAAGAGACTTTGTTAATTCTCTATCATCTTCTGATATCCATTTCATTTGTATTGTGGTACCTAAATTATCTGTTAATATTGTCCTAAGTTCTTGAACGTCCTCTATTGGTTCTCCATTAATATGAGTAATAATAGAATTCTTTGAAAGACCGATCGATTGCGCTAAAGAATTCTCTCCAATAGTCAACACAGTAATACCAGTCTCATCTCCTTGAATATGAGAAACAGGAGTAAGAGAGGATATCAAAAGAAAAAGGAAGCCAAATGAGATACCTGCTAGGACCATGTTATTCAATGGACCTGCAGTAAGAATAGCACTTTTTTGTTTAAAAGTTGTATTATTTAATTCATCTTGTTGGATATTGACAAATGCACCAATAGGTATCCCTAAAAATAATACAATACCGGTTGATTCGACTTTAGTATTATAAACTCTGGCAACAATGCCATGCCCTGCTTCATGAATTATAATCGTAATAATTAATCCAATCCAGCCGTACGTCCAAGGTAGAATAGGATTCAATCCTGGAATCAATAGATTGCCTTGTGGTCCAATTTGGCGAATACCTTCTCTTGCAGAATCATTTGAAAATAATACTAGAAGAGAACCCACAATTAAAGAAACAGCTAATGCTGTTATTAAAGGCATAAAATAAATATTCAAGGAAGCATAAGTCTTACCTATTCTAGAATTTGCCACTATATCAAAAAACCGTAGCCCAAATGGGGTATGAATTAGTATTAAAGGTAATTTGAGTTCATAATTAATTCCTAGATTTTTTTGCAAACAAAATTATTACTACCAGAGACTATTTAAATCAATCATCGATTATCTTACTCCTAAATTCATTAATAATTTTGTTTACAATAGTAAATTCATTGGACCAGACAATTTTAAATTATGAATTTTTTTTACGGGATACCAATTTGGTAGCGAAAAAGCTCATAGGAAACAAATTGGTAAAGATAATAAGAACTAAAAATGGAAAAATAACATTATCAGGCATTATTGTAGAAACAGAGGCTTATGGTTACAAAAGTGATGAAGCCAGTCACGCCTATAGAGGGGTGACCAAAAGAAATATGGGAATGTTTGGTGCTGTTGGAAGATCTTATATTTATTTTACATATGGTAATCATTTTTGTTTCAATGTCACTGCAAAATCTAAAAATCAGATTGCAGGTGCTGTCTTAATACGAGGATTAGAACCAAAAGAGGGAATTGAATATATGAAAGATCATCGGAATTTGGATGATATAAGGATTTTAACAAATGGACCTGGCAAAATTACCAAAGCATTCTGCATAGGTAAACAACATAATAATCGTGATTTAACAAATATAAATAATGACTTATATATTGTGAAAGGATTTATCCCTAATTTAGTATTAGCAACTAAAAGGATCGGTATTAAAAAGTCAATACATGTATATAAGAGATATATTTTAGCATACGAAATAGAAAATAAAATTTATATAAATAAATTTGTATCAAAAAAGAAGGAAAATAATCACTTTCAGATTTGCCGACTATTATAGTGCAAAGGGTTGATTTTATGAAATTTTATAAAGTCTATCTCTCCACTTTATAATACTTTTTCTATTTGATATTACTAATCTCGAGAAAAATCTCGAAACAATAATTATTGCACCTAGTATAATACCAAGAGAATAAATCTTGTTTAAGAAAAGTGTATTACTTAGCTGAATTAAATTTGTTAGCAATAAAATAAACAATATACTACCTGTAAGTAGTAACATTACAAAGTGAACTACATTAGGAAAAATTACACATAAAGTTAATGATAAAAAAAACGTCACAAAGGGAAATATCAATAAAAAGAATAATCCGAGGCTCAAGAGAGTTGATTTTACCCTGTTTTCCTTAAAGATAGGTATAACGATTCTATCTATAGCTTTAAATAATTCGGAGGAATTTCGTGCCCAAATCGCGTGGACATAGCTTTCACCTCTAAGCATCTTCATTTTAAAATTCTCCTCTTTCACCTTTTTACCTAATGCACCATCTTCAATTATTTCATGTTTTACTGCTGCATGAGAACCAATTTTTTCGTAAGTATTCCTCTTAATAATAAAATAGCTCCCAAAGAAATACCCAACCTTTGATTTTGCATCGTTAACCTTTAATGGAGAAAAACTCGTATGCAGAAAAGTAGTTAATAGAGGAAGAGTGACTTGAGTAAAAAAATCATTACATATTAACCGAGGCATAATGGTTATTGCATCTAGTCGATAATGATTAAGATTTTGTACAGCTAGAGACATTGTATTTTCAGAATGATAAGAATCGGCATCAGTAAACAACAATAAATTACCATTTGATTTTAGATAACCTTGATAACATGCCCAGTTTTTCCCAATCCAATCATCACCAGCTTGATTAACATTGACCACTTGGATGGTAACGTTTGATCTTTTATATTCATGCATAATCTCTAAAGTTTTGTCAGATGATTCATCATTAACTAAAATTATTTCAAAGTCAGGATAATCTTGTTTTACTAAGCTGTCTATGCATTTACGGATATATATTTCCTCGTTTCTGGCAGGAACTATTATACTTAGCTTTGGAAAGTTGTTGTTTTTGATATTCTTAATTCTCTCCAATCTTGGTGTTTGCCTAAGAGATTTAATCATAAAGAATAAGAGGTAAATCCAAGTAGAAAAAATTCCTGCGGTAATAGAAATAATTAGAAAATAAAAAATTATCTGAACATTTTCCATTGTATTAATAGTTAAAAATCGAATTCCATATTATTATTTTTTACTTGCAACATTTTAATAATTAGCTTCTAGTTAGATTTCGATTTTGATATTTTAAAGAATTCCTTTAATTGATCAGACAAGCTTAATATACGGTTAGATATTCGCTTAAGCAAATATCTATGTTAATAATATTTGACGTGGAAGGAGTATTACTTAATGCAGAATATTTACCCATTTTGGCTCAAGTTTTTGGACCTTCCAAAGAAAAGGAAATTTGGGATATTACAAAACAAGGAATTAGAGGAGACATAGATTGGGAGGAAGGCCTTAGAAAAAGAGTTAACGCCTTAAAAGGTATAAAATTTGATGATGCCAAACTAATAGCGGAAAATTTAGAAATTATGCCAGGAGCAAAAGATCTTTGTTTAGCACTAAAAGATGCGGGATGGAAAATGATTGCTGTTTCAGGAGGTTTTACAATTATTACTGATAGATTAAAGGAAGAATTAGGATTAGACTTAATTTTTTCTAATGATTTAATTTTCAAAAATGGATTATTAGATGATCTGGATTTAAAAGTTACTTCCGATAAATCACTTGTTGTTAGACCAATAATAAAACGATGGGGCTTTAAAAAAGATGAAATCGTGGTAGTTGTTGATGGGGCTAATGATATAAAACTATTCGATATAGCAGGTTATACGGTGGGTTTTTGTCCTGTTGAATTAGTCAAAAATAAAGCAGACGATGTCGTTGAATTAAGAAACTTATCATTACTAAAGAATCTATTGGAAAAAAGATTCGGTAAATGGATTCTAAAAGCTAACCTAAAAAAAATAAACTCTAATGCTTGAAAAAATTGAAATAATTCCAATATACATAAAAATAAATATTAATCCGAAAGTAAACCTATTAAATATTTTTTTAGAATCAGTAAAAAATAATAATCAAATTATAAAAAATGGAGATATAATAGTCATAGCTCAAAAAATTATTTCAAAAAATGAAGGACGATCAATTTATCTAAATAATATAATTCCTTCGCCTAGGTCTATTGAATTAGGCAGAAAAATCAATAAGGACCCCCGAATTGTCGAATTGATACTTCAGGAATCTCGAAAAATTGTTCGAGTATTTGATAATACTATTATAACTGAAACACTCCATGGTTTTATTTGTGCAAATGCTGGTATAGATCAAAGTAATGTAAGTAAAAGTAAAAACCGAGTACTTCTTCTACCAAGGGATCCTGATAAATCTGCTGAGACAATAAGAAAAGAAATATATGAAAAAACAAGAAAAAATATTGCTGTCTTAATAACTGATACCTTTGGACGGCCCTTTAGGATGGGTCAGACAAATATTGCAATAGGTATAGCTGGAATTAATGCTTTAAAAAATTATAAAGGAAAACGAGATATGTTTGGTAAAGTTTTGAAAGTTACAGAAATAGCTATTGTTGATGAAATAGCAGGAGCAGCAGAGCTAGTTATGGGAAAGACAGAAGGTATACCAATAGCAATAGTTAGGAATTTTAAATACTCTAAATGTAATAATAGTTCAATTACAAAAATTATGAGAAAAGAGAATAAAGACATTTTCCGATGAATTTAACTATAGAAGAAGGTCATAACCATTTTATATTGCAAGAGCTTCTTTTTATATAGGAAACATAGTGGATAATAATAGTAATAACAATAATTTCAAAAAGGTTATTGATGTAAGAGGACTTTACTGTCCTGAACCTGTTTTTAGAACAAAGATAGAAATGGAAAAAATGACGATAGGTGAAAGATTAAAGGTTGTTGCTGATGATCCACAATCAGAAGAAGATATTTCTAGATGGGTAAACAGAAATGGACATGATTTAATATCGGTAAATAAAAACGAATCAGATTTAGAATTTGTAATAAAAAAGGCAAAATAAAATGACTCAAACAATAACAAGAAATCAAGTAATAGAAAAAATAGGAAATACTCCTTTAATAGAATTATCTTCTTTTTCAACAGATAGCATAAAACTTTTTGCTAAATTAGAATGGCATAACCCTTTTGGTTCTGTTAAGGATAGAGCTGCATTTTGGATGATCAAAGATGCAGAATCAAAAGGAAGAATCACGAAAGACAAAAGCATAATTATAGAACCAACTTCAGGAAATACAGGAATAGCATTAACAGGAATTTCATCATCTTTGGGCTACAAGGTTGAGATAGTTATTCCAGAAAAAGTAAGTGCTGAAACAAAATCAATACTTAAAAAATTAGGAGCTATAATACATGAAACATCAGACGATTTATGTCCAAGAGTGGGATCAGGAACTGATCAGAGTATTGCACTTGCAAAGGCAATATCTACTCCAAGGCCAGATATTTACTATATGCCAAATCAATATGAAAATGATGCTAACTATATGGCTCATTATGATACTACAGGTCCTGAACTATGGTATCAAACTAATGGGAAGATTACTCATTTTCTAACAGGGTGTGGAACTGGAGGAACTATAACAGGTACTGGTGTCTATTTGAAAGAAAAGAATCCCTCTATCAAAGTTGTTGCAATTCAAGCACAAAGAAATCATTTATTGCAAGGATTAAGAAATTTTGAAGAATCTTCTATGCCAGATCTCTTTAAAAGACGAGAGAGCGTAGTGGATGAATGGTTTACTGCAACTAATAAAGACTCTTTTACAATGGTAAAAGAACTTGCTAACAAAGAGAATATTTTAGTTGGACCATCCTCTGGTTCAGTAATGTCAGCAATGCTAGACACTAGAAATAAGATTAAAAAGGGAATAATAGTAGGCATTTTTGCTGATGATGGAAGAAAATTCAAGAGTCTATATAAAGAACAAAATGTTTTTACAGCTGAGGAATACGATAAAGCCCTGCACAATGCAAAGTATCTCTCCGAATTATTGTATTAGGGATAAAAAAGCCATTTCTGTTTTAATCATTAAGATATAAGCTTTAAAGAAAATAGAATGTTATATTAAACCACTTATTCTATCTTGATGCAAATTTATAATTAATTATTTTTGTATCTATATATCCATTATTTAAATACAATTAAATAGAATAATTTTTAAATTTTTTTATTACTAAATTATAATTTACTGTTATTGTTCTTCTTTTCTGTTAGCCATTTTTCAACATCAAGGGCAGCCATACAACCGTATCCAGCAGCAGTAACAGCTTGCCTATAACGAAAATCATGTACATCACCTGCTGCAAATACCCCCTCAATGCTAGTGCTTGAATTTTCTTTTAAAACGATGTAACCGTGCTCATCCATTTCAAGTTGATTTTTAAATATTTTAGTATTGGGCTCATGTCCAATCGCTATAAATAAACCCCCAACATTTAACTCTCGTTCTTCTTGAGTATTCACATTTTTTATTAATATTTTGGAAATTTTTTTATTGCCACTTATTTTAGTAATAGTACTATCCCACATAAATTGAATTTTGGGATTCTCAAATGATTTTTCTTGTAATATTTTGCTTGCTTTAAGGGAATTACGTCTATGGATTAATTTTACTGATTTTCCAAATTTAGTTAGAAAGGTAGCCTCTTCAAGTGCAGTATCTCCACCTCCAACAACAGCAATCTCTTCTCCTTTAAAGAAAGGACCATCACAAGTAGCACAATAGGAAACGCCTCTTCCTCCAAATTCCTCTTCTCCCATAATACCTAATTTTCGTGGAGTAGCTCCTGTACATACTAAGATTGCTTGAGATAAATATTCCTTTGAATATGTTTTTACAAAAAAAGGTTTTTGTTTAAAATTAACTTCTATAACTTCATCATCAACAATAATAGAGCCAAATCTTTCAGCTTGTTGTCTCATATTCATCATTAACTCGGGTCCAAAAATTCCATTCGGAAATCCAGGGTAGTTTTCAACTTCGCTAGTTGTCATTAACTGTCCTCCAGGTAAACTTCCAGTTATTATTAAAGTCTTTAGTTTAGCACGAGATGTATATGTTGCTGCAGTGTAGCCAGCAGGACCGGAACCGATGATAATAACATCGAAAGTTCTTAATTTTTGATTATCAGTAGAATCTTCCCTGTCATAAGCATACTCCTTCTCATCATGGGCTTGCATTCTGTATGTTATAAATAAAAATAAAGACCAGTTAATAATTTGTTCGCTATGTTGTTTCATTTTTCTGCATTTTTAGAACGATTATTATTAATAAAATGACTTTTATTATATTTATTTAGGAGAATTTTGTCTCTTTGGCATATCTTTTTCTCTTTAATATTTATTCTAATAATATCATCTTGAACATGTGCATTAAATAACCTACAATTTCTATTTTGGCAAAAAGGCTCTCCGGAATTGATAAAATAAAAAAGTGATTGAAGAACTAAACCTTCAATAATATCATTTATTCGTGGATCATTATAATTTATAAATTGTTCATTGTATTTTTTTTTAAGCTCATCAACAATATCATGGTTTTCTTTAAAAAAATATAATTCATAATAATAATCGCGAGGTTTAGCAAGTCCCTCTACAATTCCAGAAGTAGAAATCAAAGCTGGGTTTCCACAAATCAGTGACCTGGCATGATATCTCCAATCAGACTCATCAAATGTGCATAATAATATGTCAGTTACCATAATGTCAAGTCTTGAAAATGTTAATTCCTGCTCATATTTTTTTAAAAATTTTTGAAGTAATTTTTGTATGAGAAATCCATCATATAACAAGAGATCAATAAATTCAATTTTTTTGCTGGGTGTAACTACCTTTTTGTCTTTATAATTAGAAGAAGAATGATAATAATTCAAACCATAAATGTATAATGGTTTTTTTAGATCTTGAACAATTGCTTGGTTGTAAAATGAGGTAATTTTTTGTTTATCGATTGAATTTAAATATAACAAGGATTTTTTTTCTTTTTCTATTACATTATTAGGCAATATTTTATTTAGATAAGCTATTATCTTTTCAATGTTTACTTCAGGCCAACATGATTCGTTATAGAAATGAATGTTTTTACAATATACCATCGTGAAAGAAAATTAAGGGAAAAAAGAAGAAGGATAAGAATTTTATCTAGTTTTTAGTTTGGAATTTGTGGTACTTCTTCTAACTTGCGAGCAGCTATTTCAGCAGCCTTTTTACCCGATAATAGCATTGAACCAAAGGTCGGACCCATTCTTGGGAGTCCATGAGTTTCAGTTACTGACATCCCTGTTGCAATTAGACCTGGAAATACTTCACCAGTATAATTAACTACTGCATCTTCTCCTGCTTCAACCCACATAGGATCCATTCCTTTCCATTTTACATAGCCTCTTTCCATCAATCTCTTTACGGCAACAGAATCATGACCTGATGCATCAATAACAATCTTGCTTTCGAATGCAATAGGATCTACACAAGTAATATTTCTTGGTAATGCAGAAACTGGCATCCAATTAACTACCACACCTCCGACACGCTTATTTTTTATTACTAAGTCATCAAATTTAGTTAATTGCAAAAATCGGACTCCTGCATCACAGGTTGCAGCTATTAACTTTGAACAAGCATGAGGACCCCATGTAGCATATAGTCCTTCTCTTATAACTCTATAAGGAACTCCTAGTTCGTCCCAAATCTTTTGGGCGGGGGCTCTGACAGTAACAGGGTTCATCATATAACCTCCTACCCAATATCCCCCACCAATGTAGTTATTTTGTTCTATAATTAAGGTTCTAATTCCTAATTTACCTAATTCTCTTCCTGCAGATAAACCTGCCGGACCAGCACCAATAATAATCACATCAGAGTCTGTATATTCATTCATAGTTTCCATAAACATTGCAGCAATTGAACGACTAATTTCTTTCTCGCTGACATCAGCAAAAATTTTTGGCATACTATTATCACGTTAAGCACATTATATATTACTAATGCATTTAATCGCCAAAGCCACACATAAAGAAAAGTAATTTTAATTATCTATTACGTTATTAGAGAAATGGGTGCCTCTAACTTTACTGTCAATTTCTATCATCAACTTTATAAAGTCTGATTTATGAGAATTTAAATATTCTTGTCCTTTATCTTTAAGGCGATTTTGATATAGTCTTAAATCTCTATGTTCATTAAAAAATTTTTCGATCATTGTACTTCCATGAATAGAAGGATTTATCAATTTATCAAAATACCCTATCGTGGATTGGACATCACCTTGTTCTACAGAATCTCTCATTTTAGATAGTATTTCACTAATATCTTTTAATTGTTGAACAGGAGGTGCCACTTCCCTAGACTTTCCCATGAACCCTGAGCGTTTAAATGTTCCTACCTTTAAAGCTATTTCTTTAGAAAGTTCATAATATTCTTCTTTATTAAAAAAGTTTTTCTTTTCCTTTCTTACTACTAAACCTTTCAGTGACAGTCTTAACAAAGCATCATCTATATCAGCTTTATCCATACCAGTGATCCAAACGATTTTGCCTGGATAATCGTAACCATGTCTTATTGCCTCTAAAACCACAACCTCAATAATTCTTCGAAATCCTTCTTCTGCTTTTGCATTTTCAAAATCTTTATCCCTCACAGCACGTTTAGCATAGGAAATATCAATTTCAATGGCTCTCTTTAATGCCTCCATGCCATCATCGACGCTATTATCAAGCACTAGATAACATGACAAGTTATACCATGCCATTCCATTATTATGATTGATATCTATTGATTTTTCACAACATTCTATTGCTTTAAGCAAGTTGTTCATTTTATAATATGCAAGTCCCTTGAGGTTCCAAGCCTCGAAATTGTTTATATCTAAATCTAGGGCATTATCATAGCAAGAAATGGCTACACTATATTCGGCAAGATGGAAATGAGTATATCCTTTTTTTATCCATGCATTCACAAATTGGGGATCAATTCTTAGACATAATTCAAAACATCTAATAGCATCGTTGAATTTTTCGTTAGCCATATGATTGATTCCATTATTATAAAGTTCAAATTTTTGAATATTATTAATATTGTTATTATGAATTAATTCAGAAGGTTTTTTATCTTTCTCTTGGAAATTAAATTTATCCGTTACCTTCTTTCCAAAAAACTTTTCCATATAATAACAGATCCATCCACGAAGATAAATAGATTATGATTTATTAGTTATAGTGACTAATATAGGTGATCGACTCTAAAAAAATACAAAGCTAAGAAAAAATTATTATTTTAGCTTGATCCATATTACTATTAAGTGTCAGATTACTATAAAATATTAGGAGTAACCAAGGATTTCAATCAAATTCAGATACGAATAGCCTTCCGCAAGCTAGCGCTACAATACCATCCTGATAAAAATAAAAATTCTGAAGAATCAAAACAGAAATTCATGGAAATTGTTCAAGCATATGAAGTACTATCAGATGAGAAAGCAAGGGAAAGATACGATTCTAATATAGTCAATGATAAAAACCTTGAGAAATTTAATTGGACACCTTCTGCAGATTTTGCTAATTTTTATAGTTATGAAAATCTTAAAAGACAATACAATGCGAATCAAATAAGTGGAGGTATGTGGGAAATAAGTGAAAAAGCCAATGCAGGATTATGGAAAGCGACATTTATCTTGTTAGGATCGTTGGGTCTAATATCTGTCTTCATTATATTAAGAATTTACTAATAATTTGGATAATTTAATCTTCTAAATATGTTTTTATCTTCCGTGAAAAAAAGTATTTAAATGATTTAACTTTATTACAATAGTAAAGTTGAAAGTTTTAGCAATAGGAAATCGTATCTTTATTACAAGTTTTCAAATGGCTGGAATCGAAGGAATTGATGTTCAAACACCTAAAGAAGCTCTTTCTCGAATAAACCAAATACATTCTAAAGATGAAGTTGGCTTGATTTTACTAAGTGATGACATGGGCAAAGAAATTAGATTAGACCTTGCTAAGATACGATCTGTAAAACCTATTCCTTTGATATTTGAACTTACTTCACCTGGCAGTAAAAAAGAAAAGGTAGATTATAGAGCATTGTTAAAGCAAATATTAGGTGTCTAAGTATCTTTTTTCTTATGGTATTTGCAGTAATTAAGTTTTAGAACCTGATGATATTATCTTCAATATAATATGATTTTACGATCAGTATTAAGCATTGCTGGAAGTGATTCCTCGTCTGGGGCTGGCATACAAGCAGATCTGAAAACACTTTCCTCTCTTGGAACTTATGGATGCTCTGCCATTACTGCAATAACTGTTCAAAATACAAAGAAAATCTTTGAGGTATTTCCTATCCCTAGTGAAATAGTTATACGTCAAATAAATTCCGTTCTAAATGATATAAGAATTGATGCCATTAAAATTGGAATGGTTTACGATGGAATAATTATTAACAAAATATTTAAGATTTTAAAAAATACAAATATACCCATCATAGTAGATCCAATATTTACTTCTACTAGCGGAAAAAATTTAATAAAGTACGAGGCAATTAAAGCTTTAACAAAAAAAATACTACCTATTGCAACAATAATTACTCCAAATATAAATGAGGCTACACAACTTTCGGGGATCGACATTAAGAACAAAGAAGATTTAGTCAAGTCTTTAATTAAGATGAAGAAATTAGGTCCCAAAAATGTGATTGTAAAGGGTGGGCATCTTCTCTCAGAACACTCTATTGATACTTTAATTGATGATAAGTTAAACATAATCGAATTCTCCAATTCTCGAATATCTATTCCAGAAAATCATGGTTCTGGCTGCAATTTCTCTGCAGCCTTATCAGCCTACATTTCACAAGGATATGAAATACCTATAGCTTGTAAATTGGCTAATGAATTTATAAATAGCGTTTTGAAAAATCTTTTGTATATAGGAAAAGGATACCCTGTAACAGATACTGCACTAACAACTTCTTCCTCGGCCTTTAAATTTCATGTAATAGAAGAACTATCAATAGCTATTAATGAACTAGAAGCTATAACAGATGTAGGAAAGTTAATACCAGAAACACAATCTAATTTTGCATATGCGATACCAAATGCCACTAGTATCAAGGAAGTTGCTGGAATAAAAGGAAGAATAGTAAGGATAGATCAAAAAGTGAAAGCAAGTTCGTGTATCGAATTTGGTGCCACACAGCATATTGCCTCAGCAGTTATTTCATACATGAACATTAACCCTTTGATGAGAGCTGGATTTAATATAAAATACGATAAAAAAATAATAGAATTATTACAATCTTTTATGAAAGTATCTGAATATGATAGACGATTGGAACCCCAAAAATTAAAGGAAAAAGAGGGTTATACTATCCAATGGGGCGTTAAAAAAGCAATATTAAAAGATAAGGAGGTAAGAGGAATTTACCATAAAGGAGACATAGGTAAAGAGCCTATGATAATACTGTTTGGACACAACCCAGCCGAAATTGTTGAATATTTGAGAAAATTAATTGAGTACTACTAATCTAAAAGTATATTACATTATTCAATTAAACATTGTAGATGCAAGCAGTTATTCTAGCTGGAGGCCTTGGCACCAGATTACAACCTTATACTTTCTTTATTCCAAAACCTATGTTACCGTTGGGAAATAAACCGTTGCTTGAATATTTAATAGAATGGATAAAAAAATTGAAAAATATCGAAGAAGTAATTATTTGTGTAAGTTATCTGCATAGAACAATTGAGGATTATTTTGAAGATGGAGGAAGATTCGGGATGAAAATTACCTATGCTCATTCTGAAAGACCTTTAGCCACGGGAGGGCAATTGAAAACTGCAGAAAAAATGTTAAATGATAGATTTATTTGTCTTTACGGTGATTCGGTTTATGATTTTAATTTAGAAAAAATGGTAAAGGGACATGAAAAATCAAGGGCTTTTCTATCCATGGCATTAATGAAATACAAAACAAGATTGAAATACGGTTTCATAGATACAAATGATAAAGGAAATATTGTTACAGCTTGGAGAGAAAAACCTGAAGTTGAAGGTTTAATAAATATTGGATGTTATGTAATGGAAAAAGAATTTTTAAGAATGATACCAAAATCTAGTACGATAGGAATGGACAAAATAGTAAAAGATGTAATCACACAAAAAAAAAAAGTTAATGCATTTACAATAGAATCAGGATTCATTGATATTGGGGATAAAAGATCATATTTAGACGCATATAAAAAATATATGAAAAAATTAGGTAGTATATAGAATCATTTCTCACAACAGCAATCCTTCTGTTCAATCAATTACTATTTCGTAGAACGTCAGCTTTTTATGCTGAACGAATTAAAGATTTTATACACATGATTGATACTAATACCGATAAAAAACTCTCGCCCGATGCTTCCAGTGATTCTAATCTGGAGTTCTATGTTAGAAAAATGCATTATCAAGGGTCACTAATGATAAACATATGTGATGAAGAATTAATAGGTACAAATATAGCAAGTGAATCCTTAAACATTAACATAACAAATGATTTTTTTAATGAGCTTACAAGTGAGAAAGAGATATGTAACTTATTAAAGAGATGTTCGATAGCTAATTTAATTGGAAGAAGAGTTGTAGAAAAGACTTTAAATTTGGGTCTTGCAAAGAGAGAAAGTATAAGAATTGTTTCAGATATTCCTTTTCTAATGATATTTAAATTTTATAAAAATTATTAGTTTTTCAATTTTTCTATTACTTTAATAAATACATATTTTATATGCAACAAATAATATTACTAGTTAAGGCTGAGTCAGATTGAGTTATCAACGTACTTTAAGAATACAAAAAGAACGAATTGGAGCGATTATTGGTAAAAAGGGATCAATCAAAGATGAGATCGAAAAAAAATGCCAGATAGACATTCATGTTGACAGTGAATATGGAGATGTAATATTGAAGTCTAAAAACACTGATCCTTTGGATATATTGAATATTAATAAAGGACTGGAAGTAATTCTTGCTATATCTAAAGGTTTTTCTCCAGAAAGAGCCTTTATCCTATTTACTGAAGAAAACACTTTAGAAATTATTGATTTGCGAGACTTTGTTGGAAAATCAGCAAATTCCTTAGCCAGAGTGAAAAGTCGACTAATTGGAGAAAAAGGAAAATCTAGGAGAACTATCGAGGAATTGACAGGGTCTTATATTTCAATATATGGTCATTATGTCGGAATAATCGGCACGTCCGAACAAATAACTTTAACAACTGAAGCAATAACACGGATTTGTTCAGGTCGATCCCATAAAAATGTGTATAACTTCCTTCAAGAAATAAGAAGAAAAGCAAAAATCGAGAAGCTAAAATTGTGGGAGTAAGTTGTATAGCTAAAATTTAAAAAATATAAATACATTAAGCAAAGCTAGATAGCAGTGACTAATCCCCAAGATGAAGATAAAAAAGTTTCAAAAATATCTTATTACAAGATGAGCACCCTCTTAGCAATTATTATAACGCTACCCGGAATTGCAGTTCTCTTCACGTTAAGACACTCTAACGTCGACATTATTTATCAAGTCATAATTACCTCATTAGTATTCTTAATATGTCTGGGTTTCTCCTTTAAGATTTCTAAATATCTTGTCAAATTAACATGAAACTTATTTTTTTACTCCCCATCGATTAAACATATTATTATCTATATCAAACTGGTCTAATACTTTTCCTACAATATGAAATAACAATTCATCAATAGTAGATGGATGGAAATAAAATCCTGGCATAGCTGGTAATATGGATACCCCCAATTCGGATAATCTAACCATATTTTCTAGATGAATTTTAGACAAAGGAGTTTCTCTCGGAACAACAACTAATTTTCTATTTTCTTTTATACAAACACTAGCAGCTCTTGAAATCAAACTATCATCTAATCCATATGCTATGCTAGCTAGTGTTTTCATACTACAAGGGATAATTACCATACCATCAGTCTTAAAAGAACCACTAGAGATAGGGGCTGCCATATTCTTATTATCGTACCAGCTGGTTGATAGCTTTTTTACATAATCAATATCTAAATTTGTTTCAATTTTAATAGTCTTTTCTCCCCATTCGCTGATAACCAAATGTGTTTCCAATTTAAGTAAATTTAATGATTCAATTAATTTTATACCATAAATAACTCCTGATCCACCAGTAATTGCAATAATAATACCCATATTTTCCTTACTTAAATAGATGATAAGTATTTATCTAAAAATTAATTTTTATAATCCTTCATTAACCAAATAAAACATGCTTACTATTTTTGGAACAATAGCGTTAGATACAACTAAAACTGCTAATAAGACGGTCAATAGAATAATGGGCGGAGCAGCAACATATGCATCTCTATCTTCTTCAAAATATACATCAACTAATATTATAGGTATTATTGGTTATGATTTTCCTCAACAGTATAAAGATATTTTGGACAGGCATGTGAATACTAAAGGTGTTATTGTAAAAGACAATGAAAAAACTTTTCATTATGATTCCTCTTTTGATCCAACTTTGACAGTTCGAACGGCCAATAAGACTGAATTAAATGTTATAGAAAATTTTGAACCTTTTGTGCCTGAAGAATTTATGGATTCTAAATATATTTTTTTAGCAAACAACGATCCAGTTCAAAACAAAAAAATTCAACGCTTATTTAATGATCCTGAATTTGTGGTTTGTGACACTATAGAGTATTGGATTAACAATAATTATGATCAGGTGATAGATATGATAAAAGAAGTCAATGGAATAATAATTGATAGCCAAGAAGCCAGACTTTTAACAAATGAATATAACCTCCTAAAGTGTGCAAAAAAAATTAAAGAATTAGGACCTGAGTTGATAATTATAAAAAAAGGTGAAAATGGTTCTATGCTTTTTTACGAAGACATTATATCGGTATGTCCAGCTATCCCTATAGAAAATGTAGT